>PJEL010002456.1_pt1 | contig 17005 bp, 11 predicted proteins | sample 1853271 | NCBI WGS metagenome assembly PJEL01 (sample SAMN08108733, study PRJNA415343) | Invertebrate metagenome, whole genome shotgun sequencing project. | host: Globobulimina | place: Sweden: Gullmar Fjord | collected 2015-08
AAAGGCACTGGAGGACGCCTATCAAGCTAATCTGGCTCTGACCGAAGAGCTTCACCAAAAGGTTCGGGAACTTGAAGGCCGTGATCGCATACTCAATCACTTATTAACCATCCATAGCCTGGAAAACACCTTGCATACTGCCCTGGAGGTCATCTGTGATGTGGTGGGCGGTGACCAGGCTGCCGTCTATCTCCCTGATGAGGGAAGCAGCATGCAAAAAGCGGCAAGCATTGATCGCCGCAAGAGCACATACGCAGAAACCAGTGAAATAAACTCGGCAAGCAAACTTTTTCAGGCAGAAAAAATCACCGAGGTTTTTTCATCCTGCACTGAATATAGCATGGCAACAGACACCTCCTCTCCCATGCCACCATTTGTCGCCATTCCGGTAATGAGAAATGAAACCTGTCTGGCTGTTGTAGAGGTTAATCGATGCAATAACCACTTTTCACCTCATGAAATAAAGACCATAGGCCGATTTATGATACATATTGCCATTGCCATCGGTGATTCCATGATCCAGCAGGATCTTCCCGCCTGGGAGGAAACATTGGATGACATCTTGCTTGGTCTGGCTAAATCGGAGTCTTAATTTATGCCTCAGAATGCTAAAAATCAGAACCTGGACAAGCTACTTCAGAAAAGTAGCGCACTAACATCCTCGTCCGATTCTTCCACAGTGACATCTGTTTCTGATGAGGAGTTAGTCGCCAGTGGAGTCTGGGAATTTGAGGCAAGTTGGGGCAAAATTACTGTAGACATTAGTGAAGACTTTCTTCAAGCTCATCTGCTCTCCGTTGCACCCTCCGACGACAACGAGGAAATAGCCACAGAGGCCATCTGTGATCTTCTGGGCAAGAACCATTTCACCCCCATAGCAGAAAGCGATGAGTTGCATAAAATTCCAGGTATCATTGCAGAAACTGAATCGGACTGGTCCGGACGTGTTCTTTTTGCCACGGGAAACCCTCCCGGCGATCCCGGTGGTATTGACTTTATCATGTTTGGTGAAAATTCATCAGCCAAGCTGCCAGATGGCAGCACCATGCAAATTAAGGATGAGATTATCTCCTTTTCAGAGATCACCAATTTCTTTAGCGGAGGAACCACTCCGGGTTCTTCCCCGGGATTTCTCAGTAAAACAATCAAAAACGGTGAGATAGTGGCAGAGCGACTGGAGCCGATCCACGGAACCCCGGGACGAGACATATACGGACGCCCTGTAAAACCTCCGCCATTTTACGGCCTCTTGGCCGGTATGAATATTGAAATCACCAATGAACTGCGCAGCTATAAGGCAAACTCATTTGGTTATATTTCCATTATCGACTATAAAATTTCCATTCTCTCTCCAATTATTGTTGCCGATGATGACATGACGGCCTGGTATATCTCTTTTCCCCAACACGAACCGGTGCGCATGCCCGATTTCAAGGACATTGTCGGCTTACTGAAAAAATCCGGCGTTACCAGGGGTATCAAGGAACACCCCTTGAAAAAATTCTGTCATGCCCTTGAGCATGGCCAGGTTGCATGCTGGAATGTCATTGCCAGGGGCCAGCCTCCTCTTCCAGGTGAAAATTCCCGACTTGCGTTCAGCGTAGACAGGGAAAAAAGCAGTGGAAAACTTCGTGAGGACGGTTCCATTGACCTGCGGGAATTAAATCTGGTGCAAACCGTATCTTCCGGTGCAGTCATTGCTGTAAAACATCCTCCGACTGAGGGAACTCCAGGGTACACCCTTAGCGGAGAGCCCCTTGAAACCGAATCGGGAGAAGATTTAAAGGTTGAAGCAAAAGAAAACGTCAGGAGTGAAGAAAATGAAGACGGCACCACTACTTTTTATGCTGAATGTGACGGTCTTATCACTTACAAGGGCGACAATATCTCAATAGAGCCACTCTACAAAATAAGCGGTAATGTCGATTTTTCTACAGGAAATGTTGATGTGGATTGCGCCCTGGAAATTTCCGGCAACATCTGTTCTGATTTTACGGTGAAATCTACCAGTGATGTTCTTGTAGGCGGCAACATTGAACCTGGCGCCATACTGGAGATCGACGGGAACCTGGAAGTTAAGGGGGGAATCATAGGAGAAACTACAAGGATAACCGTTCTTGGCAACATGAAGGCAGACTTTGTCCAGGCCGGTGGCGGGGAGGCTCATCAATCGCTGAAAACAGACTTTATCCAAGCAGCAAAGATTGTGGTCAAGGGAGATCTTACAGTCAATCAGTATATCTATTATGCCGTCATTAAGGCAGTGGGAAAAATTATTGTTGGACCGGGCACCGGAAAACGGGGCGGCTCCATTGTCGGCGGTGTGGTCTGCTCTTCATCCGGAATAAAGCTTTCCGTTTGCGGCTCACCCTCTTTTGTGCCCACCCTGCTCATCCTCGAACCGACGCCGACAAAACTTGCTAAACTTCGTAAACTTAAAGAAAACAGGAAGCTCTGCGACGCGACCACCACAAAAATTATGCGGACACTCAATGTGGACTCCATTGAAAAAGAGACTCTGACCAAACTGCTGGCATCGGCAGATGAAAAACAGAAAAAACTTTATGCCGACCTTCTCACCAAACTTAATACTATTATAAAAGATAAACAAAAAATACTGGATGATTTGGACACCTTGAAAAAAGAACTGTATTTTGATTTAAGCAAAATGAAGATCATCGTCACGCGGACCTATCACGGCAACACCCGTCTTAGAATAGGTAAAAAAGAATTTCTGGAAAAAGAAGACCGTGCCCCATCCCAGTTCTCCTTCCTAAAAAAACTGGTGCATGTTGAAGCAATTGGGGCAGGAGACAAGGAAACGGATATATTTTGAGCAACAATTTTCTCCAAAACAAATTCGGCATTGTCATCGGTGGCTCTGGCCTGGTAGGCGGTGCCATTGTCCATTTTTTTGAAAAAAATTGGGGTTGCAGTATTTTGGCGCCTAACAGCAAGAAACTCAGTATCAGAGATGCCAATGATATCCAGGCCTATTTTCATCATTACCGTCCCGATTTTATAATAAACACGGCCATTGCTGCCATTGACAGTGACCCGAAACTCTCCTTTGACATCAACTATCTCGGCAACATCAATCTGGCAAAAGTGGCCAGTGCCTTAAAGATTCCCTATATCTTTTTCAGCTCTGCTGCAGTGTTACCCCCCGGCAACCAACTGACTGAAGAGACCATTCTGCCTTTAAGCGCAGGTTTAAGCAATTACGCCAAATCCAAGGTGATGAGCGAACTGACCCTTGAGCATCTGCGCAAAACAGAAGGACTTGACTACACAGTAATTCGTCTTGCCATTGTTTATGGAAAACATGACCATAAAATCCAAGGATTTCACCGCCTTCTCTTTTCTGTGGCAGATCAATCCATGCCCATGTTGTTCACCGAAAAAAATGTTTGCCATTCGTACAGCAACTCCAAAAAGATTCCCTACTTTCTCAGGCACATTCTTGAATTCAGGGATGAATTTTCCGGCCAGACCTATAATTTTGTCGACCAGGAATCCGTAGCCTTATCCCAGCTAATTTTGACCATACGCGCCTTTCTGGAGCTTAAAAGTCCGAAAGAATTCTATATCCCCTATCCCTTGGCCCGCTTTGGAGCAGGGATCTTACGAAAAATCATTAAAATTTTCATCAAACTTGGCATAGAAGCTCGCATGCCACCTGAACTCATGTTTCTGGAAAATTTTTACCAAACCCAGACCCTCTCTTCCAGCAAACTGCAAAGATCAAGCTTTGCTGATCCGGCCCCGGACGAAACTGTTTTCAGCCAACTACCTGATATTATTGAATACTACCTGACCCGCTGGCAACAACTCAACCTCATTTCAGCCTATGATGAAGAATTCTTTGATCCTCAAAAAATCGCTGAGGATTTCCTGAACTGTCCGGAAACTCTTCTTGAGGAAATTCATCAACAGAAACGCCAGCCTTTCAATGACTTTCAGGTAGAGCAAAACAGCGCCCGCAACATAGATGTTGCATCTCTGCCCTATTAAATGCTTACCCATTTGTTTCAAGAAGGGCTTTCACGCAATTGTAATTGCCTGGAATCACTTAACATAATCACCTTTCAAGGATCTTACCCAACTTATCCGGGTTGACGCGAAGGCAACCATCCTAACTTAACATTCTGGGTTTCGCCTCATTAGCAACAAAAAGGTTGCACCAAGTATGTAAAAAAGAAACAAAAAAGTTGCATTTCTCTTTCTATCCTACGTACAATAGCCAAGAGTGCCACACAGTGCTACAGACAAGGCGTGCCATCACTCACAACATCTTACGCAACATACTAGAATAAAAAAGAAAACCAGATCAACCCATCTTTGATCCAACAGGGGGCACACTTTATGCTTTAACTGTTTTCCAAATTGAAAAATTGAGAAAATTTATGAAATTATCCAGCCTCACTGCGACAATCTTTCCGGCACTGGTTCTACTCCTCATGCTGCCGGAAAATGCTTGGGCACTGCAACCCCATGCAGCCCCTGAAGGACTTTATGTCCACCAGATGGCCCATATTCTCTTCATGGCCGCTCTGGCCTACCTCTACCTGCATACCAGAAAAACCACAGCACTGATCAGCAAAGGATGGCGCTATTTGCGCATTTTCTGCCTGTTATTTTTTCTGTGGAACCTGGTGGCCCTGATCGGCCACAGCATGGTTCTCTACCTGACACCGGAAGATTTCATCAACAGGGGCACCTGGGATGCCCAAATCACCCCACCGCTTGATTTCATCAAGATGGTTTATTTCCTCTCCACCATGGATCACTTCCTCTTTGTCCCGGCCCTTTTCTCGCTGTTTCTCAGCTTGCAAACATTCTACCGGGAAGCACAAAAAGAAGAGGCTGCCAATTGAACGGCCTGCACCTTGCTCCGAGTATGCTCGTTGATTTGTGCGGATCCGGCCTGGCTATCATTCTGGCCTTCATGGCCCTTCGCTATTCCTATTCACTTATCAAACTACAGCCCCAGAACTTTCTCTGGGGATTTCTTTATTATTTTTCCATGGCCATGAGCTTCTTTGCCATATCGCGCGGGGTTGGCCATATCCTCCGCTTACTCCTGGTATTAAGCGGCAACAAGCACATCTGGATGGAGCTGTCGCCCTATTCAGGTGGCTTCAACACCTTGATGATCATCGCCGTCTCTGCTGTGACCATCTATTATCACAAAGGCCTTGAAGCGTACAAAGCTATTCGACGCGAAGCGGAAAAGCTGACTGAAACCAACCTGAAGTTAGAGGAAACAGCCGGTGCCCTGAAAAAAATGAACTTTAATCTTGAAGAGATGGTTGACGAAAGAACCAGAGATCTTTCCCAGTCAGAAAAAAAATTCCGGCATTTTTTTGAGAACTCTAAAGACATGGTCTACTTCTGTGATTTAGGCGGTAAAATCACAGATATTAATCCCAGCGGCCTGAAAATGCTCGGTTATCAGAGTCAACCAGAAAACTTCAACCTTCTCCGTTTTTTCAAGTCAGATGCAGTATTAGATCAGTACCTGATGGCCTTGTCTGAAAACGGATTTGTCAGTGATTACGAGATAGAACTTGAAACCAATGACGGCTCCCTGCGCCATATCCTGATCAGCGCCAACGCCATTAACGACAGTGAAGGCATGATGATCGGCTGCGAGGGAATTGCCAAGGATATGACCCGCCTGCGCACCGTGACAAATCAGTTAATTAGACAGGAAAAAATGGCATCCGTGGGCCAGATGGCCGCCGGCGTGGCCCATGAGATCAACACCCCCCTTGGCGTTATTCTCGGCTACTCCCAACTAATGATGGATGATTTCCCTGAAAAAAGTGAAGAGTATGAAAACCTGGAAGTCATCGAGAGACAGACCAAGGCTTGTCGGAAAATTGTCGCTGATCTGCTGAAATTTTCACGGCAGTCGGAAAGTTCCAAAACAGAAATCAACATAAACGAAATTATTGAAGAGGTGTTGGCAATCACGGAACATAATCTCAGCATCAGTCATATCCAGCTGGAGCGGTACTTTCAGGAGAATATCCCGATAGTGATCGGCGACACGGAAAAACTCCGCCAGGTTTTCATCAATTTCATAAACAATGCCCATCATGCCATGGAAAATGGCGGGAAAATCACCATTACCACCTGCCACGACGAACAGGCAGATGAGGTGGTAACCACTTTTCAGGATTCCGGTACAGGTATTCTAGACGATATAAAATCAAAAATATTTGATCCGTTTTTCACCACTAAGGCTGTTGGCAAAGGCACAGGACTTGGCCTGTCAGTGACCTATGGAATCATAAAGGACCACGCAGGCAATATCAGCGTTGAAAGCCCTGTGCATGATGAGCAGACAGGGCAAGAGATCCAGGGAACGGCATTTCACGTAAGGTTGCCGGTTGCTGGACATGAAACAAATGTCATTAATGAAAAAGAAGGAGAATAACATGGCCCAAATAATTGCCTTGGACGATGTGCAGGACGCAGGGATTCTCATTAAAAAAATTCTTTCAAAAAAAGGACATGATGTCTCTGCCTTCACCGAAGAAGAGGATGCTATAAATTTTGCCAAAGAAAATAAGGTGGATCTTGCAATTCTTGACATCAAGCTCAAAAAAATGAGCGGCATTGAGGTACTTGAGCAACTTAAAAAAATCCTGCCGGATATGCGGGCCATCATGCTCACCGGCTACCCTACGGTGGAAACTGCCAGAGAGGCCATTAGTTTAGGGGCAAATGAATATTGCGTCAAACCGATTGACAGGGACGAGCTTGAGGAAAAGGTTTCCAAAGTTCTTGGTGGGACCAAATAAATGGGCTTCATAAGATATGAAAACAGACAAAAGAGGAGAACTACATGAAGAAATCAGTATACTCCATCTGTGGCATGTGCACGGTGCGCTGTCCGATTCGAGTGGAGTCGGAAAACAACCAGGTGACATGGATTGAGGGCAACCAGCATCTTATTGGTGGTGCCCTCTGTGCAAAAGGCTCAGCAGGACCGGCCTTGGTCAGCGACAAGGAACGTCCGCAACAACCGCTCATCCGCGAAGGGGGCCGGGGAGCCGGGCGCTGGAAAGAGGTGAGCTGGACCACAGCCTATGATTACATTGCCGATAAACTCAAAAAAATTAAATCAGAACACGGCCCGGAATCTGTTGTTCTTTCCTCCCGTGGCGGGCCGTGGCAGAATATATACAAAACATTTACCCATGCTTATGGCTCCCCTAATTACACCAATCACGACTGCACCTGCGGCCGCAATACCCACCATGCCAGTCTGTCCCTTAATGGGGTTGGCAGAAAAGGCTTTGTTTACGATATAAAAAATGCCAATCACCTTGTGCTTTTCGGACGCAACATGTTTGCCTCTTTGCGCATTGCAGAAAACCTGCAAACCCTGGACATGCTTGATAAGGGAGGCAAACTCACCTATGTAGATGTGCGCCAGACCATGACCGGGCTGAAGGCCACCCGCTTTTTCCAGGTTAGACCCGGTACGGATTACGCCCTGGCCCTTGGCATGATCCACGAAATCATTGAACAGAAAATTTACGATGCAGACTTTATCAATCGCTATGTTTCAGGCTTTGAAGAACTGTGCGATTTTATCAAAGACTACACACCGGCATGGGCCGCCAAAGAATGCGGCATCAAGGAAAAGTCCATCAAGGCCTTTGTCGAGGAAGTTGCAGCTGACAGCCCTAAAGTAATCTTTCATCCGGGCTGGAATCTCTCCCGCTATAAAGATTCATTTTATGCCAGCCGCGCCCTGCATATTTTAAACATCCTGATGGGCAATATAGAGATGGAAGGCGGCCTCATTATCCCCAAAGGTCCGGGCGACTGTGACGTCAAAGGAATTCGCAGCCTTGACTGCCCGAAACCTGACATCAAAAGGGCTGACGGTGTGGGCTGGAAGTACAAGCATTTTGATAAAGGCCCCGGACTTGCCCATCTCTTTATCAATAATATGATCGCAGAAGACCCCTACCCCATTAAGGCCTGGATTGCCATGCGTCACGATCCATTCTGCGGCATGCCGGACCCCCAACAGCAAAAAAAGGCAATGGACAAATGTGACCTACTGGTTTCCATCGACACCCACTACAGTGAGTTCGGCTGGTACTGCGATGTCATTTTGCCCGAATCGACCTACCTGGAACGGGACACTCCGATATGCGTCCAGAAGGGTCCCAAGCCACGCCTGGCAGTAAGAAGAAAAGCTGTTGAGCCAACCTTTGACACAAAACCATCCTGGGAAATTTTCAAGCAGCTGGCCGAACGACTCGATATTGGCTCCCATTTCCCATACAACACCATTGAAGAATTATGGGATTGGCAACTTGAGCCAACCGGTTTTAAAATGAGTGATTTTGACGAGAAAGGCTTTATCCCCCTGACAGACAAGATCATTATGTATGACCATGAACAGTTGGACGGGCAATTTAAAACTCCTTCCGGCAAGATTGAAATTATCAGTAAAAAACTGGCTGATGCGGATCTGCCCTCACTGAAAGCCTATGAACCCCCGGCAAAGCCTGCCAAAGGGATGTTTCGCCTGGTTTACGGACGTTCCGCCGTCCATGCCCACGGCCATACTATCAACAACCCGCTCCTTTCCGAACTCATGCCGGAAAACATGGTGTGGATCAACAAGCGTTCGGCTGGAAAGCTCGGGATCAAAGACGGCGATCTCATTGATGTAATTTCTGAAGACAGTAGCTACTCAGGAACAACCCATGCCCATGTCACCGAGTTCATTCATCCGGAAGCGGTCTACATGGTCCACGGTTTTGGCAGACAGATCCCTTTGCAGACCAGAGCCTATCATGCAGGTATAAGCGACCAGAAGCTGATGGTCGGCAAGCTCGATGACTGGGATAAGGCAGGAGGTGCAGTTAACCTTTGCGAAGCCTTTGTTACTGTGCGCCGCAGTGCCAGAAACCCGAAAAGGAGGGTTGAGCTATGAACAAGTACATGATTCACCTTAATACAAAAAGATGTATCGGCTGCCACGGTTGCGAGGTGCATTGCAAGGCAAACAAAGGGTTGCCCGTCGGCCCCATACTTTGTGAAATTGACCACAAACCCCTTAAATCCATCCGGGGTGTGCCCAAGACTGAATTCTCATTTCGCTCCTGTTATCACTGCGATGACCCGTTCTGCGTACCAATCTGCCCCACCGGGGCCATGATAAAACGTGAAGATGGAATCGTCTATGTTGATTTCGATACGTGTATCGGCTGCATGGCCTGTCAAGGGGCCTGCCCATGGCAGATACCTCAACATAACCCGGAAACAAACAAGGCGGTAAAATGCGATTACTGCATGGACAGGGTTGACGAGGGCTTAAAACCTGCCTGTGTGTCAAAATGCACAACCCATGCCTTGAAGTTTGTCACCATGGAAGAGATATAGGAAGAAAACGTGCAATTGAGAATGTTGAGTGTGGAGCTAGGATAGACAATGGAAAGCCAGACAGTCTCCAGCAAAGAGCAGGAATACCTCAAGGTTTTTCAGGAGGTTGCCAAGATCATCAGCATGGTCCTTGATCCCCAGCAGGTCATGGACCTGGTGGTAGGCCGCCTTCCTGAACTGCTTGATGTTGATGCTGCCACCATCAGACTGCTAGACAGCGGCACCAACACCTTTGTTCTTGGTGCAGCCCACGGCCTGTCCGGGGAGTACCTTTCCCGGGCATCCATTGACACCAAAGATTCCATGGCCATGATCATGAGCGGTCAGCCGGTGGCAAAGACTGCTGTTGATACAGACCCGCTCTACCAAGACAGCGATGAAGCAGCCAGGGAAGGAATAAAAAGCGTCCTGGCCCTGCCCATTACCTTCCAGGGGCACATCATCGGCATTATGCGTTTACTGACCAAAAAAACCAGGGTTTTTTCACCAATGGATATCTCCTTTTCCATGGCCCTGGCAGAACAGATAGGTGTGGCTATTTCCAATGCCAGACTCTTTACTGAAATGGAAAACCAGATGGATTTCCTCAAGGAGGTGAAAGAAATATCCAGACTGGTCAACTCCACCCTGAACCTGGATGAAATACTGCAGAGTATCGTTGATAAACTTCCCCAGATTATGGGGATGAAGGCCTGCACCATCCGCCTGCTTGAGCCCGAAACAAACCAGCTCGAACTGGTGGCAGCTTCGGGTCTGTCAAAAGAGTACCTGCAAAGGGGCAAGATCAAAAAAGAAGACTCCATTTTTAATGCCCTGAAAGGAAAACCGGTGGCAATTTATGACGCTGCCAAAGATCCCAGGGTGAAATACCATGATTTCATGAAACAGGAGGGCATAAAAAGCATCCTGGCCGTTCCCGTTAAAAAAGGCCGGGAAATTATTGGTGTGCTGCGGCTGCTCACCACTGAACATCACTGTTTTTCAACCAGTGAAGTTGATTTTGCCGTGACAGTGGCAGAAGAAGGCGGCAATGCCATCCAGAATGCCCGTACCTACCAGAAAATCAATCTCCTTTTCAACCAGATTGAGGAAAATGAACGTTTTCTCCAGAACATCCTTGACTCCCTATGGGCTCAGCTCATTGTCATGGACACCCGCAAACATGTGGTCATGGTGAACCGCAGGTTTCTTGTGGAAAATAGCCTGCAGGAAAAGGAGGTGCTTGGACAACCCTATCACCGCGTTTCACCATGGAATGATTCTCAAAAAGAGTGGTGCCTGACTGATCAGAACCATACCGACGGAGAAAAAGAGACCTGCATTCTCAAAATGCAGAAGGCTGGGGAAGAACAGTGGCTTGAGCAGTGTATTTCCCCTGTTATGGACAGCAAAAACAAGGTGGAATTTGTTATCGCCTCTGTCCGGGATATTACAGCGCAGCAATTATTGGAACGGGAAAAAATGGAACGAATGAAACTTAAAGGCGTACTGGAAATGGCCGGTACGGCAGCCCACGAGTTAAATTCTCCCCTTTTTGCCGCCCTGGGCACCGCCCAACTGATGCGCGATGAAATTGATTCAGAAGAAATGGCAGAAGACATGGATATGATGATCCGCAACATGAAGCAGATGGCGGAACTCACCAAGAAAATGACAACCATGACCGGTTTTGAAACAAAGGACTATGTTGGAGAGGCCAAGATAGTTGACTTAAAATAAATGTCTAAAAAGCAGCAAATGGATAAAACCTAAACGGAGGGATGATTATGCAGAAAATCAGTTATCTGATATGCCTGGTTGCCGTGAGTATCATGGCCATGGCAACACATTCATGGGCCGCAAATGCCCAAATTTCGGCCCAGAAAATCACAGCGGGTGCGCCTGTTACCGTTACCGGCTCCATAGCCCCGGGTGAGGATCTTTATGTGGTAATCCGCAGCGAGGAAATGTTTAGTGCTGCCCAGGCTCCTGGTCCGAAAGAACAAAAAAGACTGGCAAATGGCAAAGATGGGAAAAACGCCTTTGGCGATACGGCAATTCCGGCAACCTATTACGTAGTGACTAACAATCCCGACAGCCTGGCAACAAGCAAGTCGGCACCCAAAGGGCAAACCGAGGGAATTTTCGCCTTCCCGCCCTTCAAATATCAGGTTCAGATCAATAAAATCAAAGCATGGAACGATATAAACCCAGCTGTCCGGACCATGCTGGGAAATATTAACACTGAAGATCAGTGGAAGTTTCTCACCTTTACCCACGAGAAAAAATTCGGTATCAACACCGTTTCCAAGGAAAAACCCATTGGCGGCGGTAATGCCAGAATGATCATGAGTGATTACGGGCAACAGTCTGAGAGCTGGAATGATGGTGTTTCTCTCTCCCTGGATAAGAGCACCGGCAAGTTCACCGCCACCATGGCCCCATACAAACATCTTGCCCCGGAAAGCAAGATTGCTATTTTTGTTAACGGTGAGAAAACAGGCACCTTTACCATTGAAAAATCCGGTTTTTATTTCAATACCGCCAGTGTCTACATGAACCCCCTTATTGTTTTTGTCGGCGCTTTTTTCATTGGTGTTCTCTTTGTTATCATGGGTGCGGCAGGCGGTCTGTTCACCGCAGCATTCCAGATTACCGTCATCGGCACCAAGGGGCCGGTTGGTATTAACGCCGGTAACACCATCAAACCGACTAACCTGTTTCTTACTCTCTGTTCGCCCATCACCGGACTTGCGAACTATTTTAAAGAAAAGCGGTTTGCCTATCCGGTGGCCATCTGCTTTGCCATCGGTATTGTCACCGGTGCCTTTTTTATCGGCCCGCCACTTTCCGCGAAATACCTCAATCTTGCCGCCTTTAAATTTTATCTGGGCATCATCTGTCTGGTCATCGGCGTCAAGCTTTTCATTGAGTCTCTACCCGGTTCCATTGAAAAGAAAAAGGCCATGAAAGCCATTGTTCAGAAATTCAACAAAGCCGCGAAAGAGGCCAAGGAGTCAGGCAAGGCCATGGAACTTGGCAAGGTGGAGTTTGAAAAATTCAACTTTATCAAGTTTGACATGAAATTCTGGGGTGAGACTTTTGTAGCCCGTCCGCTGATGATGCTCATCGGCGGTATCCTTATGGGTGTTATTGCCTCCTCCTTTGGTGTCGGCGGCGGCTTTATGTTCATGCCGTTTATGACCACCTTAGTCGGCTACCCCATGTATCTGGCCGTGCCCATTGCCCTGGCCGGAACATTCGCCACCTCCACAGGTGCCATTGCCAAGTATGTTATGATGGGCTACCAGCCTGACTGGATTATGGCAGCACTTATCGCTGCAGGCGCCATGTGCGGTGGTATGGTCGGTCCGAAAATCCAGAAGAAACTGCCTGAGATTTTCTTAAAAAGAATGCTGGCCCTGGCCTTAATTATTGTTTTTGCCAAGTACACAGGACTGATTGTTTTTATGAGGTAAGATAAAAAGAGTCTCGATGTCTCACAGGCTCGCTTATCGAAGATTAAAATTCAAAGTTTAAAGTTGAAGGGACTATTAATAGATAGTTCCTTCAGCTTAAAACTTTGTTCTACTTAACATTTTCACACCAAACATTATGGAAACTCTAAACAGACTGCTTGACTTGATATTTTACGGACTGCTTGAACCCCTGTTCTCTACTTTGGCCCAAGGACTTAGTCTTGTTCTGCTTCGCCCCATGGAAATCCTGAACCTGTCAATGGCTGCGCAGGTAATCATCATCGCCATACTGACAGCCCTGCTCTCTTTTACCCTGCGTTACCTGCTGCGGGTTGACTCACAGGAAAAGATCTTTCGCAACGAATTTGTCAGCAAGCGAAAACAACAGGACGACATTAAATATGTCAGCGACTGGAAAAGCCGGGATGCCCTCTATCGCACCATGGACCAGGATCTTGACGAGGATTTCAACACCTATCTGGCCCAACGTTTTTTCCGCTATGTGACGACTTATATGCTGCCTATTTTCCTTGTCCTGGCCTGGCTGAACACCTTTTTCTCCGACACCATATTAAACGAACGTTTCGGCAGTCATTATATCCTGCCGCTGAAAATTTCGGGCATCGACGGACTGACAGTTACCGGTGTTTTCCTTATCGCCTATGTGGTGGCACTGATTGCAGGATTTCAAATTAAAAAATATCTGCGCTCTATTGGCAGCAAAGAAATAATGCTACAATCATCGTAATATCATAATTTATGAAGAGAAAATTCAACACTTCTTAATCTTGCTTTTTTTGTAGAAAACGGACACCACACATCGATGTTCACTCTTTTCAAACAATTTGCCCACCAGCTCATTTCACCAAAAGCAGCCGGCAGGGCAAAATATGAAACATTTAAGGAGCTACTAAAAAACGATAGGCGCTGTCACGAACTTCTGGCAGAAATTGAGGACCTCTACTACCAGCATAAAAAGGTTGATATCAATGTTATAATCGGTCTTTCTGAGGAACTATCAACGGCAGTATCTGCCATAGTTGCCTGCCTGTCACGACTGGCTCCCGGTAATTACGTCAACTTACGGGACTATTATAAAAAATTTGATTTTTACATACGCTTTGCCCTTGCCCCCCCTGAAATCGTTACCTCGCCACCTTTTCTCCTCCCTCTCAAAGGACGGTTTCAAAACGATCTTCAGGTAGGGGGCAAGGCTTTTCACCTTGCCCAGCTGAAACTTGATTTGGGTTTGCCGGTGCCGGACGGTTTTATCATAAGCTCCTCAGCCTATAACCACTTTATTGAGACCAATGATCTTCGCCCGCAAATAAACAAGCACCTGCGGCAACTGGACATCTCATCCTCCCCCTCATTGGCCAGCGTATCGGACAGACTGACCAATCTGATACTCAATGCCACAATTCCAGCCGGAGTGGAGCAGGCTCTGATTACGGCATTTGAAACCATACAAGAACAGTCCGGCAGCACACATGTTGCGCTAAGAAGCAGTGCTGTCAGTGAGGATTCCGAAATTTCTTTTGCCGGTCAATATCATTCCGCCCTGGGCATTGACCGTGACACCTTATTTATAGCTTACAAGAAAGTGTTGGCCAGCAAATTCTCAACCAGGGCACTTTTTTACCGAATCAGCAATGGGCTCCTTGACGCGGAAACACCTATGGCCGTGTTGGTGCTGCCAATGATAGATGCGGCAACAAGCGGCGTTGTCACCACCTTGGACCCCACGGCTGATGATGCAAAAAACGTGGTTATCCATTATGTCCAGGGGCTGGGGGAAAATCTCGTGGGCGGTCGGGTCTCACCGACCACCTCGATCATCAAAGAAGATGCTGACACAGTCTCTGTTGAGCACCAACCGGCGGACCACGATGCTCGTGGCGAACAGGCACCCAAGCCCCCCATATCCGACAAACATGCCCTGCAGCTTGCTGACTGGTGCAGACAAATTGAGTCTTATTATTATTGTCCCCAAGAAATTGAATGGAGTATCAATTTACGCAACCAGATTCTTCTCCTGCAAACCCGGTCACTTTTTGTCCAGCAAGAGCGCCAAACTCTTGAAGCACCGAACACCGACCAGTTTCCCGTTCTGTTTTGCGGCGGAGAGACGGCGTCAAGGGGGGCGGCCAGCGGCAGGATATTTCATATAACATCGGAAAATGAGCTGGACACTGTGCCCGAAGGTGCACTGCTTGTCACCCCGGTGACTCCTCCGTCCCTGGTTACAATTGTACACCGACTAACAGGGGTTATAGCCAAACAGGGAAGTGTGGCAGACCATTTTGCCTCGGTGGCCCGGGAATTTGGGGTACCGGTGCTGGTAAAAATCGGTGAAAAAGCCGACTCACTGCAGAGTGCCCGTGAGGTTACCCTTTGGGCGGAGAAAAAACAAATCTTTGACGGCCGGGTTGATTCTCTGTTGCAGCAAGCTTTATCGCCAGATAGCCGCTATGACCAGAGTCCATTCAGGCGTGCTTTTAAAATGGTTATAGATTTTATTTCTCCCTTAAAGCTTACGGATCCGTCTGCTCCCTCCTTTGTTTGTGAGAGCTGCCGTTCCTTCCATGACATCATCCGCTTTGCCCATGAAAAAGGGGTGCAGGCCATGTTTTCCCAGGCCCAGAGCGGCCTGATCCGGAAAGGAGAGGCAAGAACCTTTCAGTCAAAGCTACCCCTGAACCTCTATATTATCGATGTTGGCCACGGCACAAAAGCTTACGCCCGGAAAAAAAATGTGCTGCAGCCTGATGATATTTGTTCCGTTCCTTTTGTGGCCCTTCTGCAGGGGCTGACTCACCGGCACGTTAAATGGAGCGACCATGACCATTTTGACTGGAAAACATTTGATGAGGTGGCCCTGGCCGGTGGGGTGGCATCTAAAAATGATTCCGCCTTTTCCAGTTATGCCCTTATTTCAAACGATTACCTCAACCTGAACATGCGTTTCGGTTACCACTTCGCCCTACTTGACAGCCTTTGCGGTGCCCAGCCAGAAGCAAACTATATCATGCTCCGCTTTGCCGGCGGCGGTGGTGATTTCACCGGCAAGTCCCTGCGTCTGGACTTCATCGAAACTATTTTGTCCCGGCTTGGTTTTACCATCAGCCAAAAAGGAGATTTGCTGGATGCCCGTCTGATGCGTTATGATGAAAAGACAACTGCAGACAAACTTAATATGATCGGCCGCCTGCTTGGAGCCACCAAGCTGTTGGACATGATTCTTGACGACAAGACAAAGGTTACAGCAATGGTTGAGCAATTTATGGCAGGGCGTTATGATTTTTCCAGTGCAAGCCGTGATGAATAAATAATGGCGCTATAAAAAACAAAATATGTCTGACTATCAACTTACCTGGATAACCGACAACCTGGCGGTGGGCTATGCCCCCATGTCATATGCCGAACTTGACTCTTTAAAAGAGCAGGGTATTACTGCCATTGTCAATCTGTGCGGCGAATTTTGCGATCTGCATGAGATTGAAGAAAATTCCGGTTTTGAGGTCTTTTTCCTTCCCATACCGGACGAGACCGCCCCTGACATGGCGGAGATGGAAAAAGGGCTGCAATGGCTGGATGAGGCGATCTATCTCGGCAAAAAAGTGCTGGTGCACTGTCGTCACGGTATCGGCCGAACCGGCACCTTTGTCACCGGCTATCTGCTGCGCCGGGGCATGGGCATGAAGATGGCGGAAAAAACCCTCAAGGGAACCGGGGCAAACCCAAGTAATTTCAGCCAATGGTGGATGCTGAGAAAATACGGTAAAAAATCCGGCAAGCTGTCCATCAGAGAACCATCACTTGAAAACCGCAACGTTGTTGATTTAGGAAACTTTTTTGCCGAATACGAGGGGCTTGTCACCTCTGTGGAACAATCCATGGCCCTGGAATACGTCCCCCGCTGCGGCATTGAGACCTCGCGCGGATGTCATCGCTACTTTGAACTACACCTGATTGAGGCAATTTATCTCAGCAATAAGATGAATAAAATTCTCACCAGCAAGCAGCGCCAAAGAGCTATTGAACGAGCCGTTGCCGTACAAAAAGAAACCAGAAAAATCGTCCGAACCTCCCAGGCATCTTCAAAAGAGGCCCTGGCCGCCCATTAC
>PJEL010002457.1_pt1 | contig 17004 bp, 13 predicted proteins | sample 1853271 | NCBI WGS metagenome assembly PJEL01 (sample SAMN08108733, study PRJNA415343) | Invertebrate metagenome, whole genome shotgun sequencing project. | host: Globobulimina | place: Sweden: Gullmar Fjord | collected 2015-08
GGAGCAGGGCCACTCTGGCCGTGGCAATCCAGACAGAAGGTATCGTAGTCTGGTAACTGATCGCCGGCGAAAGTATCTCCGTTGGGCGTCCGATAGGTGCCGCCCACGGCAAAATTATCCATTTTTTCACCAGCCCCGTCTCCCCATGGGCTGCTTCCCATGGCATGCGGGTTGATCGTTGGGTCTGCGCCAATCGCCGGTCGGGTGATCGGTGATTTATTTTGATCAGCTTCATCGTCAGGGATATTGCCAAAGCCTGACAACGCCTTGCTCAAATCTGTACATTCATTGACAACCTCCCAGTCAGCTGACTTGAAGGACTCATTATCTTGCCCTTCTTGGATGAGGCGATTCTGCTGCTTGAGAATATATGCTTTCGCCTGAGATCTAATGTGCAATGTTTCCGATTCCACTTTATTAAGCTTCAAAATTGAGAGGAGTGGACCAACACATGGTCCGTTGACTATGAGCGTCAGTACAACAAAGCAACTTGTCCACAATGCAACAGTAGCAGATACGGATTGAAACTCGTCCTGCAGGGTAGGCCTTCCAATGATCTCTATTCCATTTTCATCGTATTGGTTACGTGACAACAGGTAAATTCGACTCCCTGATATATATGTCAAGAGAATCAATGACACAGCTCCACGAAGTCCACTCCATCCCAGAAAAAAAATCTCAGACAGACTCAGGCCACGACCAGACAGCTTGAAGATAGGATTGAAGATCGCGATACAAAATGTACGGATCAAAAGCATGAAAATGTAAATCAACGGGATTGACACATAATCCATCACATGGTGGGCATTCACCCCAAAGGATCGAATCAGGAAATTGATTGCAGACAAACCAGCCCAGAAAAACACAAGGCCGTTCACAGCAAATGCAATCATCTCCCAGATTGCCTTGAACTGACCAGTCTTCAACGAAGATCCAGGCATGCCCCACAGGCTCGTGACATTACCAAAGAGACCAAAGGTAACAACTGCAATCACTCCAGAGCCTCCAGCAGGAGCATTTGCAACGTAGTACGACATGTAAGCCATTGCAAGCACGTACGTGGCTTCAATATGTAGTCCAGCGCCATTCCAACGGATCATCCTCAATATGTACAAGGACACGATGGAAAAGCCAAGGCCAATACCAAACCCAATAGAGGACAACTTTACTATATTCTTTATGATAGTGGGGATCACACTCCATACACTTGGAACCGTCGTCGAATCACCCTCGACAATGTCGGCAATAATTTCCAAAAATACTTCAAACAACGTGATTCCCGATGCATCATTCAGGAGTGACTCCCCCTCGAGGATTGCAGTCAAAATTGGAGGGCCATGAGCCTTCTTCAACACAGAAGATACAGCAATCGCATCAGTCGGGGCAATGATTGCAGCAAATATGGCTCCATATACCCAGAACCAATCCTGGTTCTCAAAACCAAGCACAAACAAGATAATAGGAGTCAGGATGATGGCAGTGAGAATCACCATCACAACAGCCATCATAATGGAATGCACAAACACCTTTTTGAACATGTACATCTCAATGTTGAGCGCTGAATCAACAATGAGAGGAGGCAAAAATGCGTATAGAAACAAATCACCAGGACGAAACGACAGCCAAATGGCAATGGCATTGCCAAGCTCAAGCAGGTTGACATAATAGTTCAACACTCCCAAGGCAACTCCCGTGATCAGAATGTATACGGTTGCAAACTTGCCAATCAGTAAGCATGCTACCAATAACCCTATGGACATTGCCAGGAAAGCATCGGCCCCTCGTGTTGGAACTTTGCAAAAGTTCAGTTCCACTTCAAGGTTGACCCTGTTTTGCAATGTCACATTCAGCAAATTACAAATCACGTTTGACCACGAGGCCGGATAGTTCTGAAAACCATATATACTGGGAGGGTCTGTGACATTAAGTGATTGAATCTCACAGCTTGCTATCTCCGTTGGTTTACCATTGTCTGCACATGCCGAGTACAAAGGTGCTTCTGATATCAACTTATCCTCGTTTACATTCACTGCATTCGGCGCAGCCCTTACCACTGTGCATACAAACACTAGAAAAAGTATCTGTATGCGTATCATGCTCGTAAAAGCCACAGGCAAGCCTTTTTCCGAAATCTCAAGAAAACCCGTGTCGCAAACTAGGTTTCAAACGAGGACATGAACAAGCTGGTGATATTTGGCATCATGCTGTCTTTAAAAATCGAAAATATACATTCTTTGGATATTTAAATGATTCATTAGCTGTGCTCATGGTATTCTACAGTAATAGTAGTTGTATGGTTGGACCCTGGCAACCAAGGGTCCAGACTCCATCATATATGATCGAGATGTGTGCTATATATCGTACATGCACGAGATCAAAGTCATCATCCTTGTGATATGACATAATACGAATCGAGGATGATGCTATATCATTCTGTGGATTATAGATATACAATGGGTAGTATTATTACATGACAAAACCTGCATTGGTACAATTGATGCCATCCCTCCTCTTTCTTGCCCTCTTCAACATCATTCTTGCTTCTCAACATTCACTACCTGCTTTTCTTGAGAATTATCATATGCGATTTTACGAGACAACTGATAAAGCCCTGTTGCAGCCATGAATGCATTCACTGCCAAAAGATTGTAGTTTACTGGGGTAATTTGAGTGCTAAACCTGGTCCAAATGAGGCCAGTGGCTGTCACAGCAATCTGCTGTGGGTATGATACAAGATCTGCAGGCCTCTGAAAGTCAGCAATATTTGCCAACGTGATGCACCACTTGAATGTAGGTGCCCAAAAGTGAATAGTCTGAGGACCTGCTGGGTGATTCCAAAATGCCTTGAGTCTCTGCGACAGAGATACTGCCGATGACTTTGAACTCATTTTTATATGTTTACTATTAGGATCTAATCTATATCAATATCTGGTATGTGGAGAAAATAGATTAAACTATCAACCAAACAGTTGCTTGCCAATGAGCCACGCCTAGAGACAACCCTACCACCGGATGAACTCACACAATCTCTCGATTACAATGCCACGTTTGATGGTATTATTAAAATATAATGATTTGAAATAGTAAGAAAAGAATCGGAATGACTACAACAGAAACATGGAGCAAGAGTCACATACAAGACTGGAACTCTCTGATGCAGGGCAACCAGACCAAATACATGGCGTATGGCTACTACTCATATATGAGCTATATCTTGGTGGTAGGAATATCGACCTCATGTCATTGGCAGTGTCATCACAATCCAATCATCTCTTTGGCTGTACGACACCTGGTCTATGTGCCATATTCCCTCTCATATTTTCCATGATGAGGGAACCTTTCTACAGGTGATACTTCAGACTGATTGAAAATATTTGAAGAGAACCCTTGCTAATATGCAAATGACTGGCTCCATCATTGACTTTATATACATACATTGTCCATACATATCCCCAAGAAGATGAATCAAGGCTTGACATGACCACTCTGGTAAAGAAACAACATCAGGTCAAACCTTGACGAATGAGATGCTCGTCTCCCATCAAAGAGTATGCTGGATAGGAGATATCATCTGGTTTCCACGTGGACGTCAGATTGTCTCTCGTCGGAAATACAGTGGTCACGACACCATTCTTGCAATAACGTATGCATTCTCAAAATACACTATAGTACTATTCTATATTATTTTTACACTGTCATCGTGTTCTACTACTACAGTGTATGGATACCAGTGTGAGAGACATGGTGTGCACTTGGTAAAACACGTTGTTGGTGGGTGGAAAAGGCAGCACGCTGTGATTCTTCTTGCATCCTCACCATGGCACAAGGACGGACACATGTCGATCTTGTAGCATGTCTAGATCGTCGAAAAGATCATGCTCTCGATTTCGGGTCTGTGTGCATACCTGACATCATAGTACCAGCAGATGTAGATTGGAAAGACTTGAAGAAGCGACGACTGGATCCATTTCTGAAACGCTTACAGCAGTCCCTCGCCCACGCAACGGCAAAAGGAGCGTCATACACTGTACAACATGCTGGTGCTGAACCTGTTGCACGGGTGACCAAAATGCTAATGGGAATGAATCTTGAAGAGTTTTGTAGAGATGTTGTAATTTTCATGGTTGAGAATCAGGATCAAGAGTCTGTGGCGAAAGTCCAGCACAAGGCAATCAGCGATACATCTCTTGGTGCTGAACAATTAGTGCAACAACTTACGGTTGCCTTGCTATGCTCAGGGCATATAGAGCATGCTGCACTGGTCACAAGTGAATTTGTGGCGGAATGTCGGCATCAGGACTGGGGTATATCTGCGAGGCAAATCGCGGAATACATCGCCCCTGCTGTCATACTAGCTGTCGACAGTGGTCATGGAGATGCTGTTGCTCTTGTACAGAGTCGAATGATAGATGACGGGCATTTTGAGATTGTGACCCAGCTGATACTATATATTGCCTCCACAGGTGGTAGACCTGACGTTGTTGCTCAAGGAACCTTGGATGCAATTCAATGCCTGCGATACAACTCCCATGGAATGCATATGGCAGCTTCAGTTGCCGCGGGAGCATTCTGTGGCAGTAGAATTGATCACGGCGAGGCCAATGTGATGGGGCATGTGGCCTGTGAAATGTATGTAGAGAGCCGCCATGATCTCTCATTGAAAGATGACGCGTGCAAAACGATTGCTTTAGCTGCTTTAGAAGGAGTAGAAGTATATCAAAAACCTCTCCGTGTTGTTAACGTTAGTCATGTCATGTGGAAAGAGCATCAAGGGCATGCCATCACACGGGCATTCCGACACATGGTTGCTATGAAGAAAGTAGTTGCAATTGCAGTGATTGCATTGACAGCGATTGGAGATGGATACATAGGACTGACATGCTTTCTTCTCAAGGACATGGTGTTATCTGGGTATTGGTATTGCCTCGTATATAGTGTGTATGCATGTGTCAACGTCATGGTGAAGGGTGGATGGTCAACAGCGCCTTTACAGTCTCACCGAATTTTTGACAAGAACATATGAATGAATTAAAACTTGACTTTTTAAACATTTTTCACGGATAACGTTCTCTTCAAGGGAAGAATACTACACGGCATATACGCGTGAGACTATGGTATGTTTCACAATGTCAAAGTCCGACACCATTTCTCATGTCACGTATTTCTGATTCTTTCTCTAGTTACATATCGTTCGATAATTTTTATTAATGCATTCCTGCAGATAGTGTCATATTGTTGACACGAGGTGATTGTACCCTTTTGTTTCACGACACAATTTTCCGAAAGGGTCCCGGTCAACGTCATGGAGATATATTCCATGAAGGATACTGCAACGTATGATCATTGGAGTCAGGGTAAGGATATAGAATGTAAGGGCCGGGGGCATATGTTGGAAAGGTCAAGGTCTGAAGGTCTTGACGAGGGTAAGCACTTGCGCTTGCCTCCTTTGGAATCTATGTTTGAGGGCAATGATTATCGACAACCTCGGAAATGCAATGGTATGCAGAAATCAAGGGCAACAACATATTCTAGGGATGTAGATAGTTTGTCATCGTCATCACTTGGGGTGATTGAGACTGAATTTTCCAAGAGATTGTCTGTAACAGAGCATGATGAATCGCAAGCAGTGAATAACAGGCTGAATGAACGAAGCAGTTTTGATTTACCGATATCAGCTAAAGCTGGTCGGGGAGGTAACAGGGATATCCGGAGGCGTAGTGAAAGTAGTGCCATGCCCTCTGGGGCAAAGGCAGGATATACACCTCGTCCTCCTACTCATGGTGTCTCTGTGGCAGAGAGTCTCAGAGCTCCATTACTCGTTTCGGGCCATAGTCCTAGTAAAAAACATGGAATGAGGGAGTTTGAATCTTCTGGATTCATGTTGAATTCTGAGCCAACTATTCAAAAGAGGCGTTTCAGAGCTGGGCCATCAGAGGGTGCCCATGCTAGCCAATTGGTGGACCAGCACACACAAAAGTCACATGCCATCACCATTATTGATGCTGATCTTCATGATACATTTGGCGCGCATGATTGGATGCCTACGAAAAAAAGGGAAATGGTTGCCCCTGCACGAAAATTCAGTGTGTCAAAGGCTCCAAATCTTTCTCCAATTCGATCTCAACTCAATTCACCTGTTGGCTCGCCGATTACGAGCCCCCCAAGAAATATGGTGACATCAAATGTATCGTATTTGAGTCCAAATTACCTTGAAAGGCGAAAACTTGCTCAAATGTACCCTGAAGATCCGGATTCTAAAAGTGGTACAGGATATATTGCAGAAGCAAAGAGAGTTCTTGACGAGGCTATGCATTTGATCTCCACTGAACAGTCCGACGGTTCTCATGACATTTCAATGAGTCATTCTGGGGCTTTAGATCCATTGATGAAGCATTTGAAGGCTGTTGCAGGCAATGATACAAAATGTCGCTCTGCCCTTCGTACTCTTGCATTGCTGGAAACAAACTTGCCAAACAGGCAAATAATTTCTGATTTGCAAGGAAGGCGAATATTGATGGATGTTGTCCTTAAATGCACTGAGATTGATGTCCAAGAGAAGTCTATTCAACTGCTTTGGGATCTAGATATGCAATCTGGGAGAAACGCTGCATCAGTTTTGAATGTAGATGATCTCCTCGCACTGGGTAAGGTCTTGTGCTCTACACAAGAGTGTGAAATAGCATCACACATCATTCATTTCTTGAAGCATTCTCTTGATCAACCACCAGAGAGTCGTCCATTTATCTTGTATGAGGTTTCACGTGATTTAGCTGATATGCTAACATCTGAAGCATGTGCACACAAGCATCATCTTCCTGACGCAGCACAATATTGCCTTGGTGAAACCCTTGGGGTCGTTTTATCCGATCTAGCTTCTTCAGATGGTGAACAGACAAAACGTTGCCTCGAAGGCCTTCTGGGATCTCTAATGAACTGCAGGGACAATACACAATGCCAGGTTTTGCTCACTGTTTTGAGTTCTTTGGCAGTGAGAAGAAAGCTGCGAGGCATACTTGGAGAGCTTGGAGCATTGGAACGGGTGCTTTCATTCACAGAGAATACGCCAAGCTCTAGATTACAAGCTCGAGGATATTCCCTCCTCAAGGCACTTTCAAACAAGATGACGCGGGATCCAAAGAGCAATCAGGGGTCGTGGTACTTTGACGACTGTGATCATCTCGACTGAAACAGACAACCATTGATATGATATTCTTACATTTTTCTTGATACAATGCGTTATATTTCTACAATTTTCCTTGCAATCTTTTTAACAAGCCTAATTTCTATAAATAAGCAAAATTAATCTGAATCTTTGGGAGCAAATCTCGATTTGGATCGGATTTCCTTGCCGTCGTCGTCGTCTGTCGCAGAAGCCCGGCGTGCAGCCTGTTTTATCTCTTGTCGAGCAGTTCGAGAGCCAAGCACCATGGCAAATTTGCAGCTCTGCACAGCCTGAACATACGGTGCTTTCTCTATTTTAAGTATCCTACAAGGCGGTATGGCAACTGCGTCAAAGTCAGGAATGTACACATCCTGGGACAGGGCTCTGTTGCCCAAAATAGACCACGGACCCAATTCAAAGTTGAATCCCTCTGAAGATGTGGTCACCTCTATTTTCCCCTGTAATATAAGTATGAAATGTGTACTAGGAACGTCTCTAGTATATAAAATCAGCTCTTCAGATTCTAAAGCTCTGCTAAATGTATCCGATCTGGAACTATGACTCATTCCAAGAACCTCAGAGCCAGGGCTTCCGGGAACTGACCCTTGTGTAGATCCTGGCGAACCAGGCATCTTTGACGACCCTCCAACATTCTCCGCACGGTCGATCAGCTCACCTGTCTGAATAAGCGTTTTCATTTGAACCTCATGTCGACCTAAAAGGGCAAACTCGTCCACGTTTAGAGCAAGGAATGCACATACTGCCTTGACTTCTTCTGGAGCTAGACCCTTGTCCTGTATCTCTTTCCTCTCAAACATTTTCAAGAATGCATCTATATCATTTTTCCGGGCTATGCGTCTAGGTACCCGCGCTTCTACATCTTCGTATATATCTGATTCATCTACAATCTCCCTTCGAATCAATTCCTCAATAACATCCTCCAGGGTGATAATGCCAACAACCTTGCCCTCATCCTCTTCACCAGGAGCCTCACCAAGTTCCTGCTGCTCTGGGATGAGGTCAAATGTCACCGTTTTCGTTCCATCCATTTCTTTCTTCGTTTCATTGTTTTCTCTGGGAGTCGTACATCTCTCATGCACAATCATCAAGTGTGTACCACTTGATAAAAAGCTGGAGAGAGCCTTGTCAAGATTAACATCTGCAAACACATGCCCACCATGCCTACCTCTGAAAGATAAAATCGTTGAGAGCTCTATTTCATCTTCTGGATCAACAAGAATCAAATCCTTTGCATACAAAACCCCGACAATGTTTTCCCTTTCGCCACTATACACTGGAATCCTAGTGTACCCTGACTTGTACACGTCCAACATCAGAGAGAAATTCAGCCTCTCTTCCACATCCAGCATATAACATTGATCTATAGATGTCATCACATCACTCACCCTTTTATCTTTATATTCTAAAGCGGCAACAAGTAATTGATGATCTGATGCATTTAGCCCCGACTCCAACGTGTAAATATTATCTGTTGCATGGAGCTCAATCAATCGCTTGATTTCATCAACCGTGTACACATTCCCTATATCTCTACCCAAAATGTAATTCAAAATAACTGACAGCGGATAGCATATTGGGAAAAACAGCAGCCTGAAAAATTTGACAATGTAAATTGTATGTGACCCAATAAATAATGCATGCCGTGAGCACACAGCCTGTGGCGTGATTTCTCCAAATATCAAAACAGCCGTGACAGATATGATCAATCCTATAAGGCCAGAAGTCAAATCTGCCAAAAGAATAGAAAATCCATTGTTGACAATGGTATTTCCAAGCAGCAGTGTGCACAAGAGGAGGTTACCGTTTGTCCTCACAGGTATGATTTTCTTCGCATATTCCTGTTCCTTTTTATCTCCTGCACTTTCGAGAACTTTCAAAGCAACCAAGTCCAAGCTCAAGAGCCCCAGGGTCAGTCCAGAAAACAGTGCAGAGCAGATGATGAGAATAGCAGCCACGACAATACTGACAGCCAATGGAATACCAGTTCCTCCGCCAGAGTCATTACATTCCCATCCATCTGTCTCTTCATATATACAGCTTTCAAAGCAAGACCCAGGGTAGTCTGACTGATTTTCTAGAGATACATTGTATGCAGAGGCATTTCCAGGGCATTCAAGAAGGCACGACTGAAAGATTTGAATAATATCTGCACTTGCATTCTTCCCCATGTCCACAGAGTATCTATCAGATGCTTGAAATATCTATTTCAGTGAATGATTAAATAAAGAGATAGAATGCAGAATCAAAACGACGATTCGCTAGGAGAAGGTGCCCATCCAAGACATTTGAACTCTTCGTATTGTGGAAACTGCCATCAGGCTTGTATTCTTCCTCTACGATTCGACATGAAAAGCGTTACAGGTATTTTAAAACCTTATTGTATGAGAATATGAGGTATAGAAAGGCTCTTCAGTGAGGAACGCCGAGATACCAAAAAAATGTTATGTAAAGAGTTAAAAAAACGTATCTAGGAAAATTCCAAGTCGAGCTCGCATCGCATTCAATGTAAAGAGACGTGCATCCTCGAAATCATCTTGATTGAATACATCTTTTGTCAGTTTTCAGATATCCTTGCGCTACATGTTTAGTCAGAGAAGAGACCACTCTTTGAGCACGGTCGCATTCTGTTGTTAACGAACGAATCTCCAGGTGGTCGATGACGCCGTTTTTCAGAAATATTTGATAACGATTATAATACAGTACGTCAATAGATATATTTGATATCCTGGCAAGCATCCACACGTCTATGTACGTCCAGCACTGGATGTTGTCATCACAGAGTTTTGAATTTGCTTTTTGTGTGTCAAATCCCTCCACGGTGCTTCTCATATGCGTTCAGAGTTGAAATACGATTTTAAAGGTAGTTTAGGAGGGTTGTATAGCTGAGATGGCGGTGAGGACGAGAAAAGGTAAAGGTCAGACTGCCCCAGTTGCTAGTCAGGAAGGGCAGGGTGATTGTAAACGACAAAAGGTCTACCAAGAATTGCCTGATCTGCACTGCATGGTGGACGGCAAGGAAAATATTCAGCATGGAAGCACTCCAGAAATAAGCAGAGTCCGTGAAGATGACGTGATTTTTATTAGAAAGAGAATGTCTGCAACCAGAAAGCATTGGGCTACTGATGCAAAGAAAGAAGAAGGGAAACATGTCAGTCCAGATGATGTTTTGAAGCTTCCTCGATCCATGCCTACTGATGGTGAAGATTCTATATCATTGGATGGAGAGAAACGACATGATATGAGGAAAAAGACAAGGTCAAGGGTGAACTCAAATCACAAAGCCTTGGTGAGGAAATACCCAAGGGACTCAGGCTCACCTCCATGTCACCAAGATTCCATTGATATACATAGCCTTCCAGACTCCTGCTTGATCCGAATTTTTAAGTTATCAATGGCTAATGAAGATATCGCTTCGTCTCTAGTAGCATGGAGGAAGAATCCATGTATCACTACATATCCTCTTGTATGTCAGCGCTGGAAAAGGGTTCTTTGCTCTCCATCTGAAATATGGAAGGAGATTCTCATCGATGAATCAGTCTCATCTCGAAATAATGTAGATGGATTGAGGGCGTGGATTACACAGAGGCAACCCTCCATTGACTCGGTGCATATTTGTGTAGAACACGTCACTAAAAAGGGAGACAAGGTCCGTGAATTGATTGAACACCTTGGTTCCCCAGTGACACATACTTGGACGGGATTAAAACTGAGTTGTATGAATGTTGATCAAGCAAGCTTGGAAAAACTGTTTATTGATGCCCCGTGGCGATTCAAGGGCATTCGATCTCTTGCCTTGTATAATGTTGTGTCATTAACCAAGGTTGCCATGCAAGCATTGAAACAGTTGCCAGATCTTGAATCGCTATCAATCAGATTCCTGTGCACAAGCCCACAAGCAGATCCATTTCAAGAAGGAGATGGTTCCTTGTCAGAGTCTCTCTTGGACATGGCCCAACTCAAATCTCTCTTTCTTGAAGGCAGGGGTATAAAAAATATTCAACCAGCAATTGCCAAGTTGAAAAACCTTACAGAACTTAGTTTGGAGTCAATCTATCAGGCACAGTCACTTCCATTAATGGCTATGCACTTGAATACTCTGACCAAGCTATCATTCAAAGGGAGCAAGTCACTGTTTGGGCAGGCATCACTAGATGGTCAGAATTCTGCTGCTGGGTTACTGCCTGGGACAGAAAGAATGTTTTGGATGATACGATCCCTCCCAAAGCTCGAAGAACTCAACATTGATGATTGTGGAATCAAAGAAATACCGGTTATTGATGGCCTTCCGATCAACACGACACTTAAAAAACTAAGCATGAATAACAATCCTGACATGGTATTTAAGAAGGGGTTGGCTGCTTTCCAAGGTCTGGAATCATTGACCATGAGAAGATGCAACATGCCGTGTGTCTCATCGGCCATCACTGCCCTTTCACATTTGCAATACTTGGATATTTCAAATAATGGTCTGGTAGAGTGCCATGGACTGGGAAAGCTCAAGGGATTACATGTTCTGAAGGCATCATATAACCAATTCCCTTCCATCCCCAAGGACATTTTTTCAATCACTGGACTCAAGGAACTTGAACTGCGTGGATGTGTCTATCTTGAATTTAGCTCTTCGCTGAATTTCCTTGTTGATACGTGGCCAAGAATGTACAGGATGGTGGTGACAAAAGGTTCACGAGGGCGATACCAGTCCCAGTCAATCCATTGGCTCCACAAGCTTCAAGAATGCTTTGATCTCTACGACAGAAATCATGTTGTCGAAGTAGATGACCAACCAATAGTCTTGTACTGAACGTATTCTATGCATACCTATACTACTATAAAGTTCACATTCATTCACACAAGGTGCATTCACACAATTGTGTGAACCTTGCAAGGTGCATCCCCACCTGCCAGACTCTGAGAGTCTGTTCCATAAGAATCCAAACCACCCTCTCGACGGATACATATCTTAACATTGATTCTGATATCTATAAATATATTTCTGTCATATAGAACAAGATCAAAGAAGTAAGACTCGAGACGAGAATTCAATTTGTAGTTCTCCATGAGTGGTGTTCAAGCAGTTCGACTGGGGCGGTCAGTCCTTGGTCGATACCAACACCAGGGTCAATGGAAATCTAGCAGTGTGTATATAGAAACTTATAGAAAGGCAAACAGGTTGACTCCATCCTTTGCAGAGCCAGAGAGTCCTACTCAATCCTGGAGCGAGCTTGAGATCGAAGTACCAAAGGATCAGAGGCCAATCAATGAGCTGGAACAGCTGAAAAGTTCATTCTTATACTCATGGGTATGTCATTTCTTACCAGTCTTGTGGTACAATACGGTCTCAGACCACCAACTGTTTGTTGCAGGGAACCTTGGACACTCCAGACTATATCAAGAAGCTTGGCACAATATGGGGAGGCATGTTTGCCCTTGTAGGATGCCCCATTGCATATCAAACATTCTCACCATCAGACCAACCTGTTGAATTTTTCATGTCAGCTGCAACTGGTGCCCTCATCGTTGTGGCCATTGCTAATTTGAGAATCTTCCTTGGATGGAAATATGTGGCTGACAGATTGATGACTGCCACGTTACCTTACGAGGAGACTGGGTGGTATGATGGTCAATTTTTCGTCAAACCTCCGGAAATCTTAACCAGGGATAGGCTGCTTGGGGTGTACGAAGCTAGACCTGTGCTAAACAAGCTGAAAACAACTCTCCAGGGAACTGGAGCATTATTGCTTGCCTCGGCCATAACACTCTCCGTCATCATATCCTCGTCAAGTGACGCTGATGGCGTGTATGGAAGAGGAGCTTCTAGAATAACCCCAGATGGTATCTTATTCAGTGATAAAGTATCACGAGTGCAAGATTTGTATTATGATGATGAGGCTGCAGCAGAGGAGGCAGCAGCACAAGGTGACATTCCAGGCTACTGCAGGGATAGATATTTTAAGAGTGTGAGTGGAGGAGAGAATGTATGTGACAAGCTGCAGAAACGGTAACGCCTCGTCGTAGCCATGTCTATCTCTGCTGTCTAGAGGGCCAAGCTTGGCATCTGAAGATGTGCTGGTCTTGCAACATCTCTCTGCAACCAAAATGATTACGAGCATTCTGCAAATGAACATTGATTATTTTACCATTCTTTGTAATTATTTACTGATGATTGGAGTCCTCGCGAGGTCACCTCTCGGCAATCCTCCGGGAATACACAGGAAAACATGTGGTTGGAAACCACACAACTGGGCATTCTCCAATGTAGCTCGATTCGACCATCAGATGATAAATAGTCATCAATATAGTCATGAAGTATCACATGCATGGAGGGTATCATCGGCATTGAGGAATTCAGACACCTTGCCTTCTCCAATACCCAAGGAGAGCCAAGAGGTTGACGTTGTGGTTATAGGGTCAGGGATAGGAGGACTCTGTTGTGCTGCTCTTCTTGCACGTGCTGGGTACTCTGTCATTGTCTGTGAATCTCATTACCTTGCCGGTGGAGCAGCACATGCATTTGAAGTAGATGGGTACACTTTTGATGCTGGTCCATCATTTCATGCTGGCTTATCTGGGCCACCTGGGCATGCAACAAATCCACTGAAGCAAGTCCTTGATGCTATTGATGAACGTGTTGAATGCTCTACGTATGATAGATGGATCACATATACACCTGAAGGAGATTTCCCGTGTGTGTGTGATAGGGAAGATTACATCAATATGATTCATAGGTTTGGTGGTGAACGAGCAAAAGCCCAGTGGTTGGCACTTGAAGAGAAGATGAAACCGTTACAGAAAGGCGCATCTTTGTTTCCTGCTGCAGCTATTCGAAGTGATATTGGTATAATTCTCACAGCGATGCAGTTTGGACCGGCATTGCTTTCGACAGGGTTGTATGCAAACCAACTGACTGGCCCATTTGGGGCGATTGTTGATCAGGTTGTTGATGATCCTTGGCTAAAGAATTTCCTCGACTTGGAATGCTTCGTTCTGTCAGGGATGAAGGCGAAGGATACAATTGCAGCTGAGATGGCATTCATGTTTATGGAAAGGAATGGTGGAGAGTCGACAATTGATTATCCCATGGGAGGCAGTGGTGCCATTGTGGATGCCTTGACACGAGGGATTGAAAAGCACAAAGGAAGAATACTCTTGTCGACTCATGTCGACAAAGTCCTGATAGAAAACGGTAGAGCAGTTGGAGTGACGATTAAATCGAAAACAGAGAAGAAACTCAAGACGATTCGTGCAAAGAAAGCGGTGGTCTCGAATGCATCTGTCTGGGACACTGCTGCGTTGTTGCGTTCATCAGGTTTTGACAATAACCGCATCTTGGAGGAAAAGTCTAGCACCCCGACGACTGGAAGCTTTATGCATCTCCACCTTGGCATAGATGCAACCGATTTACCGAAAGATTTGGAATGTCATCATCTCATCGTCAATCAATGGGATGATATCGAAGCCCCTCAAAATGTCTGCATCATTTCAATTCCAAGTGTCTTTGACAGTTCTCTTGCTCCAGAAGGCAAGGCAGTCGTCCATGCATACACAGCAGGAAATGAACCGTGGAGCGTATGGGAGCACGTACAGCCAGGATCTCCAGAATATAAAAAGTTAAAGACCGAGAGAACGCAAGTTCTCTGGAATGCATTAGAGAGGGTCATCCCAGATATCAGACAGAGAGCAGAGGTTGTCTTGGAAGGTTCTCCTCACACACATGCAAGGTTCTTACGGCGGCATCAGGGTACCTATGGACCAGCCATTAGTGCACGTAGATCATCATTTCCAGGTCCTACATCATGGCCCATTACATCATTGTATTCGTGCGGAGACAGCTGTATGCCCGGCATTGGAGTACCTGCTGCTGCTGCAAGTGGCATGATTGTTGCCAACACTCTGACACCCATTAAAGATCACATAAACCTCATCAAATCATTAGATCTAATTCCATAATTTCATTAAATCGTTGATGGAAAGTTCCAGTATAATAATAGATACGGATTAAACACGCCTGGCGTCGTCATTGAGAGACATGCGACATGTCTTGGACAGAATCTTGAAAACTTCTCTCGCGGTTATCTGTGGATACACGGTCTACGATGCTAGTTCAGATGCATATATGTATGTAAAAGCAAAATCATGGATAGAAGATGGCCTGAAATTGAGACCAGATGTTGTCGATACTCTCAACTCTGGTCAAAACCGACAAGAGGAGTCTAGCTCTCTGCCTGAAATTGGTCCATGGTATGATTCCTCAGTTGTATTCTCTCACCAGGGGATGGTTGCAACAATCACAATACCTTGTAGAGGTAGGAAACAGGCTTCAGATGTAATAATAAAGGCTATTAGAAAAGGGGGAATGAGGTCAACCCTATTGTACAATATGTTTGGAGGAGAATGGGATATCATGTGCATGGACGCATTCCTTGGCATGCAAGGCAGTAGGCTTGTATCTGTGAGTCTCCTTGATTCTGAATCATAACATCTTTCTTTCTCTCCCTCTGTTGATGTCTGTTGTTTGTGTCTTTGCATAGAATTGGCTTATTGAATACCATAAACCTTGTAGACACTTCTCTTTGTCCAATTACAAACAGTATATATAATATACTACTGTGGTAGTAATAGTGTTATTTTACTGTTACGTATCGTAGCATATGTATGAAAATGTTGTCGTGCGAGGAAATTTTGAAATAGAAATCAAATTATAGTTGGCAAGTCCAATGCCTCCCCAGAACGATGGCTCTGCCACCACGCGTGAAGGGGTTGATGGAAAACCTTTAAATCCATTTGTACGTATGGAATTCAAGGAAAATCAACGGGAGAACTCAAATGATGGCCAAACAACCATTCGTCGGATCATTGCTCCGTCTCAGCCCACCGTGGTCTACAACGATGACTCAAAGTCGGCTGCTATATTGTCTACATTGTTGAAATCAACTGTTGAAAAGCCTAAGAATGTGGAAAGGGTGGTTGAACGGAAACGGGCTTCGGTTGTTCCTCTGTTGGGTTTGAGAGACAGGGTTGCACAGTTGGTTGGTCCGCAGAAAAAGAGCTCAAAGGATGATGTTGGTGGTGGTGGTACTTCTTTGGAGACGAAAAAGGAGGGCAGCGTACCTCAGAAGCACGCGTGCGAGACAAAGGTAGAGAAACAATATGATGATGATGTGGTAGTGGTGGTGGATCCTCCAGAGGAGATCAATCTCGTGAGTAGTGATGAGGATGTGGAGGCATGTGAAGAACAGTGTACAATGAAGGAGACAATTCCAGAGATCGAAATAAGAGGAGAGCATTCTCTGCCTGGAGTACTGGTGCTATTTCGATGATCCCCTGTGGAACAAGGATGTGGATCATCTGATCGAGAACGCCGGCAAAGAGATAGTTCGCACCGGCCTGGTGGAAGAGGGAGTGGTAATGGATGGACATGTGGTGCGTCTCCCCAGGTGCTATCCTGTATATTTCATGGGCTACCGGGAGGTGATGAAGCCGGTGGAAAACTATCTTAATTCGGTGAAGGGCCTCCATGTCATTGGCAGATACGGATCCTACAAATACAACAACCAGGATCACAGCATACTCATGGGAATACGTGCGGCCGAAAATATCCTGAACGGGTCCCAACATGACCTATGGTCCATCAATACCGATTATGAGGTGTACCAGGAGTCTTCAGTCATCACCAAAACTGGCCTTCAAGCTAAAGACTCATAGAAAACAACGAATAAAACTTACCTTTATACAAAGTTTTGGATATGGATTTTCTCAGGTTTCTGATCACTAAAAAATTCCTGCACCACCTGGGACTGGCTGCTGCAATTGCAATCATTTTG
>PJEL010002458.1_pt1 | contig 17003 bp, 16 predicted proteins | sample 1853271 | NCBI WGS metagenome assembly PJEL01 (sample SAMN08108733, study PRJNA415343) | Invertebrate metagenome, whole genome shotgun sequencing project. | host: Globobulimina | place: Sweden: Gullmar Fjord | collected 2015-08
TTGTCTAGCGACAATAGCGCTGTAGTCCCACCTGATCCCATGCCGAACTCAGAAGTGAAATGCAGTAGCGCCGATGGTAGTGTGGGAGTTCCCATGTGAGAGTAGGACATTGCTAGGCTCCTATTAAGAAAAAGGCTACCCTACGGGTAGCCTTTTTTGCTTTCTGATTATTAAAATTTAATCCCAGCAACAAGCTAAGCCTTAGTTTAATTTGTAGAATTTAAACTCACATCAAAACACTTCATCATTGCTTATACGTGCCCATGGTTACTTGCAAACGCCTAAATTGTTGTAATTGATCTAAAACTTCGACTACCTTTTGATAGTTGGTTTCTGCATGGGGTCGAAGCAGAATATTTTCAGTAGCATGGTTTGCTGTAAAATACTCTACTCGAGCAGGTATACGGATCACATCAACAGCTTTATTATTGAAATAGACGATATCGTTTTGATCAATGTGGATCATAATATTTTCAGATGGGGCACTTGTTTGCTTACTTGCTTCGTCTTTACCTACTAAAAAACCTTTTTCTTTAACAAATGAGGTTGTGACGATAAAAAATATTAGCAAAATAAAAACGATATCTAGCATAGGTGTCATATCTACCGACGCTTCTTTATCTTCAAAAAAATTAAGTTTTCTTTTTCGCACTTGTTCTTCCTTATTATTATTATTTACCAGTTTAAGTTTAGGTAACCAAAGTTACTAATAGTAAAATATATCGTATAGAAATTGAGCTATATCAATGAAGTAGTTACTTTTCAGTCAACGATGTTTTCCTATGACGAATAAGTTCAAATAAAAATCTTTTGGGGGCAATAGCTTATTGCAAGCTTTAAAACTATTTTGTAAAGATATTAGTGAGTATCAATTTGAGGATACTCAAGATAAGCAATAGTTTATCTAAGGTATCCTTGGTAAAATCACAATAGAAATTTAATAAGGTGAAAGAATATGGCGATCAATTGGTTCCCGGGACACATGCACAAAGCACAACGAGAAATTAAAGAAATATTGCCGCAAATAGACGTGGTGATTGAAGTATGTGACGCACGCTTGCCCTTTAGTAGTGAAAATCCAATGATCACTGAAATACGTGGTGATAAGCCACTTATTAAAATTCTTAATAAAAGCGACCTCGCCGATCCTAAGCTTACTGAAATTTGGGTTGCCTATCTTGAGTCACAACACAATGTTAAAGCAATAGCATTGACGACTGAAAACAATGCAACAGCTAAATTATTACCTACTCTCATTCGGAAACTTGTGCCAAATAAAGATGAAGAAGGAAAACAAATTAATGCTGTGATTATGGGCATTCCTAATGTTGGCAAGTCAACGTTGATTAATACGTTGGTAGGTAAAGCTAAAGCTAAGGTTGGTAATGAACCTGCTGTTACAAAAGGGCAACAACGAATTCGGTTAGAAGAGGGCTTGTACCTTTTTGATACACCGGGCATGTTATGGCCAAAAATCTTAAATGAAAATAGTGGTTATCGTTTAGCTGTTTCTGGTGGTGTAAAAGATACCGCTTTTGATCATGAAGAAATCGCCTGTTTTGCTGCTGAGTATCTTATTAAAGCCTATCCAGAACGTATTGCTGAGCGTTACAAAATTGATGATTTACCACAGCAAGAAGTCGAGATGATTGAAGAAATCGGACGCAAACGCGGCTGTATTCGCTCTGGTGGTCGTGTAGATTTTCATAAAGCATCAGCGATATTAATAAATGAAATTCGTGATAAGACATTAGGCCCTTTAACCTTTGAAACACCTGAAATGGTGGAGGCAGAAAACATTCACTTTGCCACTTTAGAAGAAAAGAAAATTGAAGCACGTGAAGCTAAAAAATTAGCACGTGGACGTGGTCGAAAAAATAAGCGATAAACTGATAATACAAGGATCATAATATGTCGTCGGAGTTTAAGTTACATCCACAATTAGCAAAAGACTGTTTTCGTATCGCCTCATTACCCTTAAGCGAACTATTACTTTGTAATGATGCAAATTATCCTTGGTTTATTTTGGTGCCAAGAGTGGCCGAAATTTCTGAAGTATTTCAATTAGATTGGCAGCAACAAATACAATTTTTGAATGAATCTTCCATGTTAAGTGAATTACTGATGCAAGAATTTTCTGGAGATAAGTTAAATGTAGCAGCATTAGGCAATGTGGTGCCACAATTACATATTCATCATATTGTACGTTTTGAAGACGATAAATGTTGGCCAAAACCGATATGGGGACAATTTGATGCGTTGCCTTATAGCGTTAAAGAAAAACAAGCGTTAATTGAAAGAATAGCAGTAAGGGTTAATGCTATTCTTTCAAAATAAAGAAAGAGCGAGATATGTTAGTTTAACTTTACTTTAGGTTAAGTTTATCTATGCCACGTCTTTGTGAAAATTTTCTAGCTTAACACTTGCTAACGCTTGTGCTAAATCTCCGATCAGATCTTCTTTGTTTTCTAACCCCACAGATATCCTGATCAGACTATCGCTAATATCAGCTTCTGCTCTCTCTTCTTGGCTGTACGGGGAGTGTGTCATTGAAGCTGGATGTTGTATTAGTGATTCAGCATCACCAAGACTAACCGCAATAGAGAACAATTTCATTTGGTTGATAAAGTCAGCGCCACCGGCTAAGTCTGTTTTTACTTCAAAGGCAATAACGCCACCAGCACCGCTCATTTGGCTACCAATATACTTATTACCAGGATGACTTTTTAGTCCGGGGTAATAAACATTACTGACTGCGGGGTGTGATTCTAAAAATTCAGCAATGGTTTGTGCGTTTGAACAATGACGCTCCATTCTAATTGGCAGTGTTTTAATGCCACGTAATATTAACCAAGCATCATGCGGACTAATCGTTGCCCCTATGTCTTTAAGCGCTGTCATTTTAATGTTCATGATCATTTCTTCAGAGCCGCAAATAATACCAGCCACGACATCTCCATGACCATTTAAGTATTTAGTTGCACTGTGAACAACGATATCAATGCCAAATTTACCAGGCTGCTGTAAAACAGGTGTTAAAAAAGTATTATCAACAATTGAAAGAATGTCATGTTTTTTGGCTATATTGGCAATTTTCTCTATGTCTAAAACAACAAGGTTAGGATTAACTGGTGTTTCTAAAAAGATGACTTTTGTATTTTCTTTAATAGCATTTTCAATATTCTGAGGGTCTTCCATATCAACAAAACTTACTTCAATACCAAACCGAGTTAATTGGTGGTTGATTAAAGCAAATGAGCAGCCATATATGGCCTTCGAAGAAATAATATGGTCGCCACACTGTAGGTTTGCTAAGAGTGCGCCTGAAACGGCTCCCATGCCAGTAGCTGTCGCAGCAGCATCTTCCATTTGTTCCATTGCCGCGACTCGCATTTCAAGTTGTCTAGTGGTTGGGTTTCCTAATCGGCTATAGATATAACCTTCTTCTTCACCAGCAAAGCGTTTAGCGCCTTGTTGGGCACTATCGAATATAAATGTTGAAGTTTGATAGAGTGGAGTCGCCAATGAGCCAAATTGCTCATCATTAATTCTACCAGAATGTATTGCTTGCGTTTCTATATGTTTGCTTGATGTCATTGCTACTCTCGTTAAAAATTGATTTTTATTATTGTTAAATGGTTGCTTATATCTACAACTTGCAAATTGGAAGCCACCTTTTTTAAGGTAGTAATTACAATGGCTTAGGGGGCTTTTTTGAAAGTCATTCATTGCAATGTAATAATATTATTACACTATGGCTGGGGTAAAGTTTGAAACTGGAGTAAAAAGGCGAAATAGGTTAAAGTAGCCCATAATGTTGTAATAAATACATTACTAGTGCGCGATAATTATTACAGAGGCTGTTTTGCGATTAGAAATACGTTCATCAGATAGAATAGGCATTACCCAAGAAATACTGACAGTATTTGCTAACAGGGCATGGAACCTTAAAGCGATAGAGGTAGAGCTTTACTTAATTTTTGTTCACATAGAAGAAAAGAAAATGTCGCTATTTGATGTGCAACAATCTCTTGCTGAAATTGAAGGTATTTCTAGCTGTGAAGAAATAAAGTTTTTACCATCAGAGCGGCGAGAAAATCATCTGCAGGCTCTATTAGCTCGGATACCTGATCCTATTGTAGATATAGATGAAAAAGGGAATATTCTGGCAATAAACCAATCTGCCATTGATCTGATCAATCAAACAGAAATTAATTTTGAAGGCCGGCATATTGATTCATTTATCGAACCGAGTTTAGCAAGGGTACTGCAAAACAAACCGACCAGCGTATCGTTAACATTTGGTGGTGTTTCAACATTAGCGGATATTAACCCTGTAATAATAGGCGATAAAATAAATGGCGCGGTAATTGTTTTCAGAACAATGAAAACATTGGGTCGGCAAATTTCATTGATGCAAGCGGAAAAAGAGCATGGCATCGATAATATTATTGGTCAGTCGCAAAAAATAAAAGTGGTTAAGGAGCAGACCTTACGCTTTGCCGAGTTAGAGTTACCGGTGTTTATTACCGGAGAAACAGGTACAGGTAAAGAGCTTTTGGCGCGAGCAATTCATGATGCTAGCCTTAGATCAAAGTCACCGTTTCTCGCTATTAATTGTGCCGCTTTACCAGAAAACCTATTAGAGAGTGAACTATTTGGCTATAGCCAAGGAGCCTTTACAGGAGCGCAGCGAGGTGGAAAGCCGGGACTGTTTGAACTGGCAGAAGGCGGCACTATTTTCTTAGATGAAATTGCTGAAATGTCGACATATTTGCAAGCAAAACTTTTACGCTTTCTAGAGGACTTTCGCTTTAGGCGCTTGGGCGGCACTAAAGAAATTACTGCAAATGTTAGGATCATTAGTGCAAGTCATCAAGATTTTGAGCAACGATTAGCTCAAAAACTATTTAGAGAAGATTTGTTCTATCGCTTGAACGTTTTAAATCTTAAGTTGCCACCACTTAGGGAGCGAACAGAAGATATCGCATTGTTGGCTGCATATTTTGTAAAAAATTCAGCGCTACAAGTTAATCAACGACAACCCATCTTGGATGAACAAGCATTAAATATATTGAAGCGTTATCGCTGGCCTGGAAATATTCGGCAATTGCAAAATATTTTATTCAGGGTAGTTGCCTTGAACGAGTCAGGTTTAATAGGCGAAGAAGAATTATCGAGTGCACTGAATGAACTGGGTGCGATTGAACAAAAAAATCAGTTGCCTATTGATAACCCTAAAGAAGTTTCTGATTGGGCCAGCGCCCAAAGGACTTTTGAACATAGCTTGCTAAGTCAGTTATTGCCCTTGTATCCAACAACTAGAAAGTTAGCCACACGTTTGAAAGTTTCTCACAATAAAATTGCAATGAAATTAAGAGAGCTCGGTTTGAATCGAAGCTAGGCTTAAATTGGAATTAGGCTATTAATGTCGTAGTAACTATTGGCTGTAGCTCGATGGTACTAACCGCCAGTGAACTTGACCTTATAACCTTCTTTTTCGAGTACTTGTTTAATTAAGTCACGTTTGTCACCTTGTACTTCAATGGTTTCGCCAACAACGCTGCCACCACTGCCACAAGTTTTCTTTAGTTTACTGGCTAGTGCTTTAAGCTTTTTGTCATCGAGTGCTAAACCCGAAATAACCACAACACCTTTGCCTTTTCTACCTTTGGTTTCACGGCGCACACGAGCAAAACCATCACTAGGCGTGACTTGTTGAGATTTTCCTTGTGGTTTAATTCGCCCACTATTAGTTGAATAAACTAGCGTATCATCGTTAGTTTGTTCATTATTGGTTTGATCTTTTGGTTCGTGTCCTAGTGCAGCGGCTAAATCACTCAAGCTAGAAAATGCATTTTTCATTAAAGGGTTCACCTAGTTTCTTTAAACAACGTATCAGCTAATTTGTTTTACACATAAAAAAAGCCACTTTAAAAGTGGCTTAATTATAAAGTTCTAAGCTTTATTTTGAAAGTAACCTTTATAGCTTACTTTCAAGTTCTGGTAATGCGTCAAATAAATCAGCTACGATACCGTAATCTGCTACTTGAAAAATTGGCGCTTCAGGATCTTTGTTGATTGCAACAATCACTTTAGAATCTTTCATACCAGCAAGATGTTGAATTGCACCACTAATACCTACAGCAATGTAAAGGTCTGGAGCAACAATTTTACCTGTTTGACCAACCTGCATATCGTTAGGTACAAAACCTGCATCAACAGCGGCACGAGAAGCACCAATTGCTGCGCCAAGTTTGTCTGCAATACCGTCTAGTAATTTAAAGTTATCGCCATTTTGCATGCCACGACCACCTGAAATTACCACGCTAGCAGCACCTAAGTCAGGACGTTCTGAAACAGTTAGTTCATCACTAACGTGGCTCGAAGTTCCTGCGTCAGTCGCTTGAGCTAATGCAATAACTTCAGCGCTGCCATCAGCTGCAACCGCGTCAAAGCCAGTTGTACGTACCGTGATAACTTTTTTGCTATCTAAACTTTGTACTGTTGCAATGGCGTTACCCGCATAGATAGGGCGAACAAATGTATCTGCACTTTCAACTGCAATAATGTCAGAAATTTGGGCAACATCTAAAAGTGCAGCAACGCGAGGCATGAAGTTTTTGCCGGTTGTTAATGCAGTTGCAAGAATATGAGTGTAATCAGCAGCTAATTCAGTTACCAACAAACTTACATTTTCAGCTAACTGATGCTCATAAGCGGCGTTGTCAGCAACAAGTACCTTGCTTACACCATTAATTTTAGCGGCTTCGTCGGCAACAGCTTGACAGTTACTACCAGCAACTAAAACGTGAATGTCACCACCAATTTTTTGTGCAGCGGCAACTGTTTTTAACGTATCAGCTTTTAAGCTTGTATTGTCGTGTTCTGCAAATACTAAAACGCTCATGAGATCACCTTCGCTTCATTTTTCAATTTTTCTACTAATTCATCAATGGTTTCAACTACGATACCAGCTTGACGCTCTGCAGGAGGAGTTACTTTTACCAGTGTAGAACGAGGGCTTAGATCAATACCAAAATCAGCAGCAGCTTTAACAACTAATGGCTTACGTTTTGCTTTCATGATGTTAGGCAATGATGCGTAACGTGGTTCATTAAGGCGCAAGTCAGTTGTAACAATTGCTGGAAGGTTAAGTGCAACGGTTTGTAAACCGCCATCTACTTCACGTGTTACGTTAACTTTATCGCCTTCAACTTTCACTTCAGAAGCGAATGTACCTTGAGCTAAACCAGTAAGGGCAGCAAGCATTTGACCCGTTTGGTTATTATCGCTGTCGATTGATTGCTTACCTAGAATTACAAGCTGTGGTTGCTCTTCTTCAACTACTTTTTGTAAAAGCTTAGCTACATTTAAAGAATCAAGATTTTGGTCGGTATCAATTTGAATCGCACGGTCAGCACCTAGTGCTAAAGCGGTACGAAGTTGCTCCTGACAAGATTTGTCACCAATAGAAATTGCGATTACTTCAGTAGCTATACCAGCTTCTTTTAAACGTACGGCTTCTTCGACAGCTATTTCACAAAAAGGGTTGATCGCCATTTTTACGTTTGCTAGATCAACGTTTGAATTGTCTGGTTTTACGCGAACTTTGACGTTGTAGTCAATAACACGCTTAATCGGTACTAATACTTTCATCTTAGCCTCTGGGTGCATTTTGTTATGATTTGCATAAATTAAAGTTAGTCAATATTGAATAACTTGAAATCACTTGTGTAATGGTTCAAGAGATTACTAATAGTTTACGTACACGTCAACTTGATATGGCGAAAACTTTTTCTTCCTTTGAGTTAGAACACAGATGATCATAAAATCTTTATTACAAGATAGTATTTATTTACAAAATATCTATATAATGAATTTATATTATCAAACGCTTGTTTGAAAATCAAACATGTGTTTGAATTGAATTATCAGTTTTTCTAGGGGGAATGTCATGGAACGTGAATCAATGGAGTTTGACGTTGTCATCGTTGGTGCTGGGCCGTCAGGTTTAGCGACAGCATGTCGATTAATGCAACTTGCACAAGAGAAAGAACAAGAACTAATGGTGTGTGTTGTTGAAAAGGGCTCTGAAGTTGGTGCTCATATTCTGTCAGGTGCAGTATTTGAACCTCGCGCTTTGAATGAACTATTTCCTGACTGGAAAGAAAAAGGCGCGCCGTTAAATACGCCAGTTATTGGTGATGATATTTATCTTTTTAATAGCGAATCCAATGGTATTAAATTACCGGGTTTTTCTGTGCCAAAAACGATGCACAATGAAGGTAACTATATTGTTAGTATGGGAAATATCTGTCGTTGGTTGGCAGAACAAGCTGAGCAACTAGGTGTTGAAGTTTTCCCAGGGTTTCCTGCGCAAGAAGTTCTTTATAATGATGATGGTAGTGTTGCTGGTGTTTTAACTGGTGATATGGGGTTAGATGTTGATGGTAAGCCTAAAGATTCTTATGTGCCAGGTATGGAGCTTCGTGCTAAATATACGGTCTTTGCCGAAGGCTGTCGTGGTCATTTAGGTAAAGAGTTGATCACTAAATTTAATTTAGACAGTGAAACATCACCGCAACATTACGGTATTGGTTTTAAAGAAATTTGGGATATTGATCCTGAAAAACACCAAGCAGGTTTAGTGGTTCATTCTGCTGGCTGGCCTTTAGATAAAGGTACAACAGGCGGTGGTTATTTATACCATGCTGAAAACAATCAAGTTTTCGTTGGCCTAATCGTAGATCTTAATTATTCAAACCCGCACTTAAGCCCGTTTGATGAATTTCAACGTTTTAAACATCATCCAAAAATCAGTCAATATTTAGAGGGTGGTAAACGTGTCTCTTATGGTGCGCGTGCTATGGCAAAAGGTGGTTTTAATTCCTTGCCTAAAATGACGATGCCAGGTGGTTTATTGGTCGGGTGTGATGCTGGTACGATTAATTTTGCCAAAATCAAAGGTAATCATACGGCAATGAAGTCAGGCATGTTAGCAGCTGAAACTATTGCTGAAGCATTATTTTCTGGTGAAGAAGCTAAAGGTGCTGAAGGTAAAACTGAATTAACAGCATATACCGAAAAATATAAAGCATCTTGGTTATATGAAGAACTTTATAATACGCGCAACTTCGGCCCAGCTATGCATAAGTTTGGTACTTATATTGGTGGCGCTTATAACATGCTTGACCAAAACTTCTTTGGCGGCAAATTGCCGTTTAACTTCAAAGATGATAGCCGTGATCATGAGCAATTAAAGCTGGCATCTGAGAGTGCTGTTATCAATTATCCAAAGCCTGATAACAAGTTAAGTTTTGATAAATTATCTTCAGTATTTTTATCAAATACTAACCATGAAGAAGAGCAACCTTGTCACCTTAAGTTGGCTGACAATAGTATTCCGGTTAAAGTGAATTTAGCTAAATACGGCGAGCCAGCGCAATTATACTGCCCAGCGGGTGTTTATGAAGTAGAGAAGTCAGCAGATGGTGAAGATAAGTTTGTGATTAACTCTCAAAACTGTATTCACTGTAAAACTTGTGATATTAAAGATCCAAGCCAAAATATTACCTGGGTAACACCAGAAGGTGCGGGCGGTCCAAATTACCCGAACATGTAATAACCTTAGCGAATAAAGTTAAAAGCTAAATATAAAAAAACCTGCATTTGCAGGTTTTTTTATATAAAGAATAAAGGAAATATAGCTTATAGCAATTCAATTGAGTCATTGCCACTTGTACTGGTTAAAGTACTCCAAGGCGGCGTTGTTCTCAATCCCAATAGCCAGTATTGGTCAATCTATTGGTCAATCAAGCGCCTTGCCCTGAATTATTTTTCCAGGGCATAACAAGATCACAAACTTGATAGAATTGGTATTATTCGCTATGGCTTGCAACATCAATTAAGTCAAAAGAAGTTAAATGCGGAATGCTTTGTTTAAGCTTATTTTCAAGCTCATTTAGTTCAACTAAATTTGAACAGAATTGGTTGGCTTTATCTTCAAGGGCCTTTGCTCTAGAGGTTATCTCAACTTCCAAATCCTTACCAAGTAACTCAATACGTTCATCAAGCGTACTTGCACGACTTTCTGAGTTTCCTTCATCACGGTTACTCATCGCTTGCCCTACGGCTATAAGAATAGTGCCGAGTGATTGGGTAATTATTTCTTCTAATTCGTCTTCAAATTCACCAGAAAAAATTTCATCAAAATCATCAAAATCTTGTGGTGCTATATAGTAACTTTCATCACTATGATTAAAACGTCTACGGTGACGCCATTGTAGATCATCAAACTTTTTTTGAATTTTTTGATGAGATTCACTATTTTCTCCTGTAAGCCCGCCAACCACTTTATTGACCGCTTTCAAACCAATGTCGACACTTTCTATTGCAATAGAAACAATTTCTTCAACTTGAGATTGAACGCCATTGGTATATTGAGCTAGCAACTCACGCTGTTGGTTATTTAGCGGTATCTCTCTTCCTTGAACAAACAATTGTTTGCCATTGTTAATTTGAACGTAAGTTTTGTCTGTATTAAGGAAACGCAGTTGATTAGGAGAAGTGATAACACCGTAATTGAATTTTACGTCACATTGTACAGCGAAGGAGCTTGTTGAAATTATGGACAACAGAAATAAGCTAAAACGTGTTATAGCATCTGTTAAAGGTTTCATCGCTTTTACCTATCAATGAGGGAGAATAACACTGATTTTAATCGTGAACTTCATCAAGTGTTATTTAATATGTGTAATTAATTATGTATGGACAATAGCATCTATATGTATTTTTCGTTCTTTATAAATCATTTTACTTGGGCCATATTCTCTTCTTGAACGGTCGTGAAAGTCACCTACAATAAGTTCTACGCTTTGATATAGCTTTTCAGTTGCTTCAACATAAACACCTTGCATATAGCTTTGCAGTAACTCTTCAACCGACTCCTTTTCAGTTAGCAAAGAGCCCATTTTCTTTGCATGAAATTTGTAGGTGGTTACTACTTTTTTCAATAAATCAGGCTGTGCTTTGTCTTTAGGCAAGGCTTTAAGCTTATTAGTGGCAGCTTTAAGCTCGTCAGTTTTTGCTGATTCAGCTTTAATTTGTTCGTCGAGTACATCAAGCTGACTTTTGTAGTCATTAATTCTTTTTTCAAAGGTTATAATTGTAGTTGCACCAGCTGTAGCACCTATAATACCTGCATGTACAGACTCGGATGCTTTAATATAACCAGCGACGAGCTTGCCGTTCGCTTTCTCTTCTGTACCGACCCATAACTTGCCATCAATATCTAAAATGCTGTGCATCAGTTGATTTTCAATGCGTAAATTAAGGCAAGATATTTTGGCGTATTGGCAATACTTTGCAAATATATTGCCCTTGGCTTCTATTTCGACGCTCATTAAAACGTCACGTACACCTAGGCCGTCTACTTCGTGTTTTTTACCAATGATGCCAGTACCAATTGTTATATCACCGCCTGCTTTAAGATATGCTGACTCAACAAAACCTGCAATAGTAATATCACCAGTGGCTTCTACTTTCATGCCTTCACAAACATCGCCATCAATTATCACACTGCCTTCAAAACGTACATGTCCGGTACTGATATCAACATTTTTAAGCTGATAAACCTCGTCTACCTCCATACCGTTTTCGATAATACGAGGTAGGCCAACTTGAGTTGATAATAAAACGTTTTCATTTTTAGGGCTGATTGTTGTGCCTTCACCAACGGTTAAAGTGACATCTTCGCCTGGAACAGGGTCAATTGGCGTGCCCGTTACGGTATAACCAGCTTTTCCTTGAGTCAATGGTATTTTTTTGGCTAAAGGATCACCAACTTTTACGCAGATAATGTCACCTAAATCGCGCATGTCGACACTGCCATCGTCTTGTTCTTTAGGTTTTAAAATTCTATTTTGCGCACTTTCAACTAAGGGCTTTATACAAGAATCTTTACCATTGATCGGGTTTTTACCCCAAGCTATTTGTGCTTTAATAACCGAACCGGCCGGCTCTTTAGCGGCCATCTGCGCAAACTTGATCAGCTCTTCTTTACTAAAACCTTTACTGATCCCTGACTCTTGAGCAGCATTTAAAATAGCGCGTGCAGAAAGATGTACTCCACCCAGTGCGGTAATTATTTCTGCGCTACACCCCATTTCATCAGTGTCAATAGTAATTGAAATACTGGCATCAACACGCTCCAGTATTTGGTAAGTAATATCTCGGCCTTTTTTGTTAGCCTGAAGGTTTTTAAGCGTACTATTTAACTCTGCTACCGCATTTTTTATATTCGCGGTTTGCACTTTTAATGAAGAAAACTCAGATGCCTTGATGAGTTCGTTGATCGTTGCTTCCGTAATCAAATCGTTGTCTTTGACTGGGTTAAGCAGCAAATCAACATTGTTTTTTTTATTTGTAACTAAAGTTGCAACTGTCATGAAAAAGAATACTCCAATGCACTTTTACACATTTAAATATAGTTGTCTTGATGAATCTTGATAAAACTAGGTGTACCTACTTTTGAATAATCTATTTTGTATTCTTTATTGTCCAACGCTTGCACAAATACCAATGTTTTTTCTTCACCAAAAACTTCGATTGCTGAAATATCAATAACATCCTGGTAAGCTTTTTTGGCTTCAGAGCGCTTAGCAGGAATTAAACCTTTGTATATGCCAATGCCTCGATGACTTACTATTACAACGGGGTGTTCACCATTTAGAATCAATAAATCAAACTTTCTTATTTTATGGATGAGTGTATTTCTGCCACTCGTAATATAATTCTTGTCGATCAAAATATACCCCCTCGGTCATGCTAAATATAATTATTCATGATAAATAAATTAGACTTGTTTTTAGCTTAAGTACCTTTCAATAACTAACACTAACAGCTATTTTTATTAAAAATCATGATATACATTCATACTGTATTACTTAAATATATAAAGTTTTGATTTACTAAGCAATAAACGGATCGTATCTAACGTGTATTAATCCTATATTTTACTGTTTTCTATCGGCAATATATCTTGGCGTTTCAATGCTGTTTATAAGGTATCTTCTAATTAAGTCGATACATATAGTCGCGACAGACTTTTGAAAATATTGCCTATTACCACTGATTTGCAAACCTACAGAGTGCAAATTGTTTTTACTGCCCCATGCTATCCACACGGTGCCTACTGGTTTATCAGCTGATCCGCCGTCAGGACCCGCTATGCCAGATACGGCTATAGCTATATCAGCAGAAGCTTGTGTTAATGCGCCGTTTGCCATTTCAATAACACAAGCCTCGCTAACCGCACCGGCCTCTTGCAAAGTAGTTGATGAAACATTTATCAATTTTTCTTTGATTTTATTTGAGTAGGTAACAAAGCCCGCTTCAAAAACAGCGGAAGCACCAGCTACCTTTGTTAATTCGCTGGCAATTAGCCCGCCAGTACAAGACTCTGCAGTTGTAATTTTTAATGACTTTTCTTGTAACATTTTTACCACGTATTCACTCAGGGTTATTGGTTTGTTTTGCACAATATTGAATAAGTGATCACCTAATAAATCTTTTAATTTGTTTATCCAAATCTTTTTTAGTTGTTTCGCACTTGCCTCACGTGTTGTTAGTTTTACCTCCATTAAAGGTAAACTTGCGCGAAAGCCTAACTCAATTTCTGCTGGCCAATCAGGCATTTTTTCATCGATCAATTTTTGAATGCTAGACTCACCAATGCCAAATACTTGTAAACGTGTTACATGAGTTTTTATATTATTTGGTACTTTATCGAGTAGTGAAGGAATAATTTGCTCGTTCATCATGATTTTTAGTTCAGGAGGAACACCCGGAGTACAGATCACTAAACAATTATTCAATGTTAGAGAAAAGCCGACTGCACTGCCTATTCGATTGGCGACTATATTGCATCCTGCAGGTAGGATGGTTTGCTTTAAGTTCTGCTGGTTTAATTCGGCTTTTCGATAATGACACCAAGCCGTTAGATGCTCTAGTGCATCAGTATGTTTGGTCAGTGTAACCTTCGCGGCTTTGGCCAATGCTTCGGCTGTCATATCGTCTATGGTGGGGCCAAGTCCGCCATTAATGATTAAAATATCGCATTGTTGACTTATATGTTGTATTTCATCAACAAGCAATGGCAGGTCATCACTTACCGTTACTTTGCGTTTGAGTTCTAAACCAATGTCTTTTAATTGTTGAGCTATCATTGCTGAATTACTATCAACAATATCTCCTGACATTAATTCATTTCCAGTAAGTAGCAGTTGAACTTTTGGAGCTAACATTAGCTTGTTCCTATATAGGTGATTTCATTAGGGGCTGTTGAACTTTCTAGATTACTCCTACAGTAATATGTTTGTTATTTTGACAAATAAAATTATTTTTTAAACCTTTTGTTTTACACCAGCATCTAACCTAATTATAAAAAATACAAATTTAACGTTACAAGGAATAAACATGAAAAACACAACGATGAAAATATTCTCAACAGCTTTATTATTAGTAGGATTATCGACACAAAGTTATGCAAAAGTAACAGATGAAATAGAAAGAAGCTTTGATGTTAAATCAGATGCTAAGTTTGCGCTAGAAAATGTTAACGGCTCTGTTGAGATTTCTGCGTGGGATAATTCAGTTATTCAAGTAACAGCTATTCTTAGTGCGAAAAATCAAGATCATCTTGACCGAATTAAAGTTGAAATGAATGAAACCTCCAATGGTATTTCGGTAGAAACCAAATATGAAAAATCGAATTGGAGCAATAGCAATAATTCATCAGGACAGGTTAAATATATTGTTCGCGTACCAAGAGCAGCAGAATTAGAAACTGTATCGCTAGTCAATGGTTCTTTAGTTATTTCAAACGTTGAAGGACAAGTTAATGCTGAATTGGTTAACGGCTCAATTAAGGCTTCCGGACTGGCAAATAATGGCAAATTTAGCTCTGTTAACGGTAGTGTTAAGGTCAGTTATAAAACATTGAGCAATTCAATGAATCGTATCAGATTGGAAACCGTTAACGGTAGCATTAAACTTTATGTACCAGATGCTTTAAATGCAGATGTTGAAGCTGAAACCATGCATGGCAGCATTAAAAATGACTTTGGTCTTTCGGTAAATAAAAATATGTTTTCAGGCAAGCACATGACAGGAAAAGTTGGCTCTGGTGATATTGCCATCCAAATGCAAAGTGTAAATGGTAGTGTTAAATTAATAAAAAATTAATTATTTGGCTGTCTAAAAGTGAGTATTATCAAAAGATAATGAATGTAAGTTAAGTCTGATAAATTGATCAACAAAAAGCGGTTCGATATATTCGAACCGCTTTTTTGTCTAACTGATGTTGAACTTGTACTTATATTGCAGATAAATACAGCGATTTAATTTTGGCTCAAGTCAATAAAATGTTTATATTGCATTAACCTAGCAAACCTTCTTTGTTACACTTTCATCAATGTATTAGCGAGGACAATTCTCTGTGGAATATCCAAGAGAGCTCTTAGTCGGTCAATGGTATCGAAGTGATATTGATGACGATGGGCAACACTTTACTGAATATGCTTACTTGTCTATCGATGGCAGTTTTGAATTTTCTTTTATCACCCATGATGAAAATGGCGAGATTGATCAACAAGTTATTGAGTTAGGCGATTGGGGTTTGGTTGGCAATATTCACTTTACTATGACTAAAAGTGAAAGTATTGAAGGCGAAAACTATGCAGCCGATTTAGCCAATCCTGAAAACTATCATGCTTATCGTGTATTGCAACTTAATAGCCAATTTTTTGAGTATCAGCATATTGTTAGCAATGAAGTGTTTATCCTGCGCCGAGTTGTTGATAAAATCGGTCTTTGTTAAGAAAACTTAATAAATACCAAAAAATTAATCATTTTTCTGAGAGTAACAATGAAGCAAATAAGAGCCGCAAGTCTGATCACTGCCATAAAAACACCCTATGATGCGCAAGGTAATATCGACCTTGATACTTATGATGAGCTTATTGAGTTTCAAATACTTTCAGGCGTTGACGGTATTATTGTTGGCGGCACAACGGGTGAAGGCCATTTGTTGAGTTGGGAAGAGCATTTGATGCTTATTGCTCATAGCGCTCATAAATATGGTGATAAATTATTAATTGTTGGCAATACCGGCAGTAACAATACACGCGAAGCGATCAAAGCAACTGAAAATGGTTTTGCTAGCGGTATGCATGCGGCATTGCAAATTAACCCTTATTACGGACGCACTTCAAAAGCGGGCGTATTAGCGCACTTTTCTAAAGTCTTAGATAAAGGACCAGCTTTTATCTATAACGTACCTGGAAGAACAGGGCAAGATTTAACGCCTGATATTATTGAAGTATTAGCAGAGCATAAAAATTTTATTGGCGTAAAAGAATGCGGGGGCAATGAACGCATCGCTTATTATGAAAATAAAGGCATTGCTTGTTGGTCTGGTAATGATGATGAAAGTTTTGTTGGTCGCCACCAGTTTAAATCTCATGGCGTTATCTCAGTAACATCTAACCTCGTTCCTGGTTTAATGCGTAAGCTGATGGACGATAATGAACCTGAGTTAAATGAACAATTACAAGGCGTAATGAAATGGCTTTTTATTGAACCTAATCCAATTGGCATCAATACCGCGATGATGATGACAAACTCTGTTAAAGCTAACTTTAGATTACCTTACTTAGCGTTAACGTTAGCGCAGCGTGAACAAGGCTATGCCTTAATGTCAGCATTGAATTTGCAAGACATGGTTGGCGATCAGTTAAACTTATTGGACGATAAAGACTTCAATTATTGTTGTTAATAAAAATCTTTGGATAGCATTTTTGCTATTTTTTCAAGATCAGGCTTTAACTCATCTGGCAGCGTAATTTTTCTTAGTTGACCTGTTATCGGGCAGTTAAACAATAACTTTGCAGAACAAAGTTGTAAATTTAACTGCTCATTATATTCTTTATTTTTATCACCAT
>PJEL010002459.1_pt1 | contig 16994 bp, 13 predicted proteins | sample 1853271 | NCBI WGS metagenome assembly PJEL01 (sample SAMN08108733, study PRJNA415343) | Invertebrate metagenome, whole genome shotgun sequencing project. | host: Globobulimina | place: Sweden: Gullmar Fjord | collected 2015-08
GGACTTGAAATACATGAAGAGGTGGTTTTTACCACTTTTGTGGTTTCCACCTCTTTTCCCATTTCAAGGAGGAAACAAGTCATGCTTCTCGACTGTGTGTAACAATCCCATTTATAAAACTATAATATTTTTTAGTTTTTCTACTGTACATCAAGAGTGTAAAAACCAAAAACGAAACCCTCGATAGACTCTGAGAGTCACATGCAAACGTGAGAACATGCAGTGTTCAACAACCGAACGGAGCTCGTTTTGAATCGCATAATGCAGGATAAAATGTTAGAAAAGAATAAACAAAGTGTAAAATCTAGAAAAATAAAGAATGTATCATCGAGCAAGATAAGCAAACCTAAAACTAAAGCTGCAAGTAAGCAAGAACTGCCAAGCACTGGCAAAGAAATGAGAATCAGCGAGAGTAAAAAGAGCAAGGGCTCTGATGAAATAGATAACTTGTTCAAGAATCTGAAAACAAAGAATCTGGACTATAGTAACCAGCAGGTATGATGAATCTGGCATTGAAATTAGTGAGAAGAAACAGTTCAACTTGAGTGAACTCACATGTTGCATTTTTTGTCCGTAGATGGAAGGTAAACCTGACACAGAACCACCCAAGCCTGTATATGGATCTAAAGATGACATATTTGGAACAGAAGATGCAGAGCAACGGAAGAGGACGGAAGAAGGATACGCAATTTACACAGAGGAGGAACTTGGATTTGGAAAGAGAGGTGGTGACACAAACTTGTGTCCATTTGATTGTACATGTTGTTTCTAATATGCAATATGTATGTTTATTATACTTTTGTTTTGAAAGATCTATTCATATATCACATGTGTGATTGAAAATCATGAAAAGTTCTCCAAAAGTTCACTTGCATTAAATGGCGAGAAAGGAGGTCACTCTAGCTTTTACGGGGACAGGACCCCAACGAAAGGGACTGAATCGACTACTTGAAGATGAGGATGAAAACCAAAGTAACTCAATACAACGAATTACTTCGTTTGATGGGCGAGAAACAAAAATGCAAGCTGACGTGGGAGCAAGGAGAATTAACCCAATACCGAACACTTTCAGGGAGGGAAGACGCTATATGCCCAGTTATATTCCAGAGAAGATCGAGGAGGAGGAAATCAAAGCAACTGGGATAGATAAATTTGAGCAGATTGACGTAGGTATCTCTGAAAATGCCAGAGAAGACATCAAATATGGGCTCACAAAGAGAGAACAAGGATCTTCACAAGGCATGAGTCAGCAAGATAGAGACGCTGTAGTCTTGAAAGAGGATCTACGTCGTTTGCCTCCAGAATCTTCTGTAGAGGATTATGAGCAAATGCCAGTGGAAGCATTCGGGGAAGCATTGATGCGAGGCATGGGATGGTTTGAAGGAAGAGGAATAGGTAGAAATGCCAAGGGTGAGGTCGAAGCAAAAGAACTTGTTCGCCGAGCAGATAAGCTCGGATTAGGGGCGGACCCTGCCCAGACAAAAAATAATAAAAAGAGATTTATTAAGCCAGGTGAATCAAGGGATCAGGATGATTTTGTATATGTTGACAATGCCGGAGCAATCAAATCCTCCAGACCAGTTGATGGGAATCTGACAAAAAGGAAAGATCTAGGTGTAGCCGTGGGTAAAACTATGTACTTACATTCTGGAAAGCATAGTGGATTCGAGTGTGAGGTAAAATCTATAGATGAAGTCACGGAAAAGGCATCTGTCCGTCTTCTGCCAAGCATGGAAGTAGTAACTGTGCGATACAGGGATCTCAGCCAAAAACGGCAGCCTAATGACAGCAAACAAAAGGCCCAGGTGAAAAAGGTAAAGCTTTCAGCACGTCCAGAAAATCCCTGGTTGTATACAAATATAAGAATTAAAGTGGTAGACAAGAAAGCTTTTGGTGGTAGGTTGTATCTGAAAAAGGGGACCATTGTAGATGTCAAAGCCCCCAAGGTCTGTGATATTTACATTGACGATTTTGGAGAAGTATTTCAAGATCTCAAACAAAATCAAATAGAAACTTCTGTTCCAAGGCAAGCAGGAGCTACGGTTCTTGTTGTTGCAGGCACCCTAAAAGGGTGCAAGGGCCAGTTGCTTCACCGCTCTAAGCAATCAGATTACATTGCTGTAAAGGTGCATGATGAGGACGAAGTTCAGAAGCTTCATCTTGATGACGTAGCAGAGTATAGAGGGCCGGATATAACTTGAAACTTGCAGCAAATTTATTAATAATTCAATGAAAACAAAAAATTTGTCAAGGGAAATATACCACTGCAACTGTGATATCGTCACAGGCTTGTCCTTGGCAATAAAGAGCCCAGTTTTTCTGTGCTGCTTCGGCAAGAGCATGGGCTGCATCCTCCGCGGAATGCATGCTCAACGCAAGATCGATTGCATCTTGGTTGTCTATCCATTCCCACAGACCATCTGTGCCCACTATCATTATCTGCCTTGAGCCTTCTGGATTTCCGGTAAAAATAGACTTGAGGTTTAAGCTTGCTATGTCTGGTGAGGATATTACGCCTGCCTTCTTCGCCATATGATCACCAAATGCCCGGCTCACAGCAAGGCCAGGTATCCATCGATCTTTTAAAAATACTCTATATGGACCAGTGGGTCTCCCTTGATTGTCTATCGTCAATCTGTCTATTCTTCCACCTTCTTTGGTCACCCTTATCGCTTCTTCTGGACATCTTAAGGGATCGGGTTTATGATCTTTGGTGAGCGGTATCATCAACTGTGCAACGGAGCCATCTCTACTTTTCTTTTGTGTCAGTCCAACTATTGCCCTAGAATCCCCAATCCAACCACTGGTCACACTTTCTGGACTTGCAATGCATACAACAGCTGTTGTGCCACTTTTATCAAAATTGCAAGGATACGAATCCACAGCATGAGCGGTATGAGCGAACAAAACCTCAAGCAGACTCTCGTTGATAGATCTCTCAGAGAAAAGGTCACCTTCCTCTAAGTTTATGAAAGACTCCAATTTGCTAGCAAATGCATTCTTGGCTATTTTCGCTGCAATTCCTCCATTTTCACCATGCCCATCGAACATTCCAATGGCGACATAGGGTGCGCCTTCATCGCCAGCATGTATTGGCAGGACAAAGAATTCGTCCTGGTTTTCTTCCTTCCAGAAATGTCTCTGCCGGCCTCCAAGAGACACAGCTGCAATTTCAAATCCTCCGTGGTGCTCACAATAGTACGTTCTATCGAATTCGTGTGGTTTACCCTCGATGTCCTCATGCCATTGCTCCAAATATGAGGATATCTTGCACTTTTCGCCAAACTCTTTCGGAGCCTGGCAAGGATAACGACAAAACTCACACGCAGACAATGTAGCCTGATCATGTTCATTAGATAGGGTATTTCCTACCACTTCTTGATGATTAGGGAACGAATTGACCCTTTGGCTTTGCATTAAGCTTTCATTCCTACCTGGCCGAAAGTTCCCCGGACATGTGCCTCGGACGAGACCACACTGACTTGGAATCATCCCTCTCGTATGAATGGGTTCCCAATGAATCGTATTAGAGAGATGTATCAAATATATCGTATGTAAGATGATGAATTTTAGCCCATCTACGTACACGTTGTCTTCCGTAGGCAGTCAAACACTACGACAGTACCCGTTGCCCCAGACCTCGAGTGGATTCAGGTCGAAGAAAGAAATCCGTGAATTCAAAATAGTTCAATAATATCTACATATATGTAGGTCATGAGGCAATTGTATTATTTGGGTGGACAGTTTCGGTCGAGAGGCTGACCTCTTCATCTGCACCACCCATGACCTGTTCATTGCCTTCGAAAACTGGATTGTCTATCCTCTTTTCTTCTGCTATAACATTGGTAGAGCCATTAGTTTGTTCAATTTCGAGATTCTCTATTGCAGACTCTTCTATGGTTGCAGCTTTAGTATGATCCTCTGAAATGGCCTCAACATTTTCCGTCATATTTTCTGTAGCAATTTCGCTTTCTATCTTCCTTATTGATGGCGATATAAAGTTCCTCAACCGATCGTCTGCTGGAATGACGGTTGCAACTGAATATTCTTCCTCTTCAAAACTGTGCCATTCTTCACTATATGCACCAAACTTCTCAGCATCATATTTGTATACTGGAGAAGACTTTGTCGTTGAAACCAGGGCTTCGATTGGCAACGGTATCAAAGCATCACGAGCACAGTTATACATTTTATTGTATAGAGGCGCCAATTTCTTCAAAAGATCGATAATTACCTCTGCATCTTTCCCCGTGTCGACATTGAGATTGCCAACTTCTTCACCAAGCCGCTTCACCTCTTCAGTGGAGTCTTCTACACATTTTTTCAATCCTTCGATGACTGAAACCATATCCTCTCGACGATTTTTCATTGCCTCTGTGGTTTTTTCGAGAGCTGCTTGCCTGACAAGGAGTTCAGATATCTCCACCCGCAAGGCTTCACATTCTCCATTTTCCTTGGTTTCCCATTCGGGATCATAATCTTCCAACCCTTGTATGGCGGATTCTAGAGCAGATTTTTTCGCAAGAAGATTTGATTTTTTAGTTGCCACTTCCTCGAGGGCCTTGAGCACTGGTCCTACCTGAGCATGCTTTTCATTAAATTCTGAATATGCGGCATCATATTGCTTCTCCATAGTTGTACACTCCTGTCTTTCCATTTCCACTCTCTGCTCTGCTTCTACTAGACCCCTCGCAAGCTTTGATTGACTCATTCTCAGATTTGCTAGAGCTTCGGTGTAAAATTGCTGTCTTGCGGCAATTGCTGCTCGTTCATCTTCAACCCTTTTCAAGTCTGACTCCTTTTGCTTTGCAAGCTTTCTTTCTGTGTCAATCTGGGCTTGCTCCGAGGCAGACAAACCGGGATAATCAACTGCCGGTGCCAATATAGAAGTGAAATGTGATGCAACCTCCTCAGTGGGTACATACTGTGCCCTTGGGGGCATATCAAATTCCAACTGTTTTGAGTAAATATCCATCTGGGATCCATCTACCATTGCTTGAACACCAACCACGCCTTCTTCTGTGGGGGGAAATTGCCCTGGGGGTATTTCTGCTGGAAGAGGATAATTTGCTTTCGTGCAATCTATTAAATACATGCTCTGAACGAATTGATGCCGGTTCAAGGCTCCTTCATTTCCTGCCACAACATCCCAGATGTTTTTCAGTACTGCTTTCGAGAGTCCACTTTGCATGAAAACTCCAAAACATTCTGATCCTTTGACAAATCCGTCCTTGTCAAGGTCAAGATGATCAAATGCCGCTTGATATGCAAGGGCCTTTTCCCCTGTCATGAGAGGAAATGCACTGGGTTGCTGACTTGACTTGCCTCGATGCACTGTCTGCGTAGTCTGATTTCCGATCAACGACTCTGGTATTTGCATGCCATCCATTTTAGGGGGTGGGATCGGTCCTGCAAGCCCATTCACTATGACAGATGCTGTCTTGTTCTCCAAGACCCCTCGGTTCTGTTGGGCAGCGGAGACCAGTTTCATGGCTGTGTAGAATTCCTGTCTCGACAAGGAAGGCCGATCCCCAGCTACGTATTGCCATACTTTGAAGAGAGTTGGACTTCTAGGCAATCCAGATCGCTGAAAAAAGCCTACAGCTTCCGAACCACTTAAAACCCCATCATTGTCGAGATCAGCGAGCTGGAACCATTGGTTGTACAACCTACACAAAGTCATCATGCTTGTAATCCAAAATATGTCAATATCAATTATCGATCATCGTCACAATCACAATCCAAGTGGAGCAGAGATAGAATAGAACGCGTTTCATTGTTCAGAATGGAATAACGAGATACTGCATTAACGTACTCTATTTCACCTCTTCCTTCACTCATACTTGAAGATAATTTTGAATAATTTACAACTGTATCGACAGACTTTTACTATAGGCAATATATTGGCTTCATCTTGCAGAGACAAGTGGTACCATGGACTGGCAGATCAATATTAATATTGATAACCTTGTATCCATGAGTACATCCCAAGTTTCTCTCCATGCGAGAGGCAAGACTCAAGGATTGGTGATGATATGTTTTGCTTGTAGCACCTTTTCAAGGGCATGCCACATTATAGGTAAAACCATCAATATTGGTCATGGTGGAACTGATCTGTACATGGACCACCAGGGGCCTTGTCAAAAAAGGATTGATATGTTTGGCAGGTCGCGTGTTAATATGTATATTGCTGAATAAAATATTTAAAATATAAGATTCATTGATTGGCTGAGAGTCTGATCGGGTATCCATTTCCTTTGATTGATTGACTCGGTCTGTCTGAATCTCTTTCAGGATGGTGTCAGAAGAGAATACAAATTCCAAGAATAGGTCTACCCAGGATAAAATCACAGATGTACGTGCTTATAGATGGACATGAATGCATAGTCGACAAGCGATCCCACCTCACGCTGATGAGCAAAGACAACTGAATTGTATCCCTTCTCTCTCTTGTAGAAATCTAAAAATGGTAAAGCAGTCGAAATACCAGAAGAAGACGATATTTCTGAGGAAGACAAGGCTCTGAAGGAGAACCTAGAGCTATTGGTGAACAGAGCGAAGGATGTGGATCGTAACCTTGCCAAGGTAGCTTTGGAAGCTATTGGAACCGAGATAAGGTGCGATTATTTGATATGCATCCATGTGTGATGCTATTGTTTCTTACATATTTTTCATGTTTGCAGAACTGCCACCAGTAGTATGACCTCTGTGCCAAAGCCTTTGAAATTTTTAAAAGAGCACTATGGTGGCCTGAAGGAGCACCTCGACTCTCTTCCTCAGAGTGATACGTCTCGGTCTCTGCTTGCAGATATTTTATCTGTTCTAGCCATGACATCCTCTGAGCCTGGATCAATGGAAACGCTGAAGTATAAGTTGCAATCTGGCGGCAAAGATGTTGCTTCCTGGGGGCATGAATACACAAGGCATTTGTCAGGGGAAATAGGAGACGAGTATGCAAAAAGATTGGAAGCAGATTCGAAGTCTGATCTTTCAGACTTGATGTGTCTTGTTGAAGAGATTGTACCATGGAATATGGCTCATAATGCCGAGCCAGAGGCAGTGGACTTGTGTTTGGAAGTAAATCGACTTGATCTAATTCAGACATCTGTGGATGATACCAACTGTGGGAGAGCGTGTCTTTATCTCCTCTCATGTGCCTCGTATTTGCCTGAACCAGAAGACAGAGTGGTATATACGTGTGCTTTTGATAGTTACATGAAGGTTGGCTTTAGCACACATGCTCTCAGGGTGGCCTTGAAAATGGGAGATTTAAGCCTAGCAGCTAGAGTCATGGCTTCCGTTGACGATCCGCTCGAAAAAAAACAGATTGCTTACATTTTGGGAGATGCAAGAGTCTGGATACCTTTGTTCCATGTGGGTGATGGTGCCATTGAAGACGATTCACTATTAGAGGAGCTCCAAATTATTATGGGCAATGTCCGTCTGAGTGAAAGATATCTAGCTCTAGCTCGTGACTTGGATGTGATGGAAGCAAAGGTTCCTGATGATGTCTATAAATCCCACCTCATTGATGGACGCTCCTCTAACCCTTTAGATTCTGCCAGCGGGAATACAGCAGCAACATATGTAAATGCATTTGTTAATGCTGGTTTTGGACAAGACAAGCTTGTTACAGTCGAGGCAGATGAAGAAGATGAAACTGATTCTGATAAGAAATCAGTTCATTGGATTTTCAGGAATAAATCCTACGGGAAAATGGCAGCTGCAGCATCTCTTGGAATGGTGCTGCTGTGGGATGTAGAAGGTGGCCTTCCCAAAGTGGATAGGTATTTGTATGCATCAGATCATATGGTAGTAAGTGGAGCCCTTCTAGCGTTTGGAATCATCGCATCAGGGATCACGGATGACGTGGACCCAGCATTTGCTGTGCTTTCGGAATATGTAGACAATGACGATGACAATGTTAAAATAGGGGCAATTTGGGGACTTGGAATAGCATATGCAGGTAGAGCGAAAGAGGAAGTCAAAGAAGTATTATTGCCAGTTATTGGTAACCCGGATGTATCCATGGAATTGTCTTCCATGGCAGCGTTAGCAGCCGGTCTGTGTTATGCTGGGACAGCTGATGGTGAGCTGGTGGAAATGATGCTTCAGAGCCTCATGCTAAGGGGAGAGCTCGAACTGGACTCGGTTCATGGGAGAAATATGGCACATGCTCTGGGTTTGTTGTTCCTTGGCAAGCAAGATGCGGTCGAGGCGACAATTGAAGTTGCAAAGACACTTCCAGAGAAGACTTCAACTTACACTTGCAATGTTTTGGATATGTTTGGATATGCTGGGACAGGGGACGTCCTGAAAATACAGCAATTTCTAGAAACTTGTGGAGAACAATTCGAAGATGAAGAGATGGATCCCTGGCAAACTGCTCACCAAAGTATCGCTGCTCTGGCAATCGGGGCAATTGCAGGAGGGGAAGAATTAGGGTCGCAAATGGCTCATCGTGCATTGGAGCATATTCTTCAGTACGGCGGCCCGGCAGCAAAGAAGGGAGTTCCACTCGCTCTTGCCATTCTGAATGTCTCTAATCCTGACGTAGCAGTGATAGATACCCTTGGAAGGCTAAGCCATGATACGGATGAACAAGTCGTGATGAGTGCATTGATATCACTGGGTATAGTTGGGGCGGGGACAAATAATGCCAGACTTGCAGGGCTTTTGAGAAATTTATCGATGTATTACTGCAAAGATGCCAGCATGTTGTTCCTGGTAAGAATTTCACAAGGATTAGTCCACTCGGGCAAGGGACTGATGACCCTCAATCCTTACTCCTCATCATCTAAAGCTATGCTTCGCCCTGCAATGGCTGGAATCATGATCATCTTGTTGGCTTCCTTGGATATGAAATCTTCCATCGGTGGCAAAATGCACTATTTACTATATGGTCTCGTCCCTGCATTGCGACCTAGGATGCTGATGACTGTTGATGAGTCAGGGTCAATGTTGCCTTTGCCTGTTAGGGTGGGAGAAGCAGTAGATGTCGTGGCACAGGCTGGAAAACCAAAAGCTATCACTGGATTCCAGACTCATACAACTCCTGTTCTTTTGGCAGAGGGAGAGAGAGCAGAACTTGGAACTGAGAAGTACAAGGCAATGTCGTCTGTACTCGAGGGACTTGTCATAGTCAAGGAAAATCCAGATTTTGTAGAGATGGCAGAATAGACGCAATGCTTTTCTTTGTAAAAGAATCCTGTCATTATGAAAGACTATACCTTATGATTATTACGCTGTATTATGGATCTTGGTATGTTACCATACGATTACCCATCGGTAGAAATTTCTACTCCTCTGCCTTTAAAGGCAAGCTTGCAATCAATTGCTCGGTCGCCGAGCAAGGCGACGATCGTCGGCCTTGTAACAACGAAAACGTCTGCCCCATATACATTGCAAAAAAGTAGTAAAATGATGTCCAACACTGTCAGATCGGTTGCAATTCCGCATAATCCTGTATCTCTACTACGCATTCATAAATCAACGTCTAGACCACGGCGAGCATCCATCAGAACGATGAGTTTCTTGGGAAAACTTTTTGGGAGCGATAAGAGTCCTGAATCGAAGGTACCCCTATTTTTCCTGTTGAATATTCCATGTGTATACATCATTGGTTATGTGGATCGATATGTAGGGAGAAAACGGTGACATACTTGCGTGGGCACGAAATGCAAGGCCTGGAACTCAGCTGGCACCACCACAGGCTCCGGAAGGACAAGAAATTGCCACATTTGCAGGAGTATGTTCATTATTTTCCTGAATAATTCGTATGTGTTCCACCCGTTCTTTATAATTCACTGTAAACACGTGTTTTGAAACTGCAGGGTTGTTTCTGGGGTATCGAGCTGGCTTTTCAGAGAGTTCCTGGAGTGACAGAGACTGCTGTTGGTTACACTCAAGGTAACAAACCGAGTCCAACATATGAAGAGGTGTGCTCAGGCAGCACAGGACATACCGAGGGTATTCAAGTGTACTATAAGCCATCAGAGGTGACCTATCAAAACTTAGTTGAGGTTCTGTTGGAAAGGACAGACCCGACTACTCTGGTACGTGTGCATCCTTTGCGTAGCTTAAATATTCCACATAAAATAATCTATGATATTTGCTCATACAGAATCGACAGGGGAATGATAGAGGTACGCAATATCGATCAGGAATCTACTATCACAATGAAGAGCAGAGAAAAATTGCCGAAGCAATTATGGAGGAGGTCAATAAGCAGCTGAAGGATGGGAGTTATCCCAGGAGAACAGCTGGGAAAACTTGGCAAATGGAAATAAAGCCAGCCTCAGAATTCTGGTTAGCAGAGTCATATCATCAGCAATATCTGTCCAAAGGTGGCAGGTTTGGTACATCCCAGAGTGCGGCAAAAGGCTGCAAAGACGAAATAAGGTGTTATGGTTGATGCTCCTCACTTTCCAAGCCAGATGCTGGCTCCTAGACTGTCTAAGTTGCCAAAATTGCCATGGATCCCATACACTACTATGGGTATTCTCTTCAATGGAGTAAGATCAATAGGTAGCGTCTCTTGCTCTATGTTCAGGGGATTCATGATTGCATCACAAAATTGTCTTGGCTTGCATTTCACCCTTGGGCCTTCTCTCTCTGCCAATTTGATGTGTAAATTCCTGTTAACATGTTTATATTGCGTTAGTTTTCGAACTCTCTAACGATGCAATAGTACAACACCAGCATTACGTACCTTTTAACTGGATTCCACAAGGTTCTGATGTCATGACCCTTAAAATGGAGGTCTTCCATATACACTCTAATATCCATTCCAATGTCGGGGACATAAACATCAAAAAATTTGGGGCCCCCAAGACCTATAACAATACCGGAAAGTATCCGTGGATTCTTGAGAAATAGCTGGGTCAGATACAATTTGCATACTTTGTCTTGTATAGCTTTGGATGCAGCCTTTCTCTCGTTAGCATGTTCGGCGACTTTTGAAATTGATACAGAACCCAGATTTGGCTTTTCTACCATCTGAATGGACGCCATGAGTAATCTGTGCACAATGATGTCAGGATACCTACGAATCGGAGAAGTAAAGTGTGTGTACCTTGAAATTGACAATGCATAATGCCTCCATAGTTCTTTATTCTCCACATCCCCAGTATTAAAATATAGTGCCATTTGCATGGGCTTTGTGCACATAAAGGTCATTATTTCAGCTACATCTGGGTTATCGGGATAAAACCTTTGAATTTCCTTGAGAGAATTTTGAACTGCCCCTGAGGACTCGGTCAAGAGCTTTGGAGCACATGGAAGCCAGTCTGAGAGCAATTCAGATGTTCCCTTTAACTTCTCCAAATTTGGCTCTGGATGCATTCGCAAGAGTGAATTGTCAGGGTATGACTCTGAAATTATGTCTGCTGCTTTTATATTTGCTGCAAGCATGAATTCTTCCACTAGATGATTTGCCGACCCTGTTCGATACAAGCTAAAATCCTTCGGGTTACCTTCGTCAAGGGAGATTGCCACTTTGGAATTATCCAAACGAAGTGAGCCATTCTCATATCGTTTGCGACGCATTTCCTGTGCAATTTTATGCAGATGTATAACATCTTTCATTATATCCTCCTTTGCCTGGTCATTATGGACTTCAGAATCAAAAGTGGGAGGAATATCCCCAGAAGAGTCAAATATGTCAATGATGTCTTGAGCTATTTTATATGATAGCTTGACACAGGAACGTATTATAGTCCTGCCGGCCCAAATGTTGGACACATTTCCTTCAGAGTCCACATCCCACATGATTGACATTGCCAACCTTTCAGTTCCAGGGTTGAGTGAGCAGAGATGTTCACAGAGCACCCTTGGCAACATTGGTATTACTCGGTCTACTAAATATACTGATGTTGATCTTTCTTGGGCTGCTTTATCCAGCTGCGTCCCAGGTTCCACGAAAAATGATACGTCAGCAATGTGAACACCTATTCGAAATGAATTTTTGCCAATGTTTTCAATTGATAGGGCATCATCCAAATCCTTTGCTGTCTCCGGATCAATACTAAAAATTCTTGTAGATCTCAAGTCTTTCCGAACTAGATACTCGCTATCTGGTATTTTCCAGGGAGTGCTTGGCAGACATTCAAGAACACCTTCATCAAACAAAGTATCATCATTGACGTTCTCTGATAAAAGAACTGCCTGGATATCTGTCTCAAGCTTTCCAGGTTTCCCAAGAATAGATTTCAGCTGAACCTTGGGAAATTTGTCCCTTTCGTCCCACTGTATGAGTTTAGCTTCAAAATAATGGCTAGCTTTTTCTGATGTGTGATCCTTCTTATGATCAAAGACACAATGAGAATCTACAATATTTGAGATAGGAAGTCTTTTGTCCAGAGGACAAAATAATGGAGCAGATTTATCTTGTTTGATGCATCCAACTATATTGAAACTTCGTTCTGATCTCTTTAGGATGCGAACAACTTGCCCAGTTGCCCTCCAACCCTTTCTACTAGTTTCTAATAATTGCCGAATTTCTGTAACAGAATGCTCTGACTCTTTACTTCTACTTGATTTTTCAGATAATTTTGTTTCCTCAAGCATATCCTTGACGAGAGAGATCATACTCAGACTCTCACTTTGGTCAGAGGAGATTTTACCGCGACACTCTTTGACTGAGTCCACTACATGTGCGCCCTGTGCTTTCGAATTCTTTCTCAAACCCATTTCATGCCATTGGCTTGGAGGTAAGATTTTAATAAGAACAATATCACCATGGATGGAGCGGTTTTGTCTTTTCAGATCACAAATAAATACATCTGTTGGAATACCTTCTACACTGCAAAATGCCTGAGTTGTATCAGTGGCATTATATCGAATCGTGGCCTGGAATATTTTTCCTTGCTTCAGCTCTATCTCTGTCTTTTCTTCTGACCAGTATGCGGGATATCTGAAGCTGCCATTTTCATCTTGCTTTTTCTTTGTCCACCTCTGGTTGCCAGACTTTTTGCCAGACTTTTTGCCAGACATTTTGCCAGACTTTCCTTTTTCCATGTCCAGAAATCCACACCAAATTAGCACTATATTGTATATATATCCATTCAAATATCTTTAAACTTCTTAGCACAGCCCGAAAAGACCGACATGGAAGGTTGAGAGAGCAACTTCTACTGGTGCTATAGATATCTCTCTGTCTAGATGATCTCTAATATCTCCGTATACCTGTTGTTAGAGACACGCATACATTTATATACATATATGAGAATGATACTAATAATCCAAGTCAGGAGACAATGTGTTTGAAGTTGCGTGCATGCACCCAGTCATCAAATCAGCAATGGTTGAATTCAACTTGAACTCGCGAGTTGAACCGAGATCGTTTCTCTTGGTTGTATCTTGATCAAAACCCGGCTGATGAAGACGAATACGGTAATAATTCTTTAAAAATTAGTAATGTAGATACACAGTAGTAAAAGGTAACGTGGTTTTGATGCGATGAACTGGGAAGTGGGAACTTGACAAGTGCATTGACAAGGCATGGGTTCGGCGTCACCGGGGCAGGTTTTCAGGAATGGATTACTAGAAAAGGGAGAAATTCACGATATTTGTATTTTAGGAGTACTATGGATTGCCCAGCTTCCTGAGTGTGGTCGGGGGGAAACCCAGACTGCCGGTCTATCAAGCTTCAAAGAAGCTTGGAAAAAGTTGCATTTTTCACACATATATTACGTACGTTTCCTAGCTATGCAATCCTCAAAATGTCTTTAGGCTCATGCGTGCCTTTGTATTACAGGGGCAACCGAAAAATTCTACTTATGAAGCATTTCTTCAGACCTTGTACAACGTTTGCCTCATGATCCCCGCTCTCGACATGGAGGAAGGGGACCTTCAATGTTTGCTCAAGGAGCTCAAGGAAAACTCCCTGATAGATAATGCCAAAGGTTACAGGTTAGAAGAGAGATGGAGAGACTTATCAAGTGTAACAGCCATTTACAGCTTGTTTTGCATATTTGAAGCCCAGCCAAAAAGACCATATGTTCTTGTGCGGATACAGGAACAGCATTACGATGGTTTTCGTGGTGCGTGTGATTTAAAAAGTTTGGACATGATCTGATAGGAAATCTTTATATAATCAAACGGGAAACTTTGCATTTGCAGGCTTGTCTAGTCTTCTTGAAAGTGCGGAAAAGGATGCTCAACATGCATTTGTGAAAATGTGGACAGAAAACGCATTCTGCTTTGGTGCTTCTTATTTCAACAAATATGCCAACACTGAAAAGCAATGTCATCCTGGTGCGGGATCTATTTCCCTGACAGCTGGTTTGGATCCTGTTGATGCCATTGCCTTGAGGGAGTCAAGGTACCACTTAGATTCCACCTTGCGTGGGTTAGGCACACAATATGTCGAGTCGTTGTGTTCACAGTATCAAAATGCTTTGTCAAATGTCATGATTGACAAGAGGTTAGATGATACGCCAGAATCGTACAGTTTGAAGGGAATTGCTGATCTCAACTTTGGATATGAAATTCATAGGAATGTTCTCCTAGCATCTGATCAAATTCGGTACGCTCTCTATGGAAGCGAGAACGGAGGTAAAATTCGTAAAAGTATAAAGTCGAACTCTGGATCGAATGAGCCAAAAGCTCGACTGTCCAAGAGTTTAGCAGGAGCTAACGCTGTGTTGGAGAGAGAGCAAGCTAGAGCTAGAGATATAAACCATAAGCGAAGGTGCATGGAAAAAAATATTGGGTTGATCCAGAGAGACGAAATAGAAAAGGTCGATTCTTCGAGTGGCGAAGACTCTGATATGCCAGATCTTTGGGAAAGTTTACCACCTGGTTTACATCATGGATTGTTAGATATTGATTGAGTATTGAAAGTGTTACTTATTATGCAGAAAATACTGATATTAATATTACATTGAAGTCATGAGCAGCTTTAACGTCAACAATGTATTGCCTGAGAGACAGATAGGGAGTGCTCTGAATTTCAAAAGAGTTTTGACAACGTGTCCCCAGCAATACCAAGATAGACTCGCTGGAGCAGTGATACGCCACGGTGGTAGACCAATATGGGTACCAGGAATACAGATCAATGAGCTAAGCTGTGCAGAAGACATAGAATATAGAAATTATTCCCTGACGAATTTGAATACGGTGAAATATCTGATTTTGCCGAGTAAGAATGCAATGTTTGCTTGCCTGAAAGCATGCAGTGGCTCAGTCGATGTATTTCAAGAAAGACTCAATCATCAATCCCAGCATGTGGAGGTCTGGGCTATGGGAGCGGATGCAAATTATTTAAGAGAAAATTTAGGAATAAAGAATGTCAGGAAACCCAAGATTGCAAGCACAGATGGCATAATCCATGCAATGAAGGAAAACCCCATTCAACCAGGAGATGCACTCGTATTTGTTCCTGATGTTCTCCCTCCGTTGACTGAACCAGAAGTTGTGCCAAACTTCCTCGAAAATCTTAAAACAGTGGGAGTCAACCCATATAGGATTCCTGCCTATGAGACAGCTGTTGGCCCTTCTCTGTCAGAAATAGAATCTGAAGTGAAGATGCTCTTGGATGGATGCATCAGTGCCATCGCATTCACTTCGACTGCTGAGTCAGAGGGACTGTGTCATATTATTGGAAAGGAAACATTACGTCAGTGTATCGCAGAACACGATATCATTATAGCTGCTCACGGCTTGACAACTGCAAAGGGTGTGACCAGGGTGCTAGACCACAAAGGAAAGATTTGTGTGAGCAAGGATTCCTCGACATTTGAGGGTATAGTTGCTGCAATAGCAGAGAACGTATAGTCACAATGTAATACTTGATTCCAGTAAGATATGCCCTATCAGAGCTATGGTTCAGTAGGGGCAATGCATTGAATGTGACAGCGTGATGATTATTGATATTATTGCGCATGGCCATACCCTGCGCAGCTGCATGGTGGGTCAAATTTGACACTCGACATCAAGGCTTCCTGAAATGGCTAACACACTTGAAGGCTCCTTAAATCAGTTTAAATAATTCAAATATTTCATCAGAGTATCATTGGGAATACTCTCGATATAGTACCAGTAAAGGTGGACTCGGAAACAGCCAGAGAGCACCATGTCTAGGCGATATGACTCTAGGACGACGATAGTACGTTTGATCGGCACCACGTTGTTTCGATGACTTATAGAAGTATTATAAACTTCCTTGTCTTTATTATCTCTGCAGTTCTCGCCCGAGGGAAGACTTCATCAAGTCGAGTAAGTAATTTGATCATTCACAGTGTTCCTACAGTTGTGTCAACAATCTGACATTTTACGATCTCATTTTGATGTAGATATGCCATGGAAGCGATTTCAAATGCCGGATCTTGCGTAGGTATCTTGACAAAGGAAGGAGTAGTACTAGGAGCAGAGAAACGAATCACGTCAAAGGTAAATCCTGTATCCCAACACTCGCTTATAGATATGACATGAGATGACACTATTGATTTCATTTATATTGCAGTTACTGGATACCAAGGCCGTGGGAGTGAGAAGGGAGAAGATGTATAAGATCGATGATCACATTGCCTGTGCTGTTGCTGGTATAACCTCAGATGCAAATATTCTCATAAACAAATGTCGCTTACAGTGTCAGAGCTACTTACTGACATATCAGGAGCCAATCCCTGTCGATCAACTGGTGCGTGGTATCTGTGATTCAAAACAAGGATACACCCAATTTGGAGGTATGCGTCCGTTTGGGGTTTCTCTTTTATATGCCGGGTGGGACAGGCTTAAAGGCTTTCAGCTGTATCAAAGTGACCCTAGTGGAAACTATGGAGGCTGGAAGGCAGCTTCAATCGGTGCCAACCATTCCTCTGCTACGGGCATTCTGCAAAGTGACTTTGAGGAGGATATGACCCTGGAACAAGCCACAAAGTTAGTGATTAAGGTCCTTAGTAAAACCATGGATAGCACGACTTTGTCGCCAGAAAAGGTCGAAATATCTACTCTTACCTCAGATGGAGACAAAGTTACATTTAAAATATTGC
>PJEL010002460.1_pt1 | contig 16989 bp, 18 predicted proteins | sample 1853271 | NCBI WGS metagenome assembly PJEL01 (sample SAMN08108733, study PRJNA415343) | Invertebrate metagenome, whole genome shotgun sequencing project. | host: Globobulimina | place: Sweden: Gullmar Fjord | collected 2015-08
GCTTCATAGGGCAACCCTTTGTAATCCAGCACCAGACGGACTTTACGGGCAAATGGGCTAAAGGCATTATCATAGAGTTTCATAGCGGCTCCTTTTTATTGTTGCACACCCCACAGTTCTCATGAACAGGGATCAGCTTCAATTACCTGTGAGGTAAGCCGTCACCTTACGCCTTCATTGGGTGTTGGTATAAGAAAAACCAATCTGTCGGCATGTTTAACCACCGTTCGCGCTACAGATCCCAATAAAGTATGCTGCAATCCATTACGGTTGTGGGAGCCGATAACAATAACATCCACATCGCCTTTTTCAGCCCAATCCAGAATTACTTTGGACGCCTTGCCCCGTACAATATTGATGTCTGAAACCATTTCCCGGGCTGCTTCCCTTGAGCCTATTTCACTTTCGCAGAAAGCCTCTATTCGAGTGTGGATCTCCGCTTGGACAATGTCCAATGTATCCCGGTATCGGATATCAGTCTGATCAACATTAAAAATATTACACACCATCGCCTGCGCCGCAAATTCCGAAGGCTCAATGGCATACAGGAAGGATAGCGTCGCGTGATAGCGTCTCGCCAGGGATATGGCATGTGAAAAAATAAGGGCGGCATTGTCTCCCAGATCGCCCGCAAATAGTATTTTGTTGATGGTCGTCGGCATTGTCCTTTTCCTTAATTTCCATACGCGACACTGGGTAACCAGGTCACAAGGTCTTTCCAGATAAAAATCAGCGCCAGTCCGAATAATTGAAGAATGATAAAAGGAACAACGCCTTTATAAATGTGCATCACCGTGATTTCCTTCGGTGCAACACCTTTTAGATAAAAAAGTGCGAAACCAACGGGCGGTGTTAAGAAAGAAGTTTGCAGACACACCGCAAACATGACGGTGAACCACACCAGATCAAATCCAAGGCTTGCAACAACCGGTCCCACCAACGGCAATATGATTAAGGTGATTTCGATCCAGTCGAGGAAAAAGCCCAAGAAGAATGTGAAAACCAGAATAGCGATTACAATCCCGTTTGGTCCGAAGGGCAGCGATTTGAGCGCCCCTTCGATCAGTTCATCCCCGCCAAGCCCTCTGAAAACAAGAGAGAAAGCTGTCGCCCCTAAAAAAATGGCAAAGATAAACCCCGTTGTTTTCGTGGTCTGCTCGCATACTTCTTTCAGCACGCTCAGATTTAATTTTTTATTGGCCCAGGCCAGTAGTAAAGCCCCGAACGCCCCAACGCCGGAAGCCTCCGTTGGTGTTGCCAGGCCAAAGAAAATGGTCCCCAACACGGCTAGAATAAGGCCGGCGGTTGGCAAGACAGCCCATAGGACCTTCAAGACAAGGCCCCAGGAAATCGGTTCGGCATTTTGCGGTGCGGGCGCGACTTCGGGATCTATCATCGCATAGACCACCATATAAATGATGTAGATCCCCCCCAGCAGAACACCGGGAATAAGGGCGCCAAGGAACAAATCACCGACTGACATTGCCAACCGGTCCGCCATTAATACCAGCATGATACTGGGGGGGATCAATATGCCCAGCGTACCAACTGAACAAACCGTACCAGCCGCGAAGCTGGGATTATATTTATTCTCCAGCATGACTGGCAGGCCAAGTAACGACAGAAGCACAACGGATGCCCCGATAATGCCGGTGGATGCCGCTAGAAGAATGCCGATCAAGGCAACGGTGACCGCCATACCGCCGCGCATACGCCCAAACAGTTTGACAAAATTCTGCATTAATTGGGTTGCGATACCGGACCGATCCAGCATCAATCCCATAAAGATAAACATGGGCAGTGCAACCAGCACCCAATTCTTCATCACATCCCAGATACGATCCACCACGGCGGAGGTATAGGCCCAGTCAATCACATAAAAAGAGTCTGTCATCAGGTCGGTAAAACTCGATGCCCCCCAACCAATCACAGTGAAGACGATAGACAAGCCGCCCAGAACCCAGGCAACAGGGAAACCGGTAAATAGAAGGCCGATGAAGCTTGCAAACATCAACACACAAAGGATTTCATTAAACTCCATAATCACTGATCCTTAAGCGTGAGACGCGCACTATCTATGGGTAATTTGGGAAAACCGAAGAGAAAGGCCGTGACTCGCGACAAACGGGAAAAAGTCCCAATAATCAAAAGGATAAAACCGATCAAAAGGGCGGATTTGATCGCCCACCTGCCCGGTAGACCGCCCGGCGCATCGGAGACTTCACTGACTGAAAAGGAATAGGCAAGGAACGGAACCGTGTACCAGGTCACCAGAACCAAAAACGGCATTAGAAAGATGAGGATACCGAACAGCTCTATCCAGGCTCTAACCGGCAGGCTCAAGTTTTCATAAATCAGGTCCACCCGCACATGACTATCTGATTCCAAAGCAAACGACAGACCAACCAAAAACCCAACCGCATAAAGATGCCATTGCAATTCCTCGAACTCGATCCGTCCTTCGCCAAACGCATACCGCATGGTGACATTCAGGACGATCACGCCGATCAGGATTGGCCAGACCCAAGATATTGCCGATCCCAATCCTTTCAGAAAGGCGTCAATTTTTCTCGATAAAAAAGTCTGCGGCAGTTCCCGGATGCGAAGATGCATTTGGTCGTCAAAATTGGATTCCGGGGGAAAACTGTCCCCGATATTATTATTGTCTGACATAGGTATTCACCAAATTAATAGGATATCGCGACGAGGAACTGCCGCAGGGTATACTTGCGAATGAGGTTTCATCCGCAAGCAAACGCTTAAACAAACGGCTTAGAAATTGCGCGGCAGATAGGCCAGGCTTTTCCAGTTCTTGTAGCTTTTAGAAAATGCTTCCTGGGAATCGTAAACCTTCTTGAACAAGGCATTTTTAGAGGCTTCTTCTTCCATAACAGACTTGGTCACAACCTGAAGCTCACGAAGAATGTCGTCTGGAAGAACATTCGTGGTCACGCCTTTGTCTTTAAAACCGGCAATAACCTCGCCTTGAATGGCTTCCCCTTTAGAGAGGTTCCGAAGAACACCGGCCGTACAGGCCATATCAAGAAGACCTTTTGTTGATCCATCAAGACCGTCCCAAACGCCTTTATTCACAACCAGATGAAAGGCGGTGTAGGTCTGATGCCAGCCTGGGAAATAGTTGTTCTTGATGATCTTGTTGAAGCCCAGCTTCTGATCAATGGCGGGCATGGAAAATTCTGTGGCATCAATCGCGCCTTTTTCCAAAGCCTGAAAAATCTCGCCGCCCGGAAGCACCGTAACTGACGCACCCAGCTTCTGCATAACTTTGCCGCCAAGACCGGCAAAGCGGATTTTCAAACCCTTTATATCATCCAGACTGGTGATTTTGTTACGGAACCAACCCGCAGTCTCCGGACCGATGATACCGCAAAGGATCGGATGAACTCCGTGTTCACCGTAGACTTCTTCGCCCAATGCTTTTCCGCCGCCTTCATACCACCATGCGGTATATTCCCAAGGCTCCATGCCAAAAGGACGAGCCGCAAACAATGGTGCTGACGGGATTTTGCCCTGATCATAGCCAATCCAGGTATATCCGGCCTGGATCTTGTTATCCTTCACCGCATCGGTAATGCTGAAGGACGGGACCAGTTTACCCGGCTCAAACACTTTTAACTGAACATCCCCGCCGGATGCCTGTTTGATCGCTTCAGATACATACAAAATATTATCGCCAAGGGCTGGCAGGTTCGTGCCAAAAGCAACCGGTACTTTCCAGCGGACTTTGTCTGCTGCCTGTGCTGTCACGGCACCAAGTGCAATGCCGCAGGTCACTGCCACATAGCCCGCAGCCGTCATCATTTTCGTGAATTTCATGGGTTTTCCAATCTGGTTATTGATCCCTGTCCAAATTTGCCCGTTTGGGGCAAAAAAAAGCAGGGCCAGATGGAAGGTTGGTACTCTGCCAGCTCATAAAAAAACAGAACCTCCCACACCATCCAGGCTGCTCCCCTATTATTATTCTGGAGCCCCTGCATAACCACAGAACAGCAACGATCATGCCAAGCGGCGTAACACCGCTTAACCTATTGAAATTATGATATTATTTAGAATATATTGAATATTCCGAAAAATCAGGAGAGCGTCTGATTATCGGACACTCTTAAAAAGAAGTGAGCTCAACCGCTTGGTGCCGCTCGCGTTTTCGTACCTGCCGGAAAATCAGACACTTTACGTCTGAAAATCGGACAGATTGTGTTCGGTGATTTTGTCATAAAGCGTAGATCGGGAAATCCCGAGCTTGCGGGCGGCGGGCGCTTTTTTGCCGCCCGTCTCTTCCAGCGCAGCCATAATCGCTTCTCTCTCCAACTTCGCCACCATCTTTGGCAAGGAGGTTTCAGAAAGATAATGTTCGGTTTTCACCGACTGATCTACCGCGGAAGAATTGGGCAGCAAACCCGTAAACAGATCTACCCCTAGAACCACATCTTCATCGGTTGATGACATGCTGGCACGTTCTAGAATGCTGCGAAATTCCCGGATATTTCCGGGCCAATTGTAGGACGCTAAAAACTCGACGGCAGCTTTATCAAGGTCTTTGGGGCTAAACCCGTTGGCGACTGAGATTTGTTCAAGCAAGGCTTCAGACAGTATTTTCAAATCGGTAATTCTGTCGCGAAGGGGTGGTAGGTGGATGGGCAACACATTCAAACGAAAAAACAAATCCTGCCGAAACTCACCATTTGCAACCTTGGCTTCAAGATCCGCTGAGGTCGCCGCCACAAAACGGATATCCACCTTTTTCACTGTGTTGGAGCCAACCGGTTCAAAGGTCCGGTCCTCGATGACCCGTAATAGCTTGGCTTGCAACTGGATCGGCATATCACCGATTTCATCAAGGAACAGCGTCCCCCCATTAGCGATCTCCAGCTTACCCTTTCGCCCCTGTTTATCTGCTCCGGTAAAAGCGCCCGGTGCAGATCCGAAAAACTCTGTTTCCAGCAAGGTTTCGGGAATGGCCGCACTGTTGATGGCAACGAAAGGTTTGTTTGATCGCGTGGATGCGGCATGAACGGAATGTGCCAGCAGTTCCTTGCCCGTCCCTGTCTCCCCCAATATCAGCACCGAACTTGAGGATCGGGCGACGTCCCTCGCCTGCTTGCGCACAGAAATCATCGCAGGGCTTCCACCCAGCATATTGGCGATACTATATTGGGACCGCCGGGTCTTGATAAGCTCGGCCTCCATTGAGGAGACGCGTTTCTCAAGCTCCTCATATTTGGAAAGGATCGGTTGAAGATAATCAAGACTGTCATAAAGAACAAAACCGACAGCGCCCATGACCCGCCCCAGATTGTCTGTCAGCGGAAGGCGGCTGACAATCAAGTGGCTTTCCCCAAAACTCATAATATCGATTGGCACCGGCTCCCCGGTATCAATGACCTGGCGCATCAGACTTTCGGGAATAACATCCTCGATGGGTTTGCCGATGATGTCTTCATTCTCCCCAACCCCAAGAAGCGATCGGTATTTGTCATTTATCCAGACAACATGGGCATTTCTATCGACCGAGATTGCCCCCTCACACATTTTCTCCAGCACAGAGAACAGCGTCTCCACTGCGCGTGAATGCACTTCCAACTCCGAATAGATAGTGTCCATGGTAATTTGTTCCGTTGCGTCCCTTGATCAAGACTACCATTAAACGACCGGTTTAATCACCCCAAAAGCTATTCGCTCACATCCCTTTGATCAACGCACTGGTGAAGGGAAGTTATTCGCGTTCAGTTGGCCGGTTTGAGAGAGAATAGACCTCCCTCAAACATATTCTATATCTGGTGCCCAGAGCAGTAGTTGTTTAGTCTCCCTTTCAGGTTTGGAAACGGGAGAGGGGAAGACCTATGGTTGACATAGCTCTAAAATGTGGCTGCGGCGCTGTCGAAGGAAAAATAACAGATGTGGTTGCCAGCAGTAGCGCACCCATTGTCTGCTACTGCAAGGATTGCCAGGCGTTTGCTCACTATCTGGAACAGGGCGATGACATTTTAACCAAAGAAGGCGGGACCGAAGTTCTTCAAATTTACCCCTGCCAGTTTCAGATCACCAAGGGCGTGGATAAATTACAAAGCATGCGCCTCACTCACAAAGGTTTGCTTCGATGGTATACCAGCTGCTGCAAAACCCCGGTTGCCAATACGATCTCCAGCAAAATGGCCTTTACCGGTGTGATCCACTCACTTATCAGTGACAAACAAACATTGCAGGAAACCTGCGGCCCCATTCGTCATCACATTATGGGAAAATATGCCCTCGGCAAACCCGATGGGGTAACTTTGTCTGAAAAATTCCCGCCTGGTGTCATGATGCGGGTCGTCTATAAACTTATGTTCGGACGCCTTCTTGGAAAAGCAAAGCCGAATATTTTATTTCAAGCAGATGGCAAACCCATTGCAAAACCGGTAATTGCCAGTGCGGAACCTGTCCCTTAAGGGCTGTCACAGTCTCGCCGGCCCCCCGCGCTTTACATAAAATAAGCGACTAATCTGTCTTCACGGCCGCATTAAAGGAGAAGCATGTTTTCGCTTTACGCCGTCGCCAGCTGATAAGCCCCAAAAGCGCCAAGCCGGCCCCATACAGGGAGAAAGATGCAGGTAATGGCACGACCGATACCGTAAAGTTATCCGGAATGGTAGAGTCAACGGCATCCGCAATATTGGAATCAGCAAGGATGATATTGGCCCCGCCGTTTACAGCGATAAACATAATTGTTGACCCGAGACTATCCGCATTCCCACTGCTGTCGGAGAGCAAAATACCCGTCACATTCCCACCGCCGTCTGTGGTTGCAGAAAAAATTGTACTGGCATCAGGATCAATCGTCATCGAATAGGCACCGCCGCCAATCGTCACAACGGCCGACAAGAAATCCGAAATTCCCCAGCTTTGACTGACAGTGGTTGCTGACCCATTATTCGCAAAGATGGAGAGATCAAACGTCTGTCCATTGAATGCTCCGGGGATTGTCGTCCCCAAACCTCCAACAAAACTCGAAAAAGCAAACTCCACTGTAGCCGCTTTAGCTGTAGCACTTGATATTGAAAACAGGGAAATCAACAGTAGACAAGCAAAGAATTTTCGCATCTCCATACCCCCACACATTGATTAGATTTTTATAATATACAGGGCAACTCACTAGATTTCAATCTTTTCACAAGTGTTGTGGTTGTATTAATCGGCTCTTATCCCCCTCATCACTGCGTTGCAAGGACAAGGCGTCAAAGGGTTCGGTGACATACCGCTCAAGAACGCTAGGGATAGAGCCAGAGAACGGATGGTTAAACCACCCCTTTTTCAAGGTAAAGTAAGTCTTCAACGCTTAGTAACGTTGCTATTCTTGCATTGTAATCCGCAAGTTGCCCCTCATTCAATATGCCCTCCCACTTGCGTCCTTTACCACTATTGAAGAAGGCGCTGGGATTTTTATACAAACCACCCGCAACACCAGGCGCGGTGTGGAGGGCGTTGGATTTCATACTTTTAAATGTGGCTTTGGCAACCAGTTTATCGAACAATTCCGAAGGATGTGAAATACCAATCGCGGCTGCCACTCGCTGCATCTGGCCGTGCAAATCGTGAGACATAGCCGCATAATGAAACATATGGACGTTCGGCAAATGGGCTATCGCACGGGAGGTTTTCAAGTGATGAGCGATCAACTCAAGACTGGGCTGGTCCAGTCCCTCATCCTCTATACCGTTGTTGAGGAAGGCTTCAAAATTAGCGACATTGTCATTTGTATAAAGGTGGTCAATCTGATCTAAGTTCATATTCTGCACGTGATGCCACATAGAGAAATGCACATCCAGAGGGTGCCGATGACCGATCAGATACGTGCAATCCTCAAAATAGGGCACTCCGTCCAGCGGACTGTGGGACTTGATATATCGCCGATGGGTCTGCGCTGAAAGTTGGGCAAGACGAGTCTCGATGCTCTTGGAGCTAAGACGAAACTCAATCCATGGCGATAACTCTGGATAGGCGACTTCGGCTTCAGGATCGCCGAAAATCAACAGACCACAGATTGACTGCATCCATGTGGTGCCACTTTTAGGTGGCACGCAGATAAAAATATCACCCGGACGATGTTCGAATTTATCCCAGTTGTGAGTGTCTGTGAAAACACCGCTGTAATGATGTCTCGGATTAGATGTCGTCATGAATGGGTATTGGTAACCTTTAGATTTTCACCTTCACAAAAAGGTCGCTAGCTCGGATATATCCTTCTTGATCTGCGACTTTCTGGGGATTACCGCGTCCTCTGCCGGGTGGCCTGTTACAAGGATCAGGAAGGCTTTTTCATTGTCTGGTCGCTCGCACACTTCGTTCAGGAATTTCATCGGGTTCGGTGTGTGGGTTAAGGTGGCAAGGCCGCAATGATGCAGGGCATTGATCAAGAAACCAGTGGCAATCCCAACGGACTCGTTCACATAGTAATTCTTGAACGTCTCCCCATTACCTAACTTACCGAAGCGTTCAGCAAATACCACGATCAGCCACGGTGCATGTTCCAAAAACGGTTTTTCCGTATCGGTCCCGAGTGGCGCGAGTGCGTCCAGCCATTCCTTGGCTGCTTTTCCGCCGTAAAAAGCGCGCTCTTCTTCCTCAGCCGCCTCACGGATTTTCGATTTAATCAACGGGTTTTTAACGGCGCAGAAATGCCACGGTTGGTGATTGGCACCGCTTGGTGCGGTTCCGGCGGCGCGTATGCAGTTTTCAATCACGTCGCGCGGGATGTCTTCGCTGGAAAATTCCCGTGTGGTATGGCGAAGCTTGATCTCATCATAAAAATCCTGACTACGCCCCTTCATGTCCTCGTCAGAAAAATCTCTTCTGTCTGGCAGGGGAATGGGATCATAAACCTGACCGGGAGTAAAAACCTTGCTCATGGAAGTTATCGCCTCTTGCATTTTTTTAAGATCAAGAAGTCAGCTTAACGACAAGCCGATAAATTCCAACAAGAAAAACTATCCCCCCTCAAATCATCGGGCTTGCTTCTTTCGCTTTGAAAACCGCCCAGACCCGTTCATGAAAATAGAAAACGACCGTATTACAAAGCGGTTCAACAATGGCAATCAAACCGCCCACCAATATATTTCCGGTTAAAAGATACCCTACCAAAAAAGCCACCGTGAAATGCAGAACGGCAAAGGTTGCTGTTTTGATAAAGGCCGACTTATCCATCAATCACACTCCGGTTGATTATATATTTCATATAATGCTATTAAGAATGATTTGCAATAATTATAATGGAATAATTCAAGACAAGCTGGAAATTTTCTGCCATTTTCTGCGCAACACTTAAAGGACGACTTATGAAATATATCGCGTTTGCATTGGCTTTATTGGCTACCCTCCCCGCCTCAGCTGCGGATCTAAACGTTAAGGTGGAAGGGATCCGCAATAATACCGGGATGATCAATCTCGCGGTTTTTGCCGGTGAGGATTATCTCAAATTTGATAAACTCCTCACACAGGCGCAAATTCAGGCAAACAGCGATGGGGTTACCTTTACCCTCACCGACCTTGCCCCGGGCTCCTACTCGCTCGCCATTACTCATGATGAAAATGAAAACGGCGAGCTCGATACCAATTTTATGGGTATCCCGACCGAAGGTGTAGCGGCGTCCAACAATGCCAAGGGTTTCATGGGCCCTCCATCCGCAGAAGCCACCGCCTTTGATTTACCCGAAGAGGGAACCTCCCAGACAATCACGCTCGACTATTAAAGGGCAGAGAGCGCTTTTCCAGTCAGGCGCTGCGCTTGCAGTGTATCGCCTGACATGGCTTTGACGGCCCCTGAAAACTCTTTAAAAAACGGCTGGCTTTGAAGATGGCCCAAAGTCTCATCTGTATCCCATGTCCCTAAATGAACTCGTGATCCGTCTTCATTTTTCTGAAAAACACGGTAATTGAAACGCCCCACCAGCCGGTCATCAGCAGCGATATTAGCCAAAAACCCATCGACGGCTTTCTGCCAGTCATTTTCGTCGCCGTCATATGAATATTGTATCAAAATGCCCTGCATGTCCGTGTCCTTTTTTCTGGATTAAAGAGTTACAAATTCAAATGTGGCGATATCCTTTTATTTTCTCCAATTTATTATTCATCTAATCTATTATTCACAAAACATATAATTGGATTGCGTGCCTAATGGATCTTAATCTCTACAAACTTTTTGCGGCCCTTTATGCCCAGCAGAATATCACCCGCGCCGCGTCCCAGGTTGGCATGACCCAACCTGCGGCCAGTAACGCGTTGCAGCGATTAAGACAACAACTGGGTGATCCGCTGTTTATCCGCACGCGCACCGGTATGATGCCCACAGATTATGCGCGGCAGATCGCCCCCGATATTGACGCGGCCCTGCTCTCCCTCACAGAGATCAAGGCAGTAAAAACACCGCCCGGTGCATCCATCACGGGTCTCACCAAACGAGTTCGCCTTGTTATGTCGGATCTGGAGGAACAGTTACTGCTCGGCCGGATAACTGACGCGCTTGCCGAACAGAACAGCGCCCTGCCCCTTGAAATCATCCCCCAACACCGGGTTAATCTGGAAACAGGTTTTCGCGATAACCTCTTTGATTTCGCCTTCCTTTTCATGGAAGAACCCATCCGCAACATCCAATCCCTTGACCTGTTCGATTTGCAGTTTGTTTGCATAACCGCGAAAAACCATCCCTCCCTTGAGATGGGCATGCCCCTTGAAACCTATTTAAATCTCAACCACTTACTGGTGGCGCCGGGCAAGGGCGGGATGAAAGGATGGGTCGATAAGGAACTGCAAAAAGTGGGTAAGAAGCGACGGGTAACGTTAAGCGTTCCGCATTTCGCCATCGCCGGTGAATTGGTCTCCAGGACCTCTCTTGTCGCAACGCTACCCGATAAACTCGCCCATAAACTTGCGGAAATCTATCCACTCTCTATTCACAAGCCACCGCTACCGCTGCCCGGCTTTCGTCTAGGCATCCATTGGCACTCGTCTCGGGATAGAGATCCTGAACATACCGCTTTTCGAAAATGGGCGTATAACCTGCTCAGTGAAACCCCTGAGCCCTGACTGATCAGGCTTGCGTCAGGAACTCCAAAAACCGCATGGATAAACTATCCTTGGACGCGTTCGGTGGCCAGATCGCATAGATTTTCATGTCTGGAATGGTCCACTCTGGCAGGACATGTACCAACCGCCCTGCTGCGATATCATCGGCAGTCAAATATTCAGGCGGCGTTGCCAACCCGCATCCCAGCAAGGCCAATTGGTACATCGCTTCAACACTATCCGCCTCCAATTTGGGCTTAAAATGAACGCTTGTGGTTTCTCCTGAACCGTTTTTAAAATCACGGATTGGCGGCAGCATTTTTAAGCGCACCCAATCCCAATTTTGTAAGTCCTGCGGTGATTTAGGGGCGTTGCGTGTTTTCAAATAGTCCGGCGCACAAATCAGCTTGCGTTTCACCGATCCTACCCGGCGGGATTTAAGACTGCTGTCTTTAAGCTCCCCCGTCCGAAGCGCCAAATCCACCCCCGATGCGATCAGATCCACCGTCTCATCAGTGCAGCGTAGGGAAACCTCCACATTGGGAAACTTGGCAATAAAAGACGCAATCTTCTTTGTGAACTCCCCCCGCACCAATGCCGCCGGCATGGAGAGGGTCAGTTTCCCATGGGGAGAGAGGGAATCTTCGTTGAGTATATTAAGCGCCTCAGTGGCTGAGGCCACCATCTCCCGCGCGCGTTCATAAAACCGTCGCCCCTCATCGGTCAGGGACAGTTTTCGCGTCGACCGGTATAAAAGCGCCACACCGTATTTCTCTTCCAACTGCCCCACATGATGACTGACCACAGAGGGGGAGATATTAAAACTGGTGGCAACGGCGCGAAAGGATCCAAGATCGACAGTGCGCACAAACAGGGTAATGGCTCTAAGGTCATCCAGCATTATGTAATTTTCCAGAACAGTCTCTTCGGATTATCGCATATTATCGAATAGTCCATCCAGATGCTAGTTTCCTTTGATTAGGAGGAACTCTATGTCTTTTATTCTTGCCATGGCGGCTTTTGCTCTCGTGATGTCTATCTCACCGGGCCCCGTGAATGTAATCACGCTCACATCGGGCGCGACGCGGGGCGTCCTTAAAACCCTGCCCTTTGTCACCGGTGCCACCGTCGGGTTTACCGCGTTGCTCTTTATTCTGGGCCTTGGCGTAATCGAGGCATTGGAAGAATATCCCCGTGTCATGGAAACCTTAAAGATTTGCGGCGCCCTCTATATTCTCTACATTGCTTTCAAGATCGCCACTGCGGGCGGCCATCTGTCCACTGGGGATGATAACCCACCACGTTTTCATGAAGGGGCTCTTTTGCAATGGCTCAACCCCAAAGCCTGGATCGCCTGTCTTTCCGGCATTGCCGCCTTCACTACCGCGGGTGACCTTTCCAGCCTAATCCTATTTTGCACGCTTTATTTCTTCATCTGCTATTTCGGCGTCGGTATCTGGGCAGTCATCGGCGCACAAGCCACCCGCCTGCTCACTTCCGAAAATCACCTAACATGGTTTAACCGGTTAATGGGCGGATGTTTGGGCGCCGTTGGCGTTTATTTACTGGTGGGATAAGTCCCCTCTTTCAGCAACATCCGATCCACATCCTTGATATCCCGCTTACCACAAAGCGCCAGTGTCACATCCATTTCGGACCGGATGATATCGAGGGAAAGCGCGACCCCTTCCTTACCTTTGGCACCCAGCCCATACAAGAACGGACGGCCGATATAGACACCCTTGGCCCCGAGCGCGACGGCTTTTAAAACATCCTGCCCCGACCGGATACCGCCATCCATATGAACTTCGATATCCTTGCCGACCGCTTCGACAATTTCCGGCAAGGCTTCGATGGAGGAACAGGCACCGTCCAGTTGCCGCCCGCCATGGTTTGACACAATGATCGCATCTGCGCCGGTTTTGACCGCCAGTTTCGCATCTTCCGGATCGAGGATCCCTTTCAGGATCAGCTTGCCGCCCCATCTTTCCTTGATCCACGCCACATCATCCCAGGAAAGACGTGGGTCAAACTGCTCTGTCGTCCAGGCACCCAAAGATCCCATATCACTCACGCCTTCGGCATGACCGACAATATTACCAAAGGTCTTGTTCTTTGAACGCGCCATCCTAAAGCACCATGCGGGGCGGGTGACGAGTTGCCAAATGCGCTGAAGACTGAAACCTGACGGCGTCGACAGGCCATTGCGGATATCCTTGTGGCGTTGCCCCATGATCTGCAAATCCAGGGTGAGGACCAAGGCTGAACAGCCCACCGCTTTTGCCCGGTCAATCAGGCTACCGGCAAATTCCCGATCCCGCATAACATAAAGCTGGAACCAGAAAGGTTTTGTCGTCGCTGCGGCCACCGCCTCTATCGAACAGATCGACATGGTGGACAGCGTAAAAGGCACGCCCGCCTCCTCGCAGGCTTGGGCCGCCAGTATCTCCCCGTCTGCCCATTGCATACCGGTCAGGCCCGTGGGCGCGATCGCCACCGGCATGGAGACATCCTCCCCGATCATGGTCGTCGCCAACGTCCGGTTGGACATATCCACCGCCACACGCTGGCGAAACTTGATCTTCTGGAAATCACTTTCATTGGCCCGGTAGGTTCCCTCCGTCCAGGACCCTGAATCCGCGTAATCAAAGAACATCTTGGGCACTTTGCGCTGCGCCTGTTCTTTTAAATCTGCAATGGTCAGTAATTGTGTCATCTGCTTCACCCCGCCGCCTGATCTTCAGTTTTAACAACGTATAATAATGATACTTTTGTGCCCGCCAAATGGCACCGAAGGTCACCATAGGGCCGCTTGGCGGTATAGCGCAACAACAACCAGTTCCAAATAGTTGCAGCTTTGAAGAGTAAAAGAAGAGAATTTTATTATCAAAAATAGCTATTTACAAATTTTCTAATATTTCATAAATTTAATTAATCGCATGTGTACATCCTGTTCACGGCGATTTTTTTTTGGAGGGGTTCAAAATGATAAAGAAGATTTTAGCCGTGGCAATTGTTGCCTTGGCACCGCTGACCGCAAATGCGGCGGCTATTGGTATTGGGGCATTTACGGCACCAACTATTGAAGAGTTTGAAGGCTTTTCCGGAACAAACTTCATCGCTTCACCTCTTGCCCTCAATGGCGTCACCTATACATCTGGTAGCGGTACTATCCGGACATTTGAAGACACAGCGGCATACGCAAATTGCTTTGGTGGATGCATAACCACACATGATTCACCGAATGATTATATCGAAGCTACTTTTGCGACCACTTTTGATCGGGTAGGGGCTTTTGCTGGCTCTTCTGAGGGACCGCTTTCATCGAATGTGGAATTCTTCGACTCTCTTGATAACTTGCTCGGCAGTGTGTTGTTGAGCTCACTCAGCGCAGGCGATCTTTTCGCCGGGTTTGAATCTTTAGTCGGTATTAAACGCGTGCGATTTAACGACTTGGCGGACAATGGCGTTGTCCTGTCCCTAGATCGGCTGCATTACGAAAATATCTCCGCCGTTCCTCTTCCCGCTGGTCTTCCGCTTATGGCAGGCGCATTGAGTTTGATGGGTTTCCTTGGCTGGCGCAAAAAGCGCATCGCAGCCTGACACCGATTTCAGTCCATGATGCCAAAGCGGTCCTTCGGGACCGTTTCTCATTTGTGGCTGAAGGCAAGACGCTCCGCTAACGCAAGCCATCAAAACCCTATCGGCAGCGCGTGAATTTTATGCCTTTATACACATCCAGATCAGGGAGAACCAACCGGGGACTGACTTTATCCACGCAGGATTTCATAAGTTGATCCCGGGTTAAATTCTGGACACCGGCTAAATTCGCATCGGTCAGGTTGGCATTATCCAGATTGGCGTTCCTCAAATCCGCGTCAGTTAAGTCCGCATATTTCAAATTGGCGTTCTTTAAATTCGCTTGCGTCAAATCAGCATATTTCAAAGTTGCCTTGATCAAAGTTGCACCGGATAAATCCGCATTAGTCAAATCTGCGCCGGTCATATCAGTAAACATCATTTGTGCATCGATCAAAACGGCGCCTGTTAAATCCGTTTCGGTCAAATTCGCGTTGGCAAGCATGGACGATGACAGGTTTGAATCTGTAAGAACCGCATTCCACAGATCCGCTTTATAGAAATTGATGTTTCGGAGGTCCTTGTCTTTTAATATGGTGCTTGGCAAAACAAGGGTTCTGTTAATAAAACCAGCATGGCCAAAAATATAGGGAAACCAGACAATCATAGAGAAGGCGCACAACAACCCAAACCATCCACCCAGACCTTTTAACAGATCGCGTGGTGTTTGCCGCCGACAAATCCCGAGCCAGAACATAACGCCGAATAACGCCGCACAAAGCACAATCAGATACGCCGCTTCAGGCCGAGGCAGTGCTTTCCACGCAAACAGCCCAACAGTTATGGGACCAATCCAATAGAGCAGAAATTCGCTGAAATATTTTGGAAAAAATCCCTTCAGATTGAACAGAAAGGGAAGCGAGCTGCCAAACTTCTTTTCGCGCCGGATATGCGACCAGATACCTACATAAATCTGCAGATAACTCCATATGGCGATGACCAGAAGCGGTCCAACCACCAAAAAGGCCGAATAGCTGATGTCAACATTGGCAAAGGGAACCGTGATCACGGCGGATGCATCAATAAGTTTCACATCAGGCGCGCCCAAGGTGAGCCAGCAGAACAGACAATATCCAAGCAGAGTGAACATGGTCCGGCGTATAATCTGAAAGGTTTCATCCCCAACCTTGTCCCAATCCGCATCTTCTCCAAATGCCCGCAGCTGCAAACTTCTGGGCTGCCACCAGACCCGAGGCCACTTCGCTGGATCACAGGCACGGCTATACCTTTTCTGAAAATCACTTTTAAAAACCAATTTATCCCCCCACGTCCATCCCCATAAAAGAGTATACGCATAAAGAGGAATATCCAAACAGCAAACAGGACTGCTGGTTGATGGGCTTGGTTGCGAAGAATACTCGCATGCTTCCGTGCCCATTCAACGATCTATACCTTTCACCCGCGATCCACTAGTCTTGCATTCAAACAATGAGAAGAATGCGTATGAAAACTTCCGATCAGCCCTATGCCGTCTCTGTTGGTCATGAAATCGCGGCTGACATCGCCGCAGATATTCTGGAGGCTGGTGGCAATGCAATCGATGCCGGGGTGGCGGCGTCAATTGCATTGACGGTTCTGCATTCGGAACAGGTTCAGCTCGGTGGTATTGCGCCGATACTGGTGCATATCGCCAAGGACAATCGCACCTATTGCATCGAAGGGGCCGGGCGATGGCCTGCAAATACTGACCGTGCTTTTTTTGAAACCCAACATCGCGGACGCATCCCCTTGGGGATCCTTCGGACTGTTGTTCCCGCGGCCCCCGATGCCTGGCTTACTGCCTTAGCGCATTTCGGGACTATGGGATTTGCCGATCTCGCCGAACCGGCGATGCGTCTGGCAAAGGAAGGATTTCCGGCGCACGAGGATCTGGTGTTATGCACAACCGAATTTGAACGGTTTTATTCCGGCTATCCCGATAATGCGCAAATCTGGTTGCCCGGCGGTGCCCCCGTTCAACCCGGCGCGCCGTTCATACAACCCGCTCTCGCAGAAACACTTGGTGCCATGATTGATGCCGACCGAAAAGGAGCAAGGACGGGCGGACGCATCAAGGGTTATAATGCCGTCAGACATCTCTTCTATGAAGGCGACATTGCCGATGCCATGATCCGTCATGTCACTGCCCTTGGCGGATGGTTGACCCATGCTGATCTTGCTGCCCACAAAACGCCTGTTGTTCCGGCAACATCGGCAAAAGTGTTCGGCGGAACGCTTTTTACCGGCGGTCCATGGTCGCAAGGGCCGGTTTTATCGCAAGCCTTGCAGATTATCGAACAGTTCTTAAACGGG
>PJEL010002461.1_pt1 | contig 16972 bp, 10 predicted proteins | sample 1853271 | NCBI WGS metagenome assembly PJEL01 (sample SAMN08108733, study PRJNA415343) | Invertebrate metagenome, whole genome shotgun sequencing project. | host: Globobulimina | place: Sweden: Gullmar Fjord | collected 2015-08
TTAGAAAAAAAGATATATAAAATTGATAAAATTAATATTCAACAAAATATCAGCTAATTGGATTTTTGACAGCACAATCTATCCTAGGGTAAAAATCGCGGATCCTCTGAAAGTGAGATGAAATTGTCAAAATATTTATCTCATAATAATTGCAAATTTTGGCTAGAAGATGGAATAAAAATATCTAAATCCGAAGGTCTTAAAAGAGGTAAAAATGATAAAATAGACTCTGAAGGAATTGCTAAATATGCCCTTAGATTTCAAGATAATATACGTTTATTTGAATTACAGGATGCAGTTTACGAAAAATTAGATATTTTATTTTCATCAAGAGAAAGATTATTAAAAGCGGTTACTTCGTTAGAAATAGCTTTAAATGAAACTTCTGGAATAATCGATTCTAAATTTCAAAAAAAACTAGAGACTGTGTTTCGTTTGCCAATTAAACATTTAAAAACTGGTATAAATAAAGTAGAAAAAGAAACATCCAGTTTAATAAAATCTGACGAGTCGATAAATAAAAAGTATGAAATAGCATCATCTGTAAGAGGTGTTGGGAGTCAAACAGCACTATATTTATTATCTGTAACTAAAGGATTTACAAGAATAGAAACATCCAGAAAATGTAGTTGTTTTGGAGGAATGGCTCCATTTGAATATAGTTCTGGAACTAGTATAAGGGGTAGAACTCGTATATCTAATATGGGAGATAAAAAGCTCAAAAAACTACTTCATATGGGAGCAGTATCTATATTAGCGCAAAAGAAAGGTGAAGAATATGATTATTATTGTAGAAAAGTCGCAGAAGGAAAGCATAAAATGAAGGTCATAAATGCTTTAAGAAATAAAATACTCGGTAGAGTCTTTGCTTGCATACGAGATAATAGAGAGTATGATGCTGAGTATAAAAGAGCTTAGTTTAATGGATTAAATATGATTATATAAAGAAAAACAGTTGTTAGAATTTTTATCAAAAAAAACTGCGATTTTTCTTTTTTTTAATCATCGAATTCTTTACAGCATTTTTTAAATATCAACAAGCTAGATAAAGTATTACTTCAGTATCTTAGTCTAGAACGTGTTGCACGAGTGGGACTAAATAATTATAACATTATTAAAATACTTTCAATAAATGAAGAAGATGATATAGTAGAAGTTATAACAAAAGATAATAAAGTACAAAAAATGAATATATCAAAAATCATTTCCATTGAAATGTAGTAGTGATTTTGAAAATACAATATTCTAATGTAAATTTAGCATCTGGGAGGCTTATACTTAGTTTAGTCACTTAGTTTCAATAAAGTATTAGAATTTGAAGATTAAAGATTTACTGCTTTTATATTCTCAAAATCCATTCATAGAGTCATTTTTGCAATTCTCTTCTAACAATGGTGGAGGTGTGCTTATAGATAATTTGTACGGCAGCATATTACCCTTTTTAGCATGTTCTTTATTAAATAAAAATAGTATATCAATCCACAAACATCAAATTATTGTAGCGTCTAGCGAAGAAGAAGCTTTATATATTTATGATGATATAAAAAATATTTTAAATATATCCATAATACATAAAACCATCACGGATGGCTTTATTACACATATGCCATCTACCAAAAAAAATGAAAAATTAGGTTTTGAAACTCCAGATACGATTTTTTCGAATAAAAGTAGTAGGTCTCTCTTTTTTTTGCCATGTGTAAGCGAAGAAACTCAGACGCGGAGTAATGCTGTCACAAACAATCTTATAAAAAATGAAACTATATTTAATGTAATTAATTCAAAATCAGGGGCTATTATCGTAACCTATCCTAAGGCTATTGTTGAAAAAATAGTTAATCCCAATATAACTATAAAAGACACTTTATTTTTAAATAAAGGGGATTCTATATCTAGAAGTGAGCTTTTGGGGTGGCTCTACAAACATAAATTTGAGAAAGTAGAGACAGTATCAAATCCAGGGGAATTTTCTATAAGGGGAGGTATAGTAGATATATTTTCTGTTTCAAATACAAGACCATATAGAATAGAATTTTTTGGAGATATTGTAGAAGATATACGTATTTTTGATATCCAAAATCAGCTCTCTTTAAAAAATGTTGAAAAAGCTCATATAAACAATAATATAGATATTGTTGGTGAAGAAATATCTATACTGAAAGCAATTAAAGCTGGTGCGACCAGTGCGACTGGTGTGACCAGTGCGACTGGTGCGACCAGTGCGACTGGTGCGACCAGTGCGACTGGTGCGACCAGTGCGACTGGTGCGACCAGTGCGACTGGTGCGACTGACTTAGCCAGGGAGAAAAAAAAGATGCAATCAATATTATGGATAAAGGATTTCAATGCAATAGAATATGTATCTTCTAGTTTTACAGAAGAATTTGAGGATGATATAAAACATTTTAATAAAGTATTTTTAAAGCCTCCTGGTAAAAAAAAAGTCGATAGTAAATATAAATATGAGGCAGAAATTCAGACTTCTTTCAATAATAATTTTGAGCTTTTAACAAAAAATTTACAACCATATATTTATAAAGGCTACAAGATAGTTATTGCTGCAAAGCATTATAAATCTGGAGAAAAGATAAGACGAATAATACACGACATAGATCCAAATGTTGAATTAGAAATTTTAAAATTAGGTATACACAAAGGGTTTGTAGACAATATAAACAAAATTGTATGTTATACAGATCACCAGATTTTGGGTAGATATTATCAGTACAATAAAGTTTTAAACGTTGTTTCCAAAGATTCTCTAGAACTCAAATCATTATCTAAATTAAAGGTTGGAGATTATATAGTACATATAGATCATGGGATAGGGCAGTTTGACGGAATAGAAAAAATAATTATACCCAACAAAGGCGATGAGCATACTACAGAAAAAGAAAAATCTGTACGTTCGCAAGAAGTAGTGAGGCTTATATTCAAAAATAACGATATCGTATATCTCAACATCAATAATCTACACAAGATTGTAAAATACAGTGGAAAAGAAGGTGCTAACCCTTCTCTAAGTAAATTAGGATCTGTAGCATGGGAGAACAAGAAAAAGAGCATTAAAAGAAAAGTAAAAGACATAGCAAAGGACCTAATACAATTGTATAGTGAGAGGAAACAGTCACAAGGATTTGCTTGCAAGCTAGATGATACCCAGCAAGTTGCTTTTGAGACTTCTTTTATGTTTGAAGATACACCAGACCAAGCTTTAGCTGCTAGAGATGTAAAAAAAGATATGGAAAAACCATGTCCTATGGATAGACTTATATGTGGAGATGTAGGTTTTGGCAAGACTGAAATAGCAATGAGGGCTGCTTTTAAGGCTATAAATAACAACAAGCAGGTAGCGATGTTGGTGCCAACAACAATTTTAGCAACTCAGCATTATAAATCTTTTATAGACAGATTTAAAGATTTTCCAGTATCTATAGATTATATAAATAGATTTAGAACTTCGAAACAGATAAAAGAAATTGTGGAAAATTTAACAAAAGGACGTATAGATATACTTATAGGAACACATGGTATTGTGGGTAAAAAGGTGAAGTTTAAAGATTTGGGACTTTTGATTATAGATGAGGAACAAAAATTTGGAGTTTCTACCAAAGAGCAGATAAAAAAGTTAAAAGTAAATGTAGATGTGCTAACACTAACTGCTACTCCTATTCCTAGGACACTACATTTTTCTCTTATGGGGGCTAGAGATCTTAGTATTATTGCTACACCGCCTGTTAATAGGCGCCCTATAGATACTTTTACTATAAAGTTTAAAATAGATGATATAACAGAAATTATAGAGAAAGAACTTTCTCGCAACGGACAAGTATTTTTCGTACATAATAGAGTAAAAAAAATTGAGGGGATAGCAAAATCGATAGCAAAAAGGCTGCCATATGCAAAAATAGGTGTGGCGCATGGGCAGCTGGAGGGAAGGGATTTAGAAAATAGGATGGTAAAGTTTATTAATGGTGGGTATGATATATTGGTATGTACTAACATTGTAGAATCTGGCTTAGATATAGCAAATGCTAATACTATAATTATAAATGATGCTCATATGTTTGGTCTTTCAGATTTGCACCAGATGCGTGGTAGGGTAGGGCGTTCCAACACAAAAGCATATTGCTATTTGATAACGCCTCCGGAAGATTTTATCACTGCTGATGCTAGAAAAAGACTTAATGCTTTGGAGGAATTTTCTAATATCGGAGATGGTTTTAAGATAGCAATGAAAGATTTAGATATTAGAGGGGCAGGAAACCTTTTGGGAGGTGAGCAGAGTGGGTTTGTAGGAGATGTAGGTTTTGAGATGTATCATAAGATATTGGATGAAGCTGTGCAAGAGCTCAAAGAGGATGTATTTAAAGGTGTATTTGCTGAAAATACTCCTCTTAAAAAACACGACTGCGTTATAGAAACAAATTTAGATGTTATTATCCCAGATTCATATATTGAAAGTGAATCTGATAGGATAAACTTTTATATGCAAATAGACAAAATTGAAGATGAAGATGGTATAACAAAGATGAGATCTGTTTTGAAAGACAGGTTTGGGAATATACCAGATTCGGTAGAGTCCCTTTTTGATGTTGTAAGGTTACGATGGGTAGCAGAAAAACTGAGTGTGAGTAAAATAAAATTGAAAAATAATACCCTGAAATGTTTTTTAAATAAAAATATGGATATAAAACCCCTAGATACTATTTTGCTAGAAATACAAAAAGATATGCAAAAGTACTCTCTAAAAGAAACACAGCGAGACTTGATATTATCTATAAATAATATAAGCTCTCTACATGAGGCTAGGGTAAGTTTAAAAGGATTTTTTGATTAAAACTGTGTAAAATGAATCTAAACAATTTAGTAATGGACCTTAATTTGCAACTAAGACCTGCGGGAGAATTTAGAAATCATTGTTTTCATTGTCTCAAAATTGTTTGAAACCTCCATCTGAAAGATGGGGTTTTTACTTCAGTTCTTAAATCCCATCGTCTAATACGTGATCTTATGATATACCCAAAGGGTATCATTTTGAATAAACATAACATTGATAATCAGGCAGTTACGCATTATTTTAACTTCATTTTTAAAGGTTATCGGTATAGTAATGGTAATTGAGTAAGACTTTGGAAAAAAGAATTACAAAATTTGGCTAATGAAATTAATATTGCAATTCATGTTTCTTATTTACCTCCTGGAACGAGTAAATGGAATAAAATTGAATATAAAATGTTTAGTTTTATCTCACATAATTGGATAGGTAGACCAGACCTTTAATAGACAGAGCGACAGTTGTTAATTTAATTGGAAATACTACAACAAAAAGTGGTTTAAAAATTAAAGCCAGATTAGATACAAAGAATTATGATAAAGGCATCAAAATATCCGATGAAGAATTATCTAAAATTAAAATGATACCCTTTGGGTATATATTATGGTAAAAACTGATAAGCTTTTGCTATAATCACATGGTTTTAGCGAAATGTAACACAACTTACATTATAATGTAACACACCAACTCTTGGGCAATTTGATATTCTGCCGTAGGTGGCATATTTATATTTTTCGACTTCATGTCTGCTTTATGTAATAGAGAAAGTGCTTTTATAGCTTTTTGTATCGGATAATTTTTTGCTGCCATAACATACTGGTTGTAAAACCAGGGGTTGATTTTTAATTTACTAGCAACGTTCTTTATGGATTTATCTTGTAACTCGTGGTATTTAATTATTTTTGTAAATAATGAGTAGATTATAGATGTCATGGGTATTATAGGGCATGCTTTAGGATTTTCCTGAAAATATCCTAGTATAGAGCATATCTTGTTTATATTTTTTTGGATAATAGCAGACTGTAATTCAAAACCATTATATTCCCTACTTATGCCCATGTATTTTTGAATCACCTTATCATCTATGAGATCTTTATGATCTAGATTTATCATTAATTTATCTATCTCGTTGGCAATCCTTTTTAGGTTATTTCCAACATGTTCATAAATCATATGTATTGCTTTTTCTGAAATGTTTAGGTTAAGAAATTTTGTATAATTCTTTATCCATTGTGGTACCTGATTGTCGTATAATTTATTTACAGCAATGAAGTTGGTGTTTTGTACAATGCATTTCCCAAAAGATGTTCTTTTATCCAACCCTGTTTCTTTGTTAAAAAGTATGCATAATATTGTTCTAGGACTAGGTTTTTTAATATATTCTAGTAATATCTTCTGGCCATCAGTTTTTTTGATATCCGCAATGTTTTGAGCCTCTTTTATTATAATAAGTTTATATTTAGATATCATAGGCATTGTTCTTGTACATTGCAATATTTTTCTCATATCTGTATCTTTGCCATATAGTGCGGTAAAATCGAAAGCTTTGGCAGATTTATCGGCAAAAACATTATTTTCTAATGTTTTTGCAATTAAGTTGGAATAAAAATCTTCGCTGCCGCTAACAAAATATATTTTGTCAAAATTTTTATTTTTTATTTTATATAGAGTTTTTTTTATTGATTCGTTCATGATATTATTCTGTTTCTATAATTATGTATCTAGGATTACCTTCGGCAACACTTTGTTTTTTTATTCTATTTCCAGAGCCTATTACATGGAATTTTACGCCATATCTCTCCAACGTAAAGGTAGCATCTTTTAATGTAAACCCTACCACATAAGGAATCTGTTTCGTATACATAGTATTGTTTACCCAGATAAGTTTATTGTTTATAACTTTTGTTCTTAGATATTCGCCGTCGGGGATTTTTTTATCAAATCCAACATTCAAGTTTTTACATAAATATATCAAGCTCCTTTTTTGTCCTCCAATAATTTTTGGAAAAACTTTGATATCTTTTCGACTTTCAAAAAATGAATTGGTTTGTTTTTTTTGTGCATCTCTATCATATATAGCAAGTTTGTCAGCTATTTGCCTTAAAATAGGAGCTGCAAGATTTGAACCATATTGTTTGAATTTTTTTGGATTGCTTACGGCAACTATACAGCTATATTTAGGATTTTCTATGGGGAAATATCCAACAAAAGAAACATAATACTTTTTAGCATACTTTCCTTTTTCAACGATTTTAGCTGTACCAGATTTTCCTGCTATTTTATATATTCCTTTGCGTATCCTTCTTGCGGAACCTCGTTCTACAACACCTTCTAGCATTGTTTTTATTTTTTTTAATGTTTGTATAGAACATATTTGCCTATTGATAACAGATGTAGTGAAGGATTTTATAGTTTTTTGTGTATTTCTATTTTTTATATTTTTTATTATGATAGGTTTTATCATTTTACCATTATTGGCTATAGCATTAAAAAATGTAAGTATTTGTAGTGGTGTAACTTCTATTTCGTACCCTGTAGACATCCATGGCAAGGTTACTCCACTCCAATTTTTCTGATCGGGGGTTTTTATTATAGGCTGAGCTTCGCCCAATATATGAAATCCCAGAGTGGAGGTAAATCCCATACGATCCAAATATTGTATATATCTGTAAGGATTATGTCCAAAGGCATTTTGTACCAATTTAGCAACTCCAATCATAGAAGATTCTTCTATTACTTTTTGTATTGTAATAATCCCAAATCCTCCTCTACGTACATCTCGCATAGTTTTATCGAAAAAAACATACTCTCCATTTCCTGTATCTATGGTATCGGTAAGTTTCAAATTTGTTTCTTCAAAAAGAGCCATCATAGAAACGATTTTAAAAGTAGATCCAGGGTCTCTCTGTAAACCTATAGCATAATTATAATCTTCTATATATACTCCATCTCTAATTTTTGATAAGTTTACTATAGCTTTAATTTCTCCAGTATGAACTTCTATGACCAAAGAGCATCCATAGTCGGCATCATTTTCTACCAAAGATTTTTTTAGCGCATTTTCTGCTATATCTTGTGTGTGTATATCTATGGTGGTTTCTATGTCATAACCATCTTGAGGTCTTAATTCTGGACTATATCCTAATTTTTTCCATCCTCCCGTAGTTTTTTGAAATAAAGCGATACCATCCCTACCTCTTAAATATTTATCATAGGTATATTCTAGACCCGATCCTTTACCGTTACTATTTATGTGTCCTACGCTACGAGCAGCTAATGACTTAAATGGTCTGTATCTCCTTTCTTCTTTTTCAAAAAATACTCCTCCTTTATACCTGCCTTTGTTAAATAAAGGCCATAGAAGCATTTTTTTTCTTGTATTGTAGTTAACTTTTTGTCTACTAAGAGGTATATATCTTTTTTTATTTTTTCTAGCACAACGGATATAAGACTCATAATCTTGAGGAGATTTGTCTTTAAAGCATTTAGCCAATTTTATAGATAAATCCTTAATATGATTGTTAAAGGTAGATTTATCTATAATACATGGATCCATTACAACTTTATAAAAGGGAATAGAAGTTGCAAGTAAAGAATGGTCTTCGGAATAAATGCTGCCTCTAACAGCTTTTACTGGTCTGTGCTTAATATTTATATTTTTTGCTAATCTTCGCCATTTAGGACCTTCTATAATTTGGATATATGCAGCTTTAAATACTATAGACAATGAAAATATCAAAATAAGTACAAAGACAAGCCTAGACCTAAATAAGATATTTTTTTTTTGTGTTTTATTTTTACTGCTCCTAGGCATTGTAAATATGATACTGCAAACTATACTGGTTCCACCCTTTACTTCGTTCGGGATGATAAAGACTTTCTTGTCATTTTTAATTTATTATGTTGAGAGAAGCGCAACATCTTTTTTAAGCCAGAAACAAATATTTGAGAAAGAGATCCTTCATTTCGTTCATGATGACAAAGAACTTTGCTATACCCAAAGGGTATCATTTTGAATAAACATAACATTGATAATCAGGTAGTTACGCATCATTTTAACTTCATTTTCAAAGGTTATCAGTATATAATTTTTTTTTAGTAACAAAAACATGTGGAAATTTAGTTGGGGTGAAATATTTTTGTGCAAACCCCGTGATATCTTTTGCTGTAATTTTGTCTATCGTTTTATGAAGATTTTCGTAATAGGACTTATTTAGTCCAAAATTATAGACTTTTATTAGGTTATTCATTTTTGCAAAAGGATCATTCATGCTCATTAGTAGCTTACCTTTCATATAGTTCTTTAACATATTAAGTTCCACATCGCCTATTGGGGTAGAAGCAATCTTATAAATTTCTTCTATACACTTATTATAAACCTCATCTGCATAACCCAAAGACACATCAGACGCAACATAAAAGAGGCTACTTTCTTGCATGGCATGTATTTTAGAATATATACCATAGGTATACCCTAGCTTTTCTCTTATGTTTGTCATGAGTCGGGAGCCAAAATATCCACCAATAAGTTCATTTAAAACAACAAGTCCCATAAAATCTTCGTGATTTTTTTTAGGCAATAGAGTTCCAAAAACGATAGTATCTTGCATATTGTCTTGTATATGCAAAGTAAGGTCTAAATTTGTGTCTATATGCTGCTTCCATTTAACATCTGTACCGGGTATATCTTTAAGGTCTTTGTAACCTACAGCATTGTTAGGAGAAGAGGATGAAGCTATCTGTTTCTTTAAATCTTTGAACATAATTACGTCTGAAGGCTCAAAATCTCCATATATAAATACCCTCACTCCCGAAAAAATATTATTTTTGTAGTATTCTTTTACATCATCTATTTTAATTTCATCTATATTTTTTGCGTATAAAATTTTACCATAAGGGTGCTCTTTGCCATATATATGTTGGCATAGATGTTCCAAGGCAAGGTAGGAATAGTTACGTCGTTCTAATGCCATTTTATCCTTTAAGATAGATTTTTGAAGTGCAAGATAGGGCGATGGCACTGTAGAGTTTTTTATAGTGTCTAGTATAATTTCTAAAACATTTTTATAAAATTTTTTTAAAACCGTTACAGTTATATATGTAAAATCGCTATCAGTACTGATAGCTAAATATGCACCATAATAATCTAATTTTTGTGCTATCTGTGATGAATCTTTTGTGTTTGTACCCCCCTGTATCATTTTTGCTGCTAGTATAGAGATGCCATGCTTTTTATTGCACCACAAACCAACGTTGCATACTATTTTAAACTTTACTATTGGATGTTCTTTATGTTGTAGGGAGAAAATATCAAAGTTATCACAAACAGCATCTTTTGTAAAATTAGTTAGATAAGGTATCGGTATTTCGGCACTCCTAGGAGCAAGTTTTCTATTCAACATAAAAGTATAGGATTATTTTATAACACTGTCATTTTGAGCATAGCGAAACATCTAGGTAAGAAATGAGATCCTTTACTATGCTCAGGATCTTATATCTTTTTTGACTATTCAGACAGAGTTCAATTTAGTAAATACAGTTATTTTATACAATAGGAGAGAGAAGATGATATCCTTTATTATTAACTCGAGTTACGAAGACTATTTAAAATTTCGCTGAAATCAACGATTTTTAATTTCTAAAACTACGAAATTAGGTTGTTTTCGATATGAGTGTGTAACTCGAGTTATTAAGCAAAGCTATATCAAAGATATATGTAGATGTGATATAAATCGTTGTTTTAGAAATATTTTTAAATGGAAGTAGTATGTGGTCGGATTATTTTTATAAAAAAAAGTTAATAAATCTTGGGATATTTAAAAAAATATCTATAATATAGAATTATATAATGATTAAATTTTAGTATAAATATTCTTATTAAAGAATAGGATATTGAGACATAAAGCTATATACTATTTTAACATAAAATTAGACATGCAATTTTTTTATCAATATATGCAAAAAAAAAACTATATAACTATTGGATATATGGTTTATGCTATTATATTTATTAAAACGGTGGTTAAAGATTTAGGAAATGATATAAAAGTGATTTTGCAATATTTTTGTTACAATTTTAGTATAAATAAAAATGAGAAAGACTGTCAACAATGGATATAATCCCGATGAATTGTCAGAATTCGAAGATTTAATTCAAAATAAACTTAGATCAGCACAAAATGAACTCATTTATATGAAAAAGACTTTAGACAAAACAGATGTAGATGAAGTTAAAGCTAGTGTAAAATTGTTTGAGGAAAGTTCGGAAGAATGTGAAAAAGAAAACCTTTCTAGGCTTGCTACCAGGCAAAATCAATTTATATCAAAGTTAGAGCAAGCACTTGTTAGAATAAAAAATGGTACCTATGGTATTTGCATGATATCTGGACAGAGAATAGACAGAGCCAGATTGAAGGCTGTGCCTCATACAACACTTTCTATGGCAGCAAAAATGGATAGAAATAAAGATAGGTATAGATGAAATCGTACTACTATTGATTAATATTATCGTCCTGCAGCTCTATATTTATTTTTCCCCTATAAGGTTCTTTATGTGCATGAGTATATGCTACTACATTTATTTGAATAGAATGTGGTCCTAATTTATTTGTTTTTTCTCGATTTCCACTGTATTGTTTTTTATTTTTTTAGACATTTCATTGAATTGGTCAATTTTGTTCTGCTTGTTCTTTTCACATGATGATATGCACTAAAATGGCACACTTGCTGCTAGTATACTCATTGCCATTGAAAGTGAAGTTGAAATGATACGTAACTGCCTGATTATCAATGTTATGTTTATTCAAAATGATACCCTTTGGGTATAGTACTGCTGCCTTTATCCTTTAGTGGTCACAAAAAATATAATGGAAAACAAAATTTCCTAGAACTAATTTTTAAATGTTTTTGAGTAACCTACCCAGTCGTATCGTTTATTGTTAAAATTAATTTTAAGTCGCAGGTGACAAATCTCTTTTTAGGCAAAAAGCAATTTTAAAGAATGAGATCCTTCACTATGTTCAGGATGACAAAGGTTAATATTTCTCCCATTTTGCTAATACTTGTGAAAAGTTTTGAGGAAGGTCTGATATAAACTGTACAAACTTGTTATTTTGTGGATGGATAAATCCTATAGATTTTGCATGTAATGCCTGGTGAGGCATTATTTTAAAACAGTTATTAACGAAGGATTTATATTTAGAAAATACAGGACCCTTTACTACAATATCACCACCATAGGTTTTATCTCCAAAGATAGGATGACCTATATGTTTCATATGAGCTCTAATTTGGTGTGTTCTCCCCGTTTCTAAGGTGCATTCCAGCAAGGTGCAATATTTAAATCTTTCTAAGACCCTATAATGTGTTATTGCTCTTTTGCCATTCTTTGATTCTTTGAGTTCGTTTTTGGTGCTATCGTTCCCTTTGTTATAAAATAGCTTTTTGCCAATTTCAGAATTAGTTTCATTAATAGGTATTTGCAATACTTTCTTTTTTGATACAACAACGACTCTTCTGTCTTTAGGATCCTTTATAAGGTATGTGTCTATAGTTCCTGTTTGTGTATTGGTTAAATTCAAATCTGCTTTGGCTTGGCCAGCCGTGCCAAAATTCAAATTCGCTCTGGACGAGACAGTCGGGCCAGAATTCAAATTCGTTCTGTCCGTGCCAGACGGGCCGGTATCTACATTTCCCCATACTAATGCTAAATATTTTCTTTCTATAGTATGTTCTGCAAACTGTCTAGAGAGGGCAGTCATACTGTCTTCTGTTTTTGCAATTACCAATAAGCCGGAGGTATCTTTGTCGATTCTATGAACGAGCCCCGGGCGTCCGATATTGCCAGATTTGTTGGGTAAATTTTGAAAATGATATACCAAAGCATTTACCAAAGTGCCACTCCAGTTATTGTAAGCTGGGTGAACAACCATATTGGCAGGCTTATTTACTATCATTAGGCTGTTATCTTCATATATAATATCTAAATCTATCTTTTCTGGTATAACTTCAGACTCTTTTGGAGCTTTGGGGAGAAAAATTTTTATGATATCATTAGGGCGTACTTTATAATTAGACTTTATATCTTTTTTGCCATTAACTTCTATGTAGTTGGTGTTTATAGCATCCTGAATCTTATTTCTAGTAACGTTTGCCAATTTATCTACCAAAAACTTATCTATCCTTATAGCAGACTGATTTGGATCTACGGTAAAAGTATAATGTTCATAAAGAGGACAAATCATGATGTTTCGTTATATACCCAAAGGGTATCATTTTGAATAAACATAACATTGATAATCAGGTAGTTACGCATTATTTTAACTTCATTTTCATTATATTACCTAAGTAAAAACAAAGATCGGAATAAATAAGGAGAAGTTTATTATTTCCACCAATAAAATAATATTCTTTGTATAATAGCTGCAGGGTGGAAAGCTGGTAGCCTTTTTTTGTATTTGGGATGATTAATTTGGTTAAGTGTAAACGTGCAAGTTGTAATATTACCACCTACTTTCTTTAAGTATTTGTATAAAGCATTTATTTTTTTCTTTAAATAAATTCTATAACCTTTGTTGTACAAAAACTTTGGTTTAAATAAGTAAGTATAAAAAAAGGATAGGAAATATTCTACAAGCTCCTTGCATGGTTTAGTGCCTTTTTTTGATAGTACTGGTAGAAGTTTTGAAAAACATTTGGCAATGACAAAGATGTTATTAGAGCCTAAATATTTATTCCAGTGTCTTTTAAATTTACTTTTATTTATTGCAGCAACTATGTTTGGATGGTCCTTTTTTAATCTTTCACCCATTTCACAGTTTATGTTTCCTTTATCATTTATAGTAAATTTGTTACTTTCATTATATCCTGTAGGATTATGATAATTAATTTTTTTATCTTTAAATTCAATAGTATAACTTAGTCCCCCATAAGAGGTTAGATGATTTGCAACAATTGTAATTTTCTTTTCTTTAAATTGGTTACACATTACATATGCAAGACTTGAACTTTTGGAAGGTTCTAGGATGTTAATATATCCAGAATTGCAACTATTTAAATAAATGGTCCCATCTTCATTGAGAATATTTAATAAATCATTTTTTAAATTTAGAATATTTTTAGAATTAAGCTTGTGCTGCCATCGATTTTCTAATTGTATGGAATAACGAGACCCATGTCCATTAATAACTATATTGTTAAATTTAATACCCATTTTTTTATACTTAGATAAGCTTGGAGCTAATTTTTCAAGATTTGTGACTGCTTCAAAAGCTATAGGCCCTCCTTTGTAAAGATTTTTTTTGGCAACTCTTAAACTATATGTAAAACATAAATTATGATCTTTTGTTGTATGAATATGTAAAATGTTATTCTTATTCTTTTTTAATTGATCGTATGTTGCAGTTAAAACTTTACATTTTTTTAGTCCTTCATTGGTTATTATTTGAATTATCTTAACATGTTTTTTATATTCTACGTAGATTTGTCCATCATTAAAAAGTTTAGGAAAAGTATCTAAGTAAAAGGGCTTATACGATTTATGCTTTCCCTCACATAGTTTTAAACATTGTTGTATAATATGTATAGGAATACCACCACGACGATTGTCTAAATCATCATGTAATTGCCTAATTATGCTAAAATCATCATTTGATTGCCTAATTATGCTAAAATCATCAGAAAGTTTATCGTAATATAGCGATATAGTATTTTGGAAAATTTTTAGTTCTTCTTCAAAGTCTGCATGGTTTTTGTATTTAATTTTGTCCATACATTTTCTGGCAATATTCGCTGCAATAAAAATTGCAGATTTTTCTAAATAATATAGGTCTTTTTTGCCTTTTATTGTATCGAGGTATTCTTTTATTGTATTTGATATATCAGAAATGTTGTTGTCTTTTATTTTATTACTTTCTTCTGAACAAGCTGAAGTTTTAAAATCCACTTTTGCATTCTTTTTGGCGGATGGTGTTTGTGTAACAAAGTCATCTGCGATGGTTTCATTTAATTTATCAATTAGATGTATAGCCTTTTCTTCTATTAAACTTTTATTTATAACTTCAGGGTCCTGTTTTTTAATTTTATGGCCAGGTGAAGTTTTTGTGCTATCATTATTTATGGATAATTTTAAATCTTTTGTGATAGATTTTATCTCATTGTATGTAAAATTTGAATAATAATCGAATTTGTGATTATCTAAATTCTCTAAATTCTCATGTATATCTTTATATGAATCTTTTATTAGAAGTAAACGATAATAAAGTGCTGTGGCTTTTTTTAAAATATGCTTTTTTATTCTAGTTATTTCTTCATTTGTTATACCATAGTGATTATTGACTTGTAACCATTTTTTTTATACATAAATAATCTTTTATATAAATAATATTGTAATAAATTTCTCTTCGTGATTCTGGAAAATTATATATAAATAAAAACTTGTATAAATTATCTATATCTTCCTTTTTGTGCAAGCCTACTTTTTTTGTAATGTTTTGTATATTTTCATTTTTTGCGCCATGCTCTTCAATATCCTTTATATAAGAAATTGCTTTTCGTATTTTTTCTGTGTGTATTTTTTTGTTTTTAAGATCAATATTGTTTTTGCAACATATGATGTTAAATAACAGTAGAAATAAATTTATAGTTTTAGTAATTTTTATGTGTGGAAGAGACTATTTCATGGTATTATTTACGCAATATACTAAAATTCTTGCAAATAAACAAATATAATCATTTTAAAATAAAATTTATTATTATTAATATCAAAATTTTTACATTTAATAAAATAAGAAGGCAGTTTAGTATTTAAAAAGTTTTGGAGGTATGATAAAAATATGATTTTTTAAATAAAATGCCTCCAATTTACTAAAATAATCATTATATTAAAGGATATGGATAGGTATTCTCCAATAGGAATTTTAGATAGTGGTATAGGCGGCTTAGCAATAGCTAAGGCATTAAAAGAGCACCTTCCTTTAGAGTCTGTGATATATTATGGAGATACCAAAAACTTTCCATACGGAGAGAAAAAAAGCGATGAAATTAAAGGGTATGTAAAAAAAATATTAAAAATGTTGATTGATAAGGATTGTAAACTTATAATTATTGCTTGCAATTCTGCATACTCTGCATTTAAAATTGGCCAGTCTAAACTTGATAAAGTAGAGTCTCATAATAAAATGGGCTATGTTCCCATATTGAATATTGTAGATCCTATGATAGAGCACGTAAAAAAACATTGTAAAAATAGCAATATCGGTGTTATAGCAACAGAAAGAACTATAAAGTCTGGTATATATAAAGATTTACTTTATAATAATGTACTGTCATTTAGCGAAGAAGTTGCTCCATCTTTGGCATCGATTATAGAAAAGGGATATAGTCATGATATTAAACTTATACGTGGTAGTGTGGAGAATCATTTGAAAAATCCTTGTTTAAGTATGGTAGATACCCTTATTCTAGGATGTACACATTACTATTGGATAAAAGACTTAATATCTGATTGCTGTGAAAAAAAAATAAAAATATTAGATGCGGTAGACATTACAGTCTTAAAAGTAAAAGACCTTTTAATAAAAAAAGATATGCTTAACGATAATCCATCTACGGATGGTGTTATTACAAAATCACCCTCTATTCATAGTAAAGCAAAACAAGTTTCTAAGAAATATTCTAAAAGTTTTATGGGGGAGGGGTTACATAAAGATATTTTTATATCCTCTAGGAAGTCCGACAATTTTGCTAATATGGTAAAAAATTTTTTTGGAGTAAAAACAATCGTACTAGAAAATGGAGCAGATTTGTAATCTGTGCCCTAAGTATTTTTATTATATACCCAAAGGGTATCATTTTGAATAAACATAACATTGATAATCAGGCAGTTAGGAGTCGTAATTTAATAAACTAAACGATTGACTATGCAGAATTTTTAGTTATATAGCTTTACCATGATAAAGAAATGAAAAAGATATAGTATTTTTTTCCTTGTCGTGCAAGTTATTTTCTTACAATTCCTTAAGTGCTTAAGTATAACTAAATTACCCAATTAAACCTTTGTACTATATTGTCTAAAATGGATAATAATAAATTTAGCCTAGAATTACTTAAATTAATGTTATTAAAAAATAATTTAAT
>PJEL010002462.1_pt1 | contig 16970 bp, 25 predicted proteins | sample 1853271 | NCBI WGS metagenome assembly PJEL01 (sample SAMN08108733, study PRJNA415343) | Invertebrate metagenome, whole genome shotgun sequencing project. | host: Globobulimina | place: Sweden: Gullmar Fjord | collected 2015-08
TGTTTTATTCTGTGAACCAAGATACAGGAAATTCCCTCAAGGGGCAAAAGCCTACGCTCAAATAGATGCAGCTTATGGAGGTTCTGACGCTTCGACATTAACTATTATGACTGAAGTTGACAACGATTTACATACAATAGGCTGGTATATGCCGGGACATGTTGATAAACATTACACATCCATAGTATCACGATTAGAACGTTTCCAAGTTTTGGAATGTGACTTAGAGAATAACGCAGACAAGGGCTTTTTAAAGAAAGAACTGGAAAAGCGGTGTCATATTAAATTTAATGGCTACCATGAGAGAATGAATAAATATTACAAGATTTCTACATATGGGAAAAGCGCATGGAGTCGAGTTGTAATGGATCTAGATGAAAGCGACCCAGAATACATAAGCGAGATTATGGATTATAATGAAAATGCGGAACATGATGACTCCCCCGATTCATTCGCTTCGTTAGTCAGGAAGCGATTCAGCAAGAAGAAACCTAAAGTTGTTAATGATGCAAACAATTACATGGCAGCCTTCCAAGGGTTCTAAGCGTATGTTAAGTTGTTGCCTTTATGAATATTTTATATAATGCAAGCAGGAGACAGAGATGAAAAAATGTGAATGGAAAGACGGTATATTTTACCCGTGCGAATTCGCCTCTGAGGAAGTATTTTCAGAGAACAAAACAATAATGGGTAATATTTTAGAATTATCTCATATTTGGAATTATTGCCCTTCATGTGGAGGAGATATAACAAGGTCTGAACCAATAATAGAAAAATCAGGGGGGACATGGGTCGCACGACATGAGAGGATTAATTATTTATGGGTTGGAGTAAGTGGGGTTAAAAAGACAAATCATTTTTTTGATCATAAAGGTTATATAATGACAAATGTCTGGAAACCTTTTTCAGAAATAAAAATAACTGATGAGATAGCAAAGTTGAGGCCGAAGGTTGTGGTTCTAGAAGATTTGGAAATATTGTATGGGGTATGTAGTAAAGCTATTTATACTACAAAGAGTACAACACACCTAAGCTCAGCTGACGTAGTAAGATTAGCCACAGTAGATGATCTCGATTAACGCATAGCATTGCAAAATAGCTATAAATAATATATAATACCCCTATGTGGGGGATTTATGGGACATGTTCAATTAAACGAGAATGGAAGACTAGAACTAGAAGATATAAAGGCTGTTGCTAATTACAGTAAAAAAGAATATGCCAAGAATCTAGATTATTACAAATCAAAAAATCCTGAATTATACGCACAATGGCAACGGCTAAACTCAAGAGGAGTTTCCCCTAATAATTATGCTCCTTCTGGATATGCTGGGTATATAGTTGATATCATGACAGGATATATTGCTTCCCCTGGGTATGTTGAATACTCTTCGGATAACGAAGAATACTTAGAGGTTGTGAATGTTGTTAATAGAAAGAATAAAGAGCCAACAGTTACGAACGAAGAAGTTAGAGAATCAGGTATTCAAGGTAAAGATTATGAATTACATTTTCTCGAAAAGGATGATAAAAACCAGATAATCCCAAGATTTGTACCTGTTCCGGGGTATGAATGCCACCCTGTATTTTCAAGAGACCTTGACCCAAAGCTTGAGGCAATGGTTAGGGTAATAAAGCGAAGTGAAGAATCTAAAGAAATCTGGGTATACCGCAAAGATGTAACGCAGCAATACGAAATGAGTAAAGAAAAAGTTGTTCTGGTTAATGAAGAGAAGAACGAATATGATGATATACCGTGGAATATAGGAAGGAATAATATATGCTATGATCCTGATTTCCAACAAGTATTGACATACATAAACATCATTGATGCATTGCAAACCAATACATTGAATGCATTAGACAAGAACGGTAGGGCAACAATTCTAACCTCTCTTAACTCTGAAGAAATAGCCCAGAACTTAAAAAATCTAAACATGGTTCAAGATATGGACAAGGGATCAACAGGAGAAGGTAAGGATTTCTTTGAATATCTAGCATTAGAGTTAAATCCAGATCTTAGAGAACACATGCTCGACCATTTCATAAATGAATTGCATAAAATATCTGGTATATTTGATTTTACTAAACTAGACCTAGGACAAGACCCTTCTGGAACTGCATTAAAGTTCCGTATATATCCGATGGAATTAAAAGCATCCGAGAAAGTCGCTTATAGGCTAGAGTTTTTACGACATAGATATGAACTGGTTACGCAAATAATTAATAAATTTACAATATCTGGTGGATTCAGGATGTCAAATGCTGATGTTAATGAACTGGAAATAACGATGAAGCGTAACATCCCTGACAACATTAAAGCTATACTTGAAGAAAACGTTTTAATGGGGACTGATGTAGATGTAGAAACAAAGCAGGAAAGAATCCCCGGTATAGACGCTAAAAAGGTTCAAAAAAGGATAGAGGATAAAGCGGTTGATGTTTCAGAAGATCCTCTAACAAATACTACCATATCGTTGGATAAATAATGGCAACATTTGAGCAAGGGCAAGAATTAGCAAACAGGCTAACGGAAGAGGAAATGAAACCCCTTTGGAATGCCGTATTACAGAGTTATAGAAATGCCAACGAGAAGATTAACCAAGATCTAGCGGTATTATATGCAAAAGCTCCCAATTTTACTAAAGAACAATTATCAAATGGTGCTATGTATAATTGGACTATACAAACCAATAGGCTAGAAGAGTTGCAAAAAAAGATATCTATAGAATATGCAGCAGCTTCAAGAAAAGCTGGTCTTGCAACCGCCAACTCGTCACAACTAGCAATAACAAATACTTTCTATCGAGAACAATATACACTTAGCTGGTTTACTGCTGCTGGTGATTTATCGTTTTCTATACTAGATCCTAGGATTGTTGAGGCTTCAGTGTTTGGTACTGCGGAATCTTGGATTGCTATAAGAACTAAAGCACTAGAGAAGATATACGGGAATACGGCGCAATACTTCCCACCAGCTGGAAGCTTAACCGATTTACTGGCAAGAAATAGAACCGCAGAGATAAAGAAGATCCAGCAAACAATAACATCTGGATTGCTTAGGGGTGATTCATATGCACAAATGACCAGAGATATAAAAGAAATTATAGGTAAAGAATTAGCCCAGAATGGGAAAATGTCCTATACCGGGGCTAAGGCTTCAGCAGCAAAGATTGTCAGGACTGAAGGGACAAGAAACCTTAACGCCGGATCTAATGCTATGCTTAATGATGCAGTATCACAGGGAGTAGACGCCCAAAAACAATGGGTTGCTACGTTGGATTTAAGAACTAGGCATTCACATGCAAACGCAGACGGTCAAAAGGTTGATGTATCTGGGAACTTTAAAGTCAATGGTGCTTCTGGATCATACCCGGGACAATTAGACCAAGTAGGTGAAAATGTTTCGTGTAGATGTAGTACAATAGGTGTTGTTGGTGGTGTATCTCCTCAAGTAAGAAGAGGGCGTAATCCTGTAACTGGAGAAAATGAAGTGTTTACATATAGAGATTTCGACACCTGGGCGAAAGATAATGGATTAAGACGTAATAAATCAGGTATATTAAAAGTAGTAGGAGAGTAAATTATGCCAATGCAACGAGGGATGGAGAACGGGAAACACTGGGTGAGATGGGGAAACAAGGGTACTAAACGATTCTACAAAGAAGGTGATGAAAAGTCCCTTGAAACAGCGAAAAGGTTAGTTGCTAAAGACAGGAAAAGAATTGAGGCTTTTGCTAATCGATAGTTATTTGTAGCACCTTACATCATCTCGATGAACTCCAGACATCCTATCTTGATGATATACTAAGTTTATGCTTTCACAACATGGGCAATATAACACAGAAGCCCAAGGGTCAGTAGGATAAGATATTAAAGTATTATACCCACAATTGATGCAATGAAAATCTTTATCAACATCTACATATTTAGTCAAGATTTTATCACATGAGTTCTCTATGTCCTTAACAGGATCGATTGTAAATTTGTTAATTAATTCGCTTGCTTTCATTTTTCTATCTCCTTATTTGTAGTATGTATATTCCCTATTACTGTAACATAGTCAATATTTTGACCTAAATCCCGTTCAGGATATCCGCTATCTACACAAAATTGACCATCCTCAAAGATTATAGCGCATTCTATACCATCGTAAAGGCTATATTCTACAATATCACCCTCATATATTTCTACCCCATTCTTATCATGTAGCCCTGTAAATTGTTCTATTATAATATTTAACTCATTAAATGATTTATTCATTACTATTCCATCTGATAGCTTCCACCAGACCCTTATTTGTGAGCCATCTTTGATAAACCCTAATAAATTCAAATATCGATGGTCTCTTTTATCCCATGCTCTAAACTTCTTTTGCACTCTATCCCCCTTAAAAAGCCCCAGAATCGTCGGGGCAATTGAATTAATAAAATTGTTCTAAATCTCCCTTAATAAAAGAATAACCTTATCTATACGGATAAAGGATGCACAAGCCCTGAATCGAACAGGGATGACAGTCTCTACTCTGCCGATGCTCTCTGGATCGAATGCCGCTTAAAGCGATCTGCACCATGTATGCCATTCCACCACTTGTGCGTATATGGAAGAGATGGGACTCGAGCCCATAAATCAGTGTCGCGTCACTGCATGTTCCCGTTAACACCACTCTCCCATGTAGCATTTCTTTTACTGTTGAAACACTCAAACAATCTGTGTTCTCGTACATAGGGAAAGTCTTTCATTTCCTATCTCGTATTTACCACAATCTCAACAACCGAGCCGGAGTTGAACCGACATTCTACCACAGCCAGCCTTTGACAGTTGGTGTGTGGTGTTAATTAATCGAATTGTTTTTTAAGTTCTAAGGCAAATATCTCTATCATTTCATCAACTGTAATAACGCCATTCTCGACAGCTTTTTCAATTGCTCCTCTTGGTAAATTTTCATCTTCCTTGCGGTCATAATAAATAAAATTAGAGACTAAATCTAATATTGTGTTTGTTATATATTTCTTCATTCTCTTTACTCCTTCTCTACATAGACTTTCTTTTGCGAAACCAATTTTTCATATTTACTTTCTAATTCCAAGTAAGCATCATACAACTTTTCATAATCAGATCCATCAACAGCCATAAAAGGTTCTCCATTGTCATAAGCAGGGAAAGTCTCTATCATTTTTATCATATTATTCTCCTTTTTATACGAAAGCGACAGGATTCGAACCTGTAAGTGCGCCAACACTCAAAGATATTACCCGAAGGATGTAGATATATCTTTTATCCGGTATCCTTTCCCGGACGCTCCCATAATACCACAGCCAACCTTTGACAGTTGGTGTGCGGTGTTACTCAGTATGATCTACTTCCCATGATGAAAGATTAATATCTGATTCCAATATAAATGTATTTACACCTTCAAGCGTATAGAAGTATTTAAACAATGTCCTCTTCGACCCTAATTGCCTGTCGGTGTAGACCACACGGTATTCACCTAGATAACCATCACCAACAGTAGCAACCTCAATTATTGTTGTTTTTGTACATGATATGATCATCATGACAATAAAAACTAATAAAATTAATTTATTCATTCTCTTTACTCCTTATCTAACTCTGACTTTTCTAGCCACTTGCAAAACCGCTCATAAGCAAAGTTTATGTCTTCTATCTTCTCGCCTCTGTACCAGAAAAACCCATTCTCTAGCTTAAGTGTATTTTCTGGAGAACCATCCACTAAAAACCTTATAGCGTTATCTTCTTCTCTTGCAGTAAAATTATCGTTCATTCTCTTTACTCCTTATCTAAATAGATGATTGCCATGGATGGACTTGAACCATCGACACACCAGCCTTGCACCTCTGAATGTACAGGTTAATTATTCCCTTAAACTCAGTTTATTATTTACCGGAATTGGAACCGCTTGCTCTACCGACTGAGCTACACAGCAACCATCTAACTAGATAGTAATAGATAGATTAAACATAGTCAAGTAAATAGTTGCAATCATTGTAAAAATATGTTATCTTAGATTCATGAGAGACATAATAACAATAGAAAATAAAATACCAGTAGTAGACACAAGAGATATGGCAAAAGGTTTTGAAATGCAGCATAGGTCTATAATGAGGTTAATAGATATTCATGAAGTATCTATTAAGAGGTTTGGGAAGGTGCGATTTCAAATCACACCTACAGATAGCGGGCAAAATCAAAGGCATTGCATGTTGACTGAATCGCAAGCAACGTTCGTAGGAACGCTTATGAACAATAAAGGGAGGGCTGTAGAATTTAAGATCCAACTCGTAGAAGAGTTTGAAAAGATGAAAAACTTCATTAAGAATCAGCAGATAATTAGATCTGTAGGGATAGAAACACGCAAATCATTAACAGATTCAATAGAAGAATCTGGAGAAAATGAAAGGATGCATGGAAAAGGACACAGTAATTATACAAGGATGGTATATGATCTTGTTGGATTAAAGGAAGAACATAAAGAATGGAAAAAAGAACACCCAGATTGGAAGAAAAAACATCTTATATATAGGGATTATATAACTGATCCTGAGAAGCTTATACGCGTAGAACAAGCAGAGGCTTTAATAAAGCCAATGCTGGAACTAGACAAGCAGTATCAGGATATAAAGGATACGCTGAAGCCTCTGTTTGAGAGGAAGGGGATAGAATGAATAAGGCTCAAAAGAAGAACAGAAAAAAAGGAGAATATCTTAGGTGCAATATCATAAAGGAGCTATGGGAGCATAAGCCTAGATTTATGTTTTCGCATGTCCTGCTTACCGTACTAAATATATGGATATTGAGAGAACTAATTAGAACCTTTATTTGAGAGGAAGGAGATAAAATGAAGGTAATAGGTAAGCATCTAAAAGAAGGCGACAAGGTTATATTGAGACACATAACAATGAGGAGTCTAGATTTAAATTTTACGGTTGCCAAGAAGGGTAGAGTCTTTAAGAGGTTGGCGCTACTTAATTCATTAGGATTTTACATGGATATTGATCGTAAATGTAAATATGAAGTAGAGGAGAAATAAACAGTGAAGATAGTGAAAATAATATTTGCTTTAATTTTCTTATGGGTAGCTATAACAAGTAATATCTATTGGTTCAAAAACAAGCAGAAAACAGAAATGGAAGTGTTTTTACATATGCCTAAGAGTTTTATTTTAGACTTTACGGAGGATAAACAATGAAACTATTCCGTATAGAAATAGAACGAGAAATAGAGGGGTCTGACATTCTCCATTTTGAAGCTGAAGAGAAGCCAGCGGATGACAAGATAATATCGCACATAAATAAATCTGGGTATTTGTTTTACCCTAAATATGATAAATTTTATTGTTATGAGGTGAAGAAAGATGGCTAATACACTTCAGGAGTTGATCCCTAGTTTCGCTGATATGTACGAGCCTTTTATAGCACCTCCTAAGAATTTGTCAGCATACAATCAAGTATTTCATAGGAAGCGAGAACCAACAGGAAAAACCAGTTGTAAAGGGTGCAGATATGACAAAGTAAACGGCTATGACTATAAGTGCCTTAAATGTACAGAAGACTATTTATATTGGGAGGAGAGATGACTAATAATGATAAAGAATCATGGGAATATGAAGCAGACAAATTAACCGAAAGGCTGATGGGGTTAGTTGACCCCCAAGAACGCCCCCAACCAAAGGTATCAAACTTGAAAATGAATGATGATATAATTACATATGACTTATCATTGCCTATAATCAAAGAGGTGACAAAATGAAATATAGAATAGAGAAAGGACAGGTAACCATACCTGTAGAAGAGTTTAATAGATTGAATGATGAATTTGACAAATTAGAAGAAGAAAGAACGGCTCTTGAAAAGATGGATTCAGAGATAGTAGAAAGAATTAAAGAGTTTTTTGTTGTAGAATATAGGACGGTTGAAGCATTTTTTCGAATGGAACATCAAAATTATATAATCCATTCCAGCGAAAGATCAAAAGACATAATGGAAGAACTGAGGCAAGAAATACGCAAAGAATTTAAACGGGAATATAAAAAAATGACAGTAAAAGAATTCAAGAAATGGAGGAAGAAATAATGAAGTTTAAAATGACAATGATAGGTGGGGACACGTATACTATTGGCTTCCGGTGTAAGTCGTTGCGTGAATTTGTTCAGATGTTAGAGGAGACAACATGGCTTCATGGCACTGGCGGAGCATTCCATGTTAAAAACATATTACTTGTTGAAGAGGTTGAATAATGAAACTAACAGGACTAATAATAACACTAATGGTAATCTACAACATAGCTGTAATAGCAGCTATAGTATATCTAGTAATAACAACAGGGGAATGGTGGTCTTTGATATTGATACTGGCTACAAAGAGTATACCGGGTGGGGTTAAGAAGAAGAAAGGGGAAACAACTAATGGATGAAGAAATAAAAGCAATAGAAGGTATGGTAAAGATAGCCATCAACATGAAACCCATAGATAGAGTTAGAACAAAAGAAACTCAGACAGAAACATTGAAAATATTGGGGGACATGATAACAGAGACACAGAAGAAGCTAATCGGGTATAAATGCCTAAAAGCAGCGGTTAAGGAATCCAAGGATAATAAAAAAATTGCAGCAAGGACAGAGTATTTTATTACTTTAGAGCTGGAGAAGATGGCGAAAGAGGGGAAATAAACCACATAGGCGATATAAACCATATCAATTGACAACTACAGAATAACAATATATTATTACGTATAGGCTACGGTTGCGACCGGGGCTTAAAGGAGACAAAAACATATGAATATAACAGACTTAGTAGCAAATTACATTTTCAGCAACCATGCCAGTTTATTGACAGATGGGACAACTGCTGATGGATTAAGGACAACACTTTCAGGACTTGGTAAAGCACTGGATGGGTTAAGCAATTCAGAGATGAAAGGTCTTGTTGAAAGCTCAACAGCTTTTAAATCGTATGTAGACACGCATACAGCAGACGGTATTAATACAAGAGAATCTAATCTTAAAAGAGAATATGATACCAAACTACGTATAGCGGGTGAAGAAAAAGAAACATTACAATCATCCATTACAACTCTTCGGGCAAATATGCCTTTATCTGCTGATCCAGCAGAACTGAGAAAACAAGCTCTTGATGAAACTGATCTGACAAAAAGAGAAATCTTGAACATGAAAGCCGATAATATTGAGCTTAAAAACATGAATGCTGAAAGGGTGGCAAATGAAGAGAAGCAACTTGCAGAACTTACAAGAGAAAAGCTTGTAAATGTAGCAAGAACTAAATTAGGAGATAGAAAGATCCCTAAAAGTTTAGCTGAAAACCTTCATATGTTTATTGGATCAGATGAAGAGACCACAATTGGTAAAATAGATATTTTCAATAATGAGTGGGATGATTTTACAAAAGATATGAGAACTTCTGGTGTTGATCCTTCTAAGCCTTCGGGAGTAGGAGAACCAGAGATAGACGTTATTGCAAACATGAATAACGAAATGGACAAGATAGACTTTTAAAGGAAGCTGTATGGCTTCCTAAAATAATTTAGGAGGTCATTAAAATGGCTAATACGTATCTAGATGTAAAAACAATAGCGGCAGCGACATTGCCACTATTGGCATCAAATACCGCAATGATGCCCGTAGTATGGAGAGATTTCGATAGTGAATTCGGATCTCCAAAACAAAAGGGCGATACAATACAGGTTGAAAAGCCTCAAAATTTCACCACCGTTGACGGATCAGGTGACATATCTTCAAGCTTTCAGGATATTACAGAAACAGCAGTTGATATCCAGTTGGCTTTCCAAAGAACAACACCGATCAAAATAAAGAGTAAAGACCTTACTTTGTCTGTAAAAGACTTTACAACAAAATATATTGATGGTGTAGTTATTGGAATGGCAGAATATATTAACGCTTCATTGCTTACGCTTGCCGTTGATATTCCTTATTTCTACGGAACAGCAGGGACTATTCCTGACACCTTGGCTGATATCGCCAAGTCAAGAAAAGTTTTACAGGACAACAAAGCCCCTAGTGAAAATAGATACTTCGTTATGGACACAGATGCCGAAGCCGCATTTATTTCGTTGGATTCTTTAGCTGATGTTTCAGCAGCAGGAACTAACGCAGCTCTTAGAGAAGCAGCGTTAGGGAAAGTTCACGGGGTCACTCTTGTTGCAGATCAACAGGTTGTCACTCACACTGCCGGACTATACACAGCATTGACAGACATTACATCCAACGGGGTTCAGGCAATTAACGCAACTACATTTAACGTTGAAAGTGCTGCCGGAACATCTACAGATACGGTTATAAAGGGTGATCTTTTCACAATTGAAACTGGAGCTGCTGCTGGACAGTATGTTGTAACCGCTACTTCTGCTGCTGCTGTATCTGGTGCTGTCGCATTAACGATCTATCCGGGACTTAGAGGCGCAACTGCTGATACTGATACTGTCGCTTTTGCTGATGAAACAGCTAAAGCTCATGTTGACAACCTTATGTTCCAGAAAAAAGCTTTTGCTCTTGCAATGGCTCCTCTTGCCGCTCCTATTGGGGGTGCTAATGGTGCAGTTATGTCAGCAAAGGGAATGTCAATTCGTGTAGTTATGGATTACGATGTAAACAACGATAATAATATCCTTAGATTTGATATTCTGTTCGGTGTTAAAACAATGTTCCCAGAGCTTGCTTTAAGGGTAATTGGAGGCACCTGATATATAATTAGTTTACCCTGGGGAGGTCGCTCCTCCCCTTAATTTAAAGGGTATACGGAGGGTAAAATGAAAGTAACTTATGATGGAATTAATTTTTATAGCTACAAAGGTGAATATTTAAGATCTAGCCACGGTACAACACGAGGTAGATTTACATTGCATGCTTACAAGTACAAGAATGAAGTTGGTGAAGTGCCAGAAGGATACGTTGTGCATCACAAAGATTGGGATAAGTTTAATAATGACATAGACAATCTTGAACTTATGACTAAAAAAGAACACAGCATATTGCACGCATCTAATCCAAGCGATGAAACAAGAAGGAAAATAAGAGAAGGCAACAGAAATAGGATTGTTTCAGAAGCTTCTAAAGAGAAAAGAAGAGCATGGAACTTAAGCGATAAAAACACATGCGCCAAGCAAGTGAGATGTATAGAAACTGGGGTTGTATATCATTCAGCAATGAAAGCACAAAGGGATACAGGATTTTGGAATATTTCAATGGTATGTCGGGGTGAGCGGAATGATGCTGGTGGCTATAATTGGGAATATATTTAATGAGGAGCGAATATATGAAATGTGAAAAATGCGGTGCTGAGTTAGTACCCAAAATCTACGCAATACATATAACTAGATGTACCGCCAAACCAAAGCTAGCAAAAGTAAAGAAAGATCCTGAATTAAACATCCAAAGAGGCTTATTAAAAGCTGAATTGGACGCTAAAGGGATATCTTATTATCCAAATGCAAAGACAGAGCATTTGTTGAAATTGGTCAACGAATCAAAAGAAGAAAAAAAAGAGGCTGAATAATGGCGCTAATTACCCTAGCTGAATTTAAAACATATCTACAGATAACAGACGGAACATATGACGCAGGGTATAGCACTTTTATCGAGTCTGTATCATCTGATGTAGAGGATATGGCTAATCAATTCTTTGATTTAACATATGCGGTTAATACAGCAACATCATCTCAATACTTGTCAAGCACGGTTGAGCAGTATGATATATTTGAGGGCATGACTGTTTCAGGAACAGGTATCCCAGCAAGGGCTATTGTCCAGTACGCAACAATGTACCAAATAGAAATGAATAAATATGCCACTGCTGATGGTACAGGCATTACAGCCACTTACAATGCAGTACCCGAACAAATAAAACCTGTTATAGCCAATATGGTTATGTATAAGATAATCAATAATATTTATACGGCTGGTGGATCTGTAAAGGATCTAAAGTCAAAAGGGATGGGTCCCGTATCAACATCGTTCGGGGATGGTGCTGCAATAGATAATACTTATGGATACCCTAGAAATCTTGTTAAATCTATCAAACGGATTAAGCGGGTTAAGATTGATATTGGGAAATTAAGAAGATCTGGCGAAGATATAACCAATATAGGAATAAACAGATTTAACTATTAGGATGGATCCATGAATAACAATAATGATATTACCAACACGTTTGGGAACCACATAATAGGGGATACAACTTTACATTCAGGACTATGGAAATTGGTAATGGTAATTTCCACTAGTGCAACATTTGAAGTGTTAAACGACAACGCCCTTAAATTGGGGTCGTATGCTGGCAGGGAATTCTCCAGGGGGACACAATTGCCGGGATCTTTTGTAGATATAAAACTTACTAGCGGGGAAATAATAGCTTATGCCTGAACCTTTTATGCCTCCTGGAATAGTGATTACGGAGAGCGTCAACACTTATGCAGAATTACCAACTCCAGCATCGGCGCATGTAGGAGAGCTTTGGTTCGTTTTAAATGGGTCAGGTGGCTTTTTCTCTAAGCTAGGTATATATAAATACCCGAAAGGGCTATATTCTCCTAATGCCTCAAACGTCTGGGAGCAAATCCCCTTAAGCACTAAGGTTTCAGAGGATGCATTAACATTAATAAATATAACAAATTGGTCGCAATATATATCATATTCAATCGATATTCACACAGGTGATAGACTAATATTTAATGGGATAGTATATATAAATCTAACGGGGACACAAACTTCAACAGATCCCACAACCGATACAACCAATTGGGCAGTTTTGACCGAACTTCTAAGAAGTTTAGAATTCCTGGCAACTGGGAACACTGCACCATTACAGAATAACAACTGGAAGATAGAGACGAACGATATCTATCTAATTTTTTATAGACGACAGCAAAACACATGGGTGGAGATATTTAGGACAGGTGCTTCACTTGAGACAGACAGGTTTATAATAAATACTACTGGTGGTAGTTTAGTCTTTGATAATAACTTAGGACAAACCAGAACGTTGGTTAAACCCTCTGTTGATGAAAACGGTGCAGTTCTAGGGAATGGGAACGGGCGTGTTGCCTTTATCCATTCTGGAGAGTTGTTTAGTGTTAATATGGACAATTCTGTTGTTCAAACAAATAATGTTCAATTAGAGACTACAGAATCACAGACAGGAACCGATTTCAGTATAGAGTTAACAAGCCCGATAGTACAGGGATTGATTTCAGGAGAAATAAGCCTTGCAAATGTTCCAGCAGGGACAAGAGTAAGATTTTCAGCATTAAGCGCTAGCGGAGTTTTATTGGCTCAGAATGTACGAGAGTTCGAATTCCAAAACGGACAAGGTACAGTTGTCGCCAATGGTTTAAATACTTTATCTTTTTCTGAAGAATTAGTATTACCTGCCGGGTATGTATTTAGCGTAAGGTTAGAATCAGATAAAACTATTGATTTTCAGGGAAAAACAGTTGACCTCGGAGACGGAAGGGGCGCAAGATTTGTTCCCAGACTAGTTGTTAAATATTACAATGGTGTAGAGGAAAACGTCACTACTAGCCATAATTTAGCACAACAGATAACAGAAACCCCAATACCTGAAATGACATTCATAACTAATCATACCCCGACAGCAGAAGTAGAGGGGAAAATCTGGTGGAATGGTGCAGAGCACACTTTAAACCTGGTCACTGGATTGGGACCCGTTTTACAGGTAGGGCAAGAACAGTATATTCTATACTACAATGATACTGGATCTATTATCCCTAACGGCACAGCCATAAGACCAAAAGCCGCTACAATGGTCTCAGGAATAGTTGTCCCGACACCTCAATTAGCTAAAGCTGATTTATTTTCAAACTGTGAAGGGACACTTGGTTTAACGACTCAAGATATTGCTATAGGAGCTTTAGGGTTCGTTACAAGATTCGGGAAGGTTCGAGGGGTTAATACAAGTGGATTTGGTGCAGGAGATTCTTTATTTTTATCTGCTACAGTAGACGGATCATTAACGAATGTAGAACCCTCATTTCCAAACTATAAAATATCAATGGGTGGGGCTTTAAACTCGTCAGCAGCCCCAACAGGTGAAATCTTTGTATCTGTTACACGTGATATTTTTGATACTTTTAATGATAGTTGGGATGGAAGCATTAGAGAAACTATTAGTTTTTTGATAACAAGTGATGGAGCAACCATTACAGGATCATTATCTAACGGTGATGATTCTAATGCGGATCTCACTCTTGTCTTTTCTGATGGATTTACAACCTTTGACACAACCCCTGCTGCGACGATAGCTTTAACCGCCGGATCAGCTACCGTTCCACAAAACAACTTTGTATACATAGATAAAGCAACCAAAACTTTAAGTGTTAGCACTAGTGATTTCCCCGTAACTACAGAACATATAAGGATAGCTCAAGTAGCAACTTTAACAGCAGCAGCAACCCAAACAGATGGAGTTTTAAGAAACCAGAACTGGAATGACCATATAAAAACCTTAAATGATAATGGGCATTTGCTGCATATAACAGAAAGACTAAGACTAGAAAACGCTAAATGGGAAAGTGGCGCTCAAGGTTCTATCGTAATAGATGCAACTCCGAGTCCTGACAATGTATATTTCAAAACTACTGGGGGTGTCGTTTACCAGATCCACAGACAAACATGGTCATTAAAGGATATGACTCAATATTCAATAGACGCAGTATCACAGGGTAGTAAGACTTTTACCATATCAGATGATGGTGATTTATCTGCCGTTTTCCCAGATGGAAGAATAATACAGGTTCATGGATCAACTGGGAACGATGGAATATATACTATAGTTAGCACCGTATATTCAGCTCCAAACTTTACTATAACAGTATCAGAAACTATTGCCAGTGCTACCGTAGATGGTACTATTGGCGACGATATCCATGTTGTAAACCATTCAACAACCCCTTATTTAACGACTACAAACTTAAGTTCGCAGATATTAGACGCAACAGGTGCTTCTTTGTCAAGTAGATATTTTAGTTTTGTTATCTGGGGAGTCATGAACAAGAGCGGGCAACACTCCCACCTTATGTTGAACTTGCCAGTAGGAAGTTATAACAGTTCTTCAGGAGCGATAACAGATTCATTAAATTATTCAGTATATACCATTCCAAAGCAGTTCCAGGGTGTAGGGTTTTTAATCGCAAGAGCTACCTTCCAGTTAAGCCCAGCAGGTGGGGGAACCTGGTCTTTAGAGGAACTTGAAGATTTAAGGGGTGCAATTCCTAATACAACAGCAGGGGGAGGCGCAGGAGGCGCAGGGGTAACAACATTTACAGCGTTAACCGACACTCCAAGTGCATATACTTCACAGGCTAAAAAGTTGCTCCAAGTAAATGTAGCAGAAACAGCTTTGGAATTTACAACAGCACCAACATTAACAGGAATAAATTTTACACCTACATTTTTTATTAACGATGGTTCTAATAATAGGGTATCTTTTGATGCGAATGACAGTGCATTATATGCGCCTGGAGGATCAAACGGGTTCACTGTTGGAGCTATAGCAGCCGGAATAACTTTTGGAAATACTGCTTTTTTAGCTAATGCAACCGAAAGGAAAATGTCGTCACCAGATTTGCAGCATAGAGTTGTAGTTGATAATACCGAAGTTGAATTATTATCAGCGCAAATAAGATTTAATGATTTAACAAAAGATAGATTATTAATAAACTCAACTGCTACTTATTTATATGATGAACCCACAACTGGAGGAGGAACTCTAACCTTAGACAGTAAAACATTGACATATCATGATGGTACGCTTAATAGGATTAGGGTCACCACTTCGATTGTAGCATTAAATTCTGGTGTTGGAGGTGGAGAGCTTAAAGTCACTAGTAATGATGCGTCGATGATTAAAGCTTTTGCATCTGCGGTATTAACTGGGACTTCTTTCGTTGTTAATAACGGAACAGGTGCAGACCGACTTGTAATAAATAACACAGAAACTACGCTCGGTGATGGCACTAGAGATAGACTTTTAATTGATGCAACACAGAACAAATTAACCTCTCCTAATGGGAATACAACAATGACCCAGACTGACACCGGGGCTGTATTTAAGGGTCAAAGTAGAGTCTCAACTGCAATACATATAGAACCTTTTCAGTGGATTGGTTCTGGTGATTTTGCAAAAATGACACTGGGGGATGCTAATAATTATCTCTTTGCTGAAAACAGTCAAGGAATAGAAATTGGCTCTGATATAGGTGTACGTCTTAATTACAATGGTACAGATATGGTACATATCAGATCAGCAGATTTGAGGCTATGGGATCCAAGCCAAACCAATAATATAACTCTCAATAATTCCGCCGTGAATATGGGGGGAACTAAAGTAAACGCTTTGACATGGCCTATGGGTTTCGAGGTAGATGCTACAAGATTTGCAGTTATGGTAAATAATACTACGGATTTATTGTCAGTAGCAGCAACAAGTCTTACTTATTTTGATGGTACACGAAACAGGGTAAATATAATACCAAGTGGTAGTACTTTAACAAGTCCTGATGGGAATAGTACAATATTATTAAATAATGATGGAACTACCATAACTGGGGCTTTACAGCAAGAAGCATACGGTGATAATTCCCATTTAGTAATGGATTTTCCTTTTTCTGAATACGGTTCAGCGCAACATCAATATGATAGAGCATCTGGTTTTGTTACGGCAACAGTTGCCGGCACACCTTTAACAAGTTCAACTTATGGGAAGTTTGGTTCAGGTGTTTTGTTGGCCGCATCTCAGGGGTGGGACTATGTACCGCCTTCAAGTTACCCAACTGGTGCATCAGTGAGGACTGTTGAGTTCTGGTGTAAACCATCTACAGTTGCTGCTGGGCGTAAAACAGTGTTTTCTTATGGCTCTAATACTGGGTTTGGTGTTTTTGCAGTTGGGTTAGATGGAGAT
>PJEL010002463.1_pt1 | contig 16968 bp, 19 predicted proteins | sample 1853271 | NCBI WGS metagenome assembly PJEL01 (sample SAMN08108733, study PRJNA415343) | Invertebrate metagenome, whole genome shotgun sequencing project. | host: Globobulimina | place: Sweden: Gullmar Fjord | collected 2015-08
GTGCTTCTGGGAAGCTGGCTTGGTGTTATCGGAGAGGATGACAATGGTTGGCTTAAAGTAAAAACGGGCAGCCCCTGCAGCAGTGGTTGCTTTAAACTGATAGCTCAAACCATTATCAACCAAGCCTCCTTGATCAAAACGATTCATGTATTTGCCATTCGCGGGGGACTGAATCGCATAACAGCCTTGTGCTAAATCGTGTACCGAATTCTGTGCGGTATTAATTTGAGCGGCTGAAGGTGATGGCGCAGCAGGCGCTGGTTTTTTTGACATAGCGTGCACGTTGCCTGCCGCAGCAGATAATAATGCCATTGAAACCGCCATTGAGGCGAGTGGTGTCATCACGTTATGACGATACCGAATAGTAAACTTGCTGATCATGTTCAGTCCTTTTAATTATAATTGTCTACGGTAAGGAGCTCTGTAGGACTTATCGGCAAGGCTTATTAGTAAGGCTTAAAGTAAGAATTTAGAGCTGTACTAATATTTAGACGAATACCGCGTTATTAGGTAGGTCAATAACTACAAAAACACCGTGCAAATCATAAAAAGGAATGAATATAAGAGAGGTTTAAAAATTGCGATTAAGCAATTTTGCTAAGCAATTTTTAAAATAAGTCGGTAATTAATTCTATTTACTTATTAATTCGTGAAAAATTGAGCCCAACTGAATACAAAGTATTGGCCTGTTCTGCGCTAGACCCTTTTCGCCAGAGACCAACGAATGCTGGTTCGCTTTAGTCCAACTGGTATTTTTTGGCATGTTTTAAAATATTTCTGTCATGTTTTACATCGATATTTTTTAAAAAAAATCGACGACGTTTAGTATTTAAAATGCAGAATTAATCATTTTGACGAGTGCGTTTGCGAAATGTCACCTTACAATCATCATCCACTAACGTGAAAATACTGTAACGTTTTTTGCCTGTTTTTATATAACTCGCAATTTCTTTTCTACCGGACGTATGATGATTTTTTTGCACAACCCCTGGGTGAAAAACTTCACCCTCCTTAAAATATGAAGCTGCTTTTTTATTAGCCGCGGCAATGGCATCAAAATCACGGCATTCTGCTTGAACATAGCTTGCTGAAAATGCACAAATGATTAGCGCTACTGCATGCCCGCTAAATCGATGTATTAAATGCCCTAACGTAGAGAAAAATGGAATCACTGCACGGTACTCAAGTCGACGGATTAAATAGTCTTTATTGAGTTAACGGCCATCAGATAAGTAACTTAAGCTTCATCCCGCCATGCCAAAGTTATACCCAATTTTATATTAAGCGATTAATAACCTGGCCAATGCCAGCTAGGCGTTGAGAACATGTCTTGTCCTTCGATCTTGGTTTGCCCCAACTCCTTATACAAAGCAAGACTATTACACGGGCTATCTCCCGGCTCACCAAGTTCATTGATCAATAAACGGGCATGAGAAACAACCCAAACTTGCGTTGATTTGGAGGCGAGTTTTATAAGACGACCTAAGGCTGGTAATAAATCAGGATGCAGGCTGGTTTCAGGCTCATTAAGCACCATCAATTTTGGAGGCCGTGGGGTTAATAAAGCCGCTACCCACAATAGATACCTTAATGTGCCATCTGATAACTCGGCGGCTGTTAGTGCGCGTAATAATCCGTGCTGATGGAAGCGCAAAATAAAACGCCCATCTTCTTGAACATCGACATGAATACGCGCCCCTGGAAAAGCGTCTTCAATCGATTCGGCTAACGCGTTCTCATCACCGATTTCCATAATCGTTTGCAAGGCCGCGGCTAAATCATGTCCATCTTGACTGAGCACAGGGGTTCGAGTGCCAAGCTGAGGCTGACGCGCAGGGGCTTGGCTATCGGTTCTGAAATGATCGTAGAAGCGCCAGCTGCGAATCCACTCTCGAATATGAAAAATTTCTGGCGCAAGGTTAAAGTCCCCAACCTCACTCAACATGCTATCAAAGCTATTTAAGTGCTGGGCAATCACTTGCCAGCTTCGGCCTTCTTTGACTTTCACCATAGGCCCTTTGCGATCGACTAGAACACTAGCAGGACGATACGCTGGACCTGCCCAAATGCACTCTCGTTTAATTTCTGGGTCTAAAGAAAACGCCGAAGAAGACGGTTCAGGCAAGCCTAGATCAATGCTATAACCAAATTCTTCACTGCTAAAACCTAAGCGTAAACGAACAACATTTTTTCTTGGCCCACCTTGTACTTCAACTTCCCCTGAAAGCATTTTGGACGTGATTTTCTCTGGCCCCGCCCAAAACGCCGATTCTAGGCCCCCCTCATGAGCGAGAGCATTAACTACCCCACCTTGGGCCGTTTCCGCCAATAACCTCAACGCGCGATATAAGTTGGATTTGCCGCTGCCATTGAGGCCAGTAATTAAATTAAGGGCCCCCATGGGCATCACCAGCTCAATGATTGAACGGTAGTTGGCTACAGAGATGGTAGAGATCATCAGGTCAATCCTGCCTAACAGTACTTAAAATAGGGTTATGCACAGTTTACGCTGTAATTTTGGAAAAACACCTCAGATTTGTATATAATCCGCGCGCTCTCAAATGAGCCAGCTGTTAATTGAAACAGCCATTAACAATGCTCTGGTTTTACGTTCCAGATCGCAATAAAAGGAAAGACCCATGTCTGAGCAAACTGCTCCTATCGTCGTATGCGCGATGTACAAGTTCGTTACCCTAGAAAATTTCCAAGATATTCGCCAACCCTTATTAGATGTTATGGAAGCCAATGAAGTCCGCGGCACTCTACTGATTGCCCAAGAAGGCATTAACGGTACCGTTGCAGGCTCTCGCGCAGGCATTGATGCCCTTCTTGCGTGGTTAGGCACGGATGAGCGTTTAGCAAACATTGTCACGAAAGAATCTTATGACGAGACAATGCCTTTCTACCGCACCAAGGTGAAGCTGAAGAAAGAGATCGTTACCATGGGGATAGAAGGCATCGATCCTAAACAGGTAGTGGGTACTTACGTTAAGCCTAAAGATTGGAATGCGCTGATCTCTGATCCGGATGTCGTTTTGGTCGATACTCGCAATGATTACGAATACCAGATTGGCACGTTTGAGGGCGCAGTAAATCCGAATACTGAGACCTTCCGTGAATTCCCGCAGTACGTAAAAGACAACATGGACCCAGCCAAGCAAAAGAAAGTCGCTATGTTCTGTACTGGGGGCATTCGCTGTGAAAAATCGACGGCCTACATGAAAGAACAAGGCTTTGACGAGGTTTATCACCTTGAAGGCGGCATTCTTAAGTACCTAGAAGAAGTGCCAAAAGAAGAAACCATGTGGGAAGGCGAATGCTTTGTTTTTGATAACCGCGTTGCCGTGAATCATGATCTTGAAAAAGGTCAATACGATCAGTGCCATGCATGTCGTTACCCAATTACCGAAGAAGAAAAGTTGAGCGCTGATTATCTTCAAGGTGTGAGTTGCCCACACTGCATTGATAACTACAGCGATGAGCAGCGCGAGCGTTTTAAGCAGCGTGAACTGCAAATGCAACTGGCTAAAAAACGTGGCGAAGTTCACCTTGGTGGTGATGTTAAAGAAACCGTCGAAAAGCATCGCCAAGATAAAATTCGCTTTCGCGAAGAGCAGCGTGCTAAGAATTAAAAATACTCGAATAGCACAATAGACCAACAATTTTATTAATCTATTTATCACCATTCATAAAAAAGGCTTAATGATTTATTAATCACTAGGCCTTTTTTTATACCTGTATATTCTTAGAATTTATATATAATTTTTTAAGCAAATAAAAACTAAAATACTCAACAAGAAGTTGGTTTATAGACTAATAATCCATTTAGCTTAACAAGCTGATATTTGCAGGTTATTTTAGCCTCTATATCGACATTAAATGACATACATCACTATTTTTACTCTCAATTAAATAGCGCTATTGCCAGTAACCTCTAGACTTATTCTAAGATCATAATTTCTATATTTAATTAATTAACGGAGTGATTCAGCCATGTCTGATGAACTAGCCTCAATCGAATCACGTACAAAGAAAGCAGAGCTGACAACTTCTCTTGTTCTTACTTTTATTGTGATACCCGCTTTAACCGTTGGAGGCATTTCTGCCTACGGCTTTATGGTTTGGTTTATGCAACTGCTTAATGGTCCTCCTGGCAGTTAGTGATAACAGTAGTAATAAATACAATAATAAACTCCCAGCATCGTCATTAAGAGAAATTCAATGACTCAAATAGATCACTCCAGGCGCGCCTTTTTCAAGCGGCCTTCTTCTTTAAAATCAGCAGCACAGGTTTCTGATACTGCGATTGAAGAAGCGAACACGGTAGGACTATTACCTCAGCGTCCACCTTGGGCATTGAATGAGTTTCTATTTGTTGATCAATGCACTCGCTGCAACGAATGCATTACCGCCTGTGAAGAAGAAATAATTATCAGAGCCGATGGTGGCTTTCCAGAAATTGATTTTAACCGCGGTGAGTGTACTTTTTGTGAGGCCTGTATTGATTCTTGCAAACCTGCCGCATTAATTAAACAAACAGACAATACCGCCTTTTATTTCGACATATCCATCGATGATTCTTGCCTAGCCAAAAAGCAAACTCACTGCCAAAGCTGCAAGGATGTTTGCGATCCTCGTGCGATCACTATGCCTTGGCCAAAAAATGTATCTTTTGGGGCCATTCAAATACCTGAAATCAGTATCGAAGATTGCACCAGTTGCGGTGCTTGTATTTCTACTTGTCCATCAGACTCAATCACTATTCGCCCTATTACATCACCGAATGCTGCGCCTATTAATTCAGGGGTTGCCTATCCAGCCGGAGAAGATTTATGAGAACAAACAAGATTGCTTTAGATGATGTGACACAAGAAAGTCATATCAGTAGCTTTATTGTATTTTGCCAAGCAGAAAAGCATCAGTCGGTTGAAGAAGCATTAAAGACGCAGCCTGATCTTGAAATTCATGGCAGTGATAAACAAGGAAAATTTGTCATTGTGACTGAAGCAAAACACCAAGGCATTATTTTAGATCGTATTGACCTAATCACAGCCTTTGATGGTGTTATCAATACTTCAATGGTTTATCACCAAGTCGCCGCCGTTGATGAACTTGATGATGAAATTGATCAAATAGATTCAGACAAACCAATCGAACAGATTTATCAACCCCAGATGTGCGAAGCGCCTGCTGATAAAAGTAAACAGACGATTCAATAACGTAAAAATTAAATAATAAAAGAATTATTACAACAAATTAAAAAAATTAGTATTTTAGAATCGGAGACCTCTATGAAACTAACTCGCCGTGATGTCATTAAGGCACAGGCAGCCGCCACCGCTGCTGCCGTAGCCGGGATCAGCTTACCTGCGACTGCAAGCAATGTAATTACTTCCAGTGCCGCTAATAAATTAACCTGGTCAAAAGCACCTTGTCGTTTTTGTGGCACAGGCTGTGGTATCAGCGTCGCTACTAAAGACGGGAAAGTGGTTGCTACCCATGGTGATGAGAAAGCACCGGTAAACAAAGGGCTATCGTGTGTGAAGGGGTATTTCCTTTCCAAAATCATGTATGGCAAAGACCGCATTACTACGCCGATGTTGCGTAAGAAAGACGGTGTATTTCATAAAGAAGGCACGTTCACGCCTATTTCTTGGAATGAAGCTTTCGATATTATGGAAGAAAAATTCAAGAAAGTTCTAAAAGAAAAAGGACCAGAAGGCATCAGCATGTTCGGTTCTGGTCAGTGGACTGTTCATGAAGGTTACGCTGCGGTTAAATTGATGAAAGCCGGTTTCCTTTCAAACAACATTGATCCTAACGCACGTCATTGTATGGCCTCGGCTGTTGGTGGCTTCATGCGTACTTTCGGTATTGATGAGCCAATGGGTTGCTATGACGATATGGAAGCCGCTGATGCTTTCGTATTATGGGGCTCTAACATGGCTGAGATGCACCCTATTTTGTGGACTCGCATCGCCGATCGTCGCCTAAGTAATCCACACGTAAAAGTAGCGGTTCTTTCTACTTTCGAACATCGTTCTTTTGATCTTGCCGATATCCCTGCTGTTTTTACTCCGCAAACGGATATGGTGTTATTGAACGCGATTGCGAACTACATCATCGAAAGTGGCAGTGTGAATCACGATTTCATTAACAAGCACGTGAATTTCCGTGAAGGTGTTACTGATATTGGTTATGGCTTACGCCCAACCCATGAACTTCAACAAAAAGCGAAGAATCCAAACTCTGGTGCTTCATCCCCCATTGATTTGAAGGCTTTTTCTAAATTCGTTAAATCTTATACATTTGAATACGCCGAAAAAATGTCTGGCGTTCCGGCTAAGACCATTGAAAAAATTGCCAAGCTTTATGCCGATCCTAAAGTCAAAGTTATGTCACTTTGGACGATGGGGGTAAACCAGCATACTCGCGGTGTGTGGACAAACAATTTGTTGTATAACATCCACTTATTGACCGGAAAAATTGCTGAGCCAGGTAATAGCCCATTCTCATTGACTGGCCAACCATCAGCTTGTGGTACTGCGCGTGAAGTCGGAACATTCTCTCATCGCTTACCTGCCGATATGGTTGTAAAAAACCCTAAGCATAGAGCTTTATCTGAAAAATTATGGAAAATTCCTGCAGGAATTTTGAATGGCAAGCCAGGCTCTCACGCTGTTCAACAAATTCGTGATCTAAAAGATAGCAAGATCAACGTATGCTGGAACCAAGTGAATAACAACGTTCAAGCTGGCGCTAACATTAATGAAGAAATTTTACCGGGTTATCGCAATCCAGATAATTTCATCATTACGTCAGATGCTTATCCGACCGTCACCGCTGAAGCATCAGATTTGATTCTTCCTTCTGCGATGTGGGTAGAAAAAGAAGGCGCATACGGTAATGCCGAACGTCGAACTCAAGCTTGGTACCAACTCGTCAATGCACCAGGCGATGCGCGTTCTGATTTATGGCAGTTAGTTGAATTTTCAAAACGTTTCACTACGGATGAAGTTTGGCCTGCGAAAATATTAGCTGAGAATCCAGAATATAAAGGCAAAACTTTATACGAAGTTCTTTATAAGAATGGCCAAGTAAATAATTTTCCTCTTTCGCAAATTAGCCCTGATTATGAAAACCAAGAATCTAAAGATTTTGGTTTCTATCTTCAAAAAGGTTTGTTTGAAGAGTACGCCTCTTTCGGTCGCGGCCATGGCCACGATTTAGCGGACTACGACCGCTATCATAAAGAGCGCGGTTTACGCTGGCCTGTGGTTAATGGTGTAGAAACTAAATGGCGCTTCAAAGAAGGCTCAGATCCTTACGTTAAAGCGGGTACTGGCTGGCAGTTTTACGGTAAAAAAGATAACAAAGCGATTATCTTTGCCCTACCGTACGAGCCACCAGCAGAAAGTCCAGATGCTGAGTTCGACATGTGGTTAAGCACAGGCCGTGTTCTTGAACATTGGCACTCTGGCTCAATGACACAACGTGTACCTGAACTGTATAAAGCCGTTCCTAATGCATTGTGTTATATGAACCCAGAAGATGCGAAAAAACGTGGTTTACGTCGCGGCGACGAAGTAAAAGTCATGTCTCGCCGAGGAGAAATTAGAACGCGTGTAGAAACTCGCGGCCGTAATAAGCCCCCCATCGGTCTTGTTTTTGTACCTTGGTTTGATGCCAGTCAGTTGATTAATAAAGTAACACTGGATGCAACTGATCCATTATCAAAACAAACTGACTACAAAAAATGTGCTGTAAAAATCGAGAAGGTATAGGGAGAATGAATATGAGAAATACTCTTACGAATAACGTAGCTACCTTGTTTGCAACTGCTGCTCTAGCCGTCTCGTCAATCATGTTGCCATCGATTGTGTCTGCGTCTGATGCTGTTATTGATAATGCGCCGCAAGTATCAACATTACGGGGAACTGCCCCCTTAAATGCCGAAGTAACACCGCCTATTATTGAGAAAGTAGAAAACAATGACCTTAAACGTCAGCGTGATTACCCTCAACAGCCGCCAACCATTCCGCACGATATTAGCAAATATCAGCTGGATAAAAACTTTAACAAGTGCATGGACTGTCACTCAAGAAAGTTTGCTGATGAAGCACAAGCGCCTGCAGTAAGTGTGACTCACTACATGAACCGCGATGGTGATTTCTTAGGTGAAGTTTCACCGCGTCGCTACTTCTGTACTCAGTGTCACGTGCACCAGTTAGAAGGTAAGCCATTAGTTGAGAATGAGTTTGTTGATATGGAAAAACTTATTAGACAATCTCATAAGCAGGCTAAGTAGGAGATACCATGAATAAAATCATTAACTTGTTAAAGCTGGGTTGGACTATTTTGTCTAAGCCAGCAGTGCATCTATCGTTAGGTTTCTTAACCATCAGCGGCTTTATTGCGGGGGTTATTTTCTGGGGTGGTTTCAATACCGCGATGGAATTAACCAATACCGAAGAATTTTGTACCAGCTGTCATGAAATGCGCGATAACGTATACATGGAATTGCAAACCACTATTCACTACAGCAACCGCTCTGGTGTTCGTGCAATTTGCTCTGACTGTCACGTACCCCATAACTGGACTGATAAAATTGCGCGTAAAATGCAAGCTTCGAAAGAAGTCTGGGGCAAGATTTTTGGCACCATCGATACTCGCGAGAAGTTTGAAGCGCATCGCTTAGAACTGGCACAACATGAGTGGACACGCTTAAAAGCCAACGATTCTTTGGAATGTCGTAATTGCCATGAATTTGATTCTATGGACTTTACTCGTCAAAGCAAACGCGCGGCGGCACAACACTCAAGTGCGTTAGCAACAGGTGAAAAGACCTGTATCGACTGCCACAAAGGGATTGCGCACAAGCTGCCAAATATGGAAGGCGTGCGTGAAGGGACCTCTCCTCATTAGGAGGCCATACTCACGAAAATCTATGTAAACCTATAAAGAGTGAGATGCATTCTTGCATCTCGCTTCTTGCTATTATCTAATGCCTTCATTACCTATTTTTATGTCTTTATTTATTGCAACCGATTAGGAATACCCTAACGTTAGGAGAAATACCATGGGCAACCATGCCAGCAAAGAATTCACCCCTCTTCGCATCACCGTTTTAACCGTATCTGATACCCGCAACGAGCAAACCGATACTTCTGGAAAATACCTTGTAGAAGCGCTACAAGAAGCAGGTCATCGCTACGAAGATAAAATCATTGTAAAAGACGACATTTATCAGATTCGTGCAATTACCTCTGCGTGGATCGCCAGTGAAGACGTTGACGTCATTTTATTAACCGGTGGAACGGGCTTCACTAGCCGTGACTCGACTCCAGAAGCGGTGATCCCATTATTGGATAAAACCATCGAAGGTTTTGGCGAGCTATTCCGCCATCTATCTTATGCCGATATTGGTACCTCTACGGTTCAATCGCGCGCACTAGCAGGGTTGGCTAATAATACGTTGGTTGTGTGTATGCCAGGCTCGACAGGCGCTTGTGACTTAGCTTGGAAAGGTATTTTGAAAGAGCAATTAGATTCTCGCCACTCTCCTTGTAACTTTGTCCCTCATTTGGCCGCTGATGGTCCTTGCTGCGATGGTAAATAAACACGAATAACAAAGCGGTAGTCATAGCTGTTTTTATGACTCACCGCTTTTTCTTTTTCAACGCAACGCCTTTCCTGCTAGACTCCCGCCTTATTTACAATTTAGTTAATTTATATTTTAGACTAGGCAATACTCTTGGAACTCTATCTCGCTGTTTTTATTTTTGGCTTATCCGCAGGCATAACCCCCGGTCCAAATAACATCATGCTGATGACCTCTGGCATGAACTTCGGCATCAAAAAAAGCCTTCCTCATGTTTTAGGGGTAACGTTCGGTTTCCCGATTATGGTCATTTTAATTGGCTTGGGATTTAGTATTGTTTTCGAACAATATCCTATTTTGCATGAGGTCATCAAAGTCTTGGGGGTTGTGTATTTATTATACTTATCTTGGCTGATTGCCAGCGCAAGTCCAGATACCCTAGAAGGCGAAAAATCGAAACCGTTTACGTTTTTGCAAGCGGCGCTCTTTCAATGGGTAAACCCTAAAGCTTGGGTCGTTGCGACCAGTTCAATTTCAGCCTATACCGTACTCAACGACAATATTTATTGGCAAATTTTAATGATTGCGGGCGTTTTCTTTTTTGCCGCACTCTTCACCGCGAGTACTTGGTTAGTATTTGGTAAAGGAATTAAGCAGATTCTGCAAAGTGCCAAGCAGCAACGCGCCTTTAATATTGCCATGGCACTGTTATTGGTCGCGTCCGTATTGCCCGTTATAAAACAACTGTATCAGCAGTATTTATAAAAACTCATACTCAAGCTGTAATTGTAAGACCTCATCACTACCTTGATCGCTGTCTTCAAACATCAGGCCAAGCTGCCAAAATAGTTTCTGCCGCGATCCGACTTTAAATCGGCCCATAATAACTGGGCCAGCCGCATGCTCATTTTCTTTTTTATACAACTCAAACCCAGGTTCAAACTCAGGCAATAAACGATAACGTGCTTGAACCGATCCTGCTTGCTCCAACTCCGCCATCACATCCTTACCCCACTCTCGAATAAGAAAAGCGTTAGCCGCAATAGAAATCTTTTTGAAATTCTTAACCGCAAGCATACCGATACTCGCTTCCCATGCATCATCAGCATTGGCACTTCTTTCAAGTTCGAACATCATGCCCCAGTCAATTTCAAACTCGCCTTGCTCTGTTAGTTGCAGTATTGCTTCTGCTTCATAATTACTAACAATGAATTCCTCTTCAGTTTTCTCTCCAATTAAATAAAATTCGGCAAACCAGTTTTCAGTTATGGAAGCTCCATAACCCAGTTTATGCTGTGATTGTTTTTCGCCCTCAACCTCTCGAAATAAGGCCCGATACTCCACCTCCTTTTCTAAAGGCTGTACATACGGCAAATAGACTTTATTAATAGCTGAGCCATCAGCATAGCAAGACGCAGTGAAAAATAGAGATATAACCAGTAAGGTGAAATGCGTGAAATAGGCTTTAAACATCGATTGTTCTTTTGCTTCCATAATATTTATGGATAACAACTCCAGATAAAATTAATAATAGACCCGCAATATAGACAGCCACTTGTTGAGGTGCAGGAGTCGCTTCGTAACCCAGAATCGCATACAGAAGCTGACCAATAGCAGAATCTTCCGCCAGGTATTCAGAGCTGTTCCATAATGCAGGATAGGAATGAAGCACATCGGCTTGTAAAAGTAACGACACCGCTTGGCTTAAAATACCGCAAGCCGTCACCGCCAAAGCACACTTCACAATCGTTAGGCGCTTTTCTAATGGACACGAGATCAAAGCATAATAAATTAATGCGCCAATACTTAAACCGATACAAGAGCCTATGATGCTGCCAACAACAACCGGAAATACTGGGCGGTTGCCATGGAAAAAACTATCAATGTAAATATAAATTTCTGAGCCTTCACGGGTCAGAGCTAAAACAATAGGCATCAACATTAAACACATCATTAAGCGTTTAAGGTTATTCATCCGATGCGGGGTCGGACACAATAAAATAATAAAACAGGCCAATGAAACATATATTGTTATTTGTAGAATGCTGTTAATCCATTCCTGTCCGGTGTAATCAAATAGCTCAGAAATAGTGGATAAATTTTCAGCATAAAGGTAAGCAAAGGCAAGACCCGATAACAAGGCAAGTGCAAAATGATGAAACTGAATGCCTAAATATTTACCTACCGACGCCAACAAGCTGGTTAATAACGTAATTTCTAAAACTTCTCGTAAAACGATGATGATGGCGGTTAATAACATATTATTTATCATTGCGCATACTACTGCGCAATGATCACTCCTTGGGCCGTTTTAGGATAAAATTCACCAAAGAAAGGATAGCGACCTGCAGGTAATGGCCCAATAAAGATGATCGATTTACTATTTCCCGTGATGATCTTTTCTCTATTAAGCTCATAACTTTCAAACTCTTCCGCCGTCTCATCAGCATTAATCACCAACAGTTTTACTTTCTTATTCGCTGGAATCACGAGCTCAGAAGGATAAAAAAGATGATCTTTAATCGTGATTTCAATAATCGGCGTTTTGGCCGCAACCATACTGGACGCTAATAATGCGATAACAACCATAAAGTATTTCTTCATAATTCACTCTTATCCACAGGCAGGGTTATTCTGACCTTAAGCCCCGTATCAAAACAGGATTTCTCTAGAGATATATCACCACCATGAAGGTCTAGAATATGATGTATTATTGAGAACCCCAAACCACTGCCAATAATATTACTGGTCTGCTGATCTTGCATTCGATAATAACGCTCAAAAACGCGCCCATAATAGTCTGCATCAATACCACTACCGGAATCATCAATCGTTAACACCACTTGCTTATCGACCCGCTTAAGAGAAAGCAGTATATTGCCGCCTTCAGGAGTGTATTTATTCGCATTATCTAATAGATTTTTTAGCAGTACGTTTAAAGAGAAAGTATCTGCAACAATGTCAAACGTCCCTCTTTCAAGCTCCTCTCCTTGAAGCTCAATAATTTGATTTTTATCAGAAAATCGCGAATATAGTTCGATTATTTGATTTTGCACCAGCGTATATAAATTAATCCGTTGAAATTTATTTACATATTGATCAGGCACCGTTCGGTATAGCAATAACATCTGCTCGATTAAATGCGATGTTCTCTGAATGCTTAAATCTAATAATCGATAGCTTTCATTATCTTCAGGAACAACCGATTTCAAATTGTATAAATGAATCTTCAATGCGCTGATCGGCGTTCTCAATTCATGAGCAGCATCACTTGCGAACCGCCGCTCTCTATCAAATGATTTTCGCAGTCTATTAAGTAACGAGTTTGAGGATTCGACTAAGACCGACAGTTCATCAACCACATTGTCTTCTGCAAGAGGGCTTAAATCCTGTGGGTCTTTATTCCGCAGCTCAGCCGCTAAACGATTAATCGGTTTTAATCCCCAGCCAATAACCAGCCAGATAAGAATGCCGATTAATGGCAGCTCGGCAACGATTGGAATGACGGAAGTTAGGACAACTTCTTCGGCTAAGGCATAACGGATATCTGACCGTTCGGCCACAATAATCCAGTGTTTAGAATGACGGTGCTGCAAGGCAAACGTACGCCAACGATAACCTTGATAATTTTTAAATGAGTAGCCTTGAGACAGTGGAACAATGGCCTGATCTGGTAAGTTATGAGAGCGCTGTAGCAGTTCTTGCTGCTCATTAAATATCTGATAAGCAATATTATAAGCATCAGGATCAACGATGTGATTTGCTGTATTGCTGGCGGTATTTTTATCGATTCCTGAATGAATTAATAATTGAGCGATGCCCGCTAATTGTTTATCAAACAATTGCTGAGACTTTTCCATGCTAGAACGATAGCCATCCAATGCGGCTAAAAAATTTAGTAAGGTAATACTGGCCAATAATACGATGACCATAAAACGACGAATAGACGTCATGATTGCTTCACGCTATAGCCAATCCCCCTAATGGTTGAGATAAAACTTTTAGCCGTTTTTTTCCGAATATTGTGTATGTGTACTTCAATGGAATTACTGCTAATTTCCTCCCCCCAACCGTATAACATTTGCTCTAACTGATCTTTTGATAATACATGACCCGCTCGCTCCATCAGCGCTTTTAAGAGCATAAATTCGCGCCGTGAAAACTCAACAGGCTGTCCATCAAGGCTAACTTGATGCTTTTCAGTATCGAGGCTAATGCCCCCAATATTGATGCAGTTGCTTTTCACGGTACCCAATCTGCGCTCCATCACTCTTAAGCGTGCGATTAATTCATCAACATCAAAAGGTTTGGTTAAATAATCATCCGCTCCAGCATTCAGCCCTTCGACTTTATCTTTGGTTTCATCGCGTGCGGTTAATAACAATACTGGGAGTTCTGAAAATTGAGGTCGTATTTTCTTTAATACTTCAATGCCCGTTATATCGGGTAAACCAATATCCAGAATCATCATATCGGGGACACTGACTTGCAACTGATTAATCGCCTGCTGACCGCTGCTTACGCAGTTAACAACAAAATTTTCTTCCATTAATATTTTTTGCAAGCCAACCGAGATGGCAGCGTCATCTTCAACTAATAATATTTGCATACTTAACGCTGGCTCCAGTATTGAATACCCATCTCATCAAGAAAGGACTCGGCATCTTGCCCCTGCAATAACGCCAGGCTTGATAACATTCCCGCTTGTACACACGAGGGCGCCATGATTGTCATAGAATGAGGCGCATTTTTGATCGGCCAACCGGTTTGAGGGTTTAAAATATGAGAATAGCGAATGCCATTGCTCAGTAAATAACGACGAGAATCACCACTGGTCGCAATGGCCCCCTCTTGTACTTTCAATACATTATCAACCAATTTATCGGATATTGCTTCGATGCCTACTCGCCACTCATGTTCAGGGAAGAGCGCACCGTTGGTTGCTATATCCCCCCCTAGATTAACCAAATAGGGCTGGCGATGTGATTCTGTTAGCAATAGCAAAGCTCTGTCAGCAGCATATTCTTTACCAATACCACCAAAGTCCAATTCCATCATGGGTTTTAATTGTATTGAATTAGCATCCCATTTGACGTTTTGCCAGCCGACTAAAGGCAGCAGCTCTTCAATCTCTGCCTGAGAAGGTATAACGGCATTAGAATGAAAGTCCCATGCTTTGCGTAAAACGCCAGACGTAATATCAAACAAGCCTTCACTTGCTTGAAAGCATTGATCTGAAAAAGTTAATAAACGATGAGTTTCTTCATCAATTTCAATCACTTTTCCTTGGCTGGTATTTATTTCAAAAATAATATTATCGTCTCGATAACGACTGAACTTTTGCTCTATTCGCTTCACCTCTGTCCATGCTAATAATGATAGGCGCTGTGCTTCAGACTCAGAGCAAGCACCTATTAATATTTCACATGGGCTGGCCATTGCCCGAAAATAACACTTCCAACCAGAAGCAAAAGGAATAACATGAAAGCCGCTGTCGGCAATATTGCCGTTTAAATTACTAACAGTTGCCATGTGTTATCCTTTTTTTGTCATTTTAAAATTTCAAGCCATAACCTACTTGGAAAATAATAGCATCGACATCCGATACTTTGCTATCACCACTTTGCTGGTAGAGCTCAATCCGAGACGTTAGCTGATGAGTTCCAAATAACCTAGCCCCCCATTTAACGCCTATGGTCGTCGCATCCATATTGCCTAAACGGTAATCTGCAGTAACATCACGGCCTTCATTTTGATATTGCGTCGCAACTTGCTCGGCCGTTAAACCTGCATTGCTGATTTTCTCTTCATAAAAATCAGCCGCGCTTTGAGTATAATACCTCACATGCGGTTCTAGGTAATTGTTGTCCGAAATATTCCAGCGGTAGTGCATATCAAGCGTCTGTGAATTTACCCCCCAGTCATCCGCCATCAAGCGCAATGAAAAATCCACCATATCTTGATCAAAGTGATGCTTGGTCTGCCAATACAGACTGTGCTTGGTACGAGAGTCTGGTCTATTTTCAAATAAATAATCTAACGGTGCATTGGTTGCATCTGAAACGATAGAAACTATTTTATAAGGATCATTATGATATCCCGTCGAATTACCAAAGCCGTAATTAAACTGCATAATGGTATTTCTATTAATGACCTGAGTAACCCCCATTAATAGGTCAATCGTATTCTTAGTATCTGATCCAGATTTAGTATTATCTGACATCAATGAATACAAAACAGGCAATCCATCACGCGGATTGATTTCATCTTGTGCATAAGAAAAGCCTGCGGATAACGTAGTATTTCTCTGATTGAAATCACGCATTAAACTGGCATTCACACTCAACGATTTATAATCATACTCGCTAGAGTAGGCAGCACCGTATTCAAGATTCATCACTCGAGTTAACGGTTGAGACATCTGCAAGCTGAACGAATTGCGGTCGTCTTCAAAGTTAGGATCAAGAGGAACATCACCCGGAGCAATAGTATAAGTTTCCTCACCAGACGGGCTAGTAAAGGTTTGCTCATAATCACTAATCGCGGCGCCGTTATGAGATGAACCACTGAGCGAATCCATGGTTATTTTTCCAGATAGGATTTTATCGCCGCCAAGATTTTTACTGATGCTCACCGCAGACTCTACAGCACTCACCCGATCAGTCTCGTTGTAATAAAGTATCGCGGTATCAACCTTCCAATCATCAATACTCGTATCAGCGGCTAATACCGGTGTTGAAACACCCAGCAAAGAACAGCTTGCAAGTGCAATAAGGTCGTATACTGTTGTTTTTTTATCTAATTGCATCCGCAACCTCCACCAGAAAAACTGCGTCCGCCGCTTGACGCTTCTTTGCTAAAATAAATATGATCATCAAAGGCCGCATCCATTGGGCTATCACCAAATGTCATTTCAGGCTTCGATAAAATATCACGCTGCCAAGGCTTAACCCCAAGACCGCTACAAGCTGTTAAAGGTATTACCAATAACAACAGTACCCCTAGCTTTTTATTCATCATCTTTTTCCTTTACTAGCAACTGCTGAATAGCTTCTTCATAATGCTTGGCACGATTCTGGTTAAAACCAATGTGTTGGCTAAGCACCTCTCCACTACGAGAAATCAAAACAGCACTGGGCATTCCCTGAATATTGAATTGTTCAGCCAATGTCCCTTCAGGGTCATACACCACGTCAAAATTGGCGGGGTGTTCAAGCAAAAATTGATCAGCATCTTCACGATCAGCATCAACATTCACCGCGATAATTTTCAAACCCTTCTCAGAGTATTGAGCATGCATTTTATTGAGCCAAGGGAACGACTGACGACAAGGGCCGCACCATGACGCCCAAAAATCGATATAGATA
>PJEL010002464.1_pt1 | contig 16962 bp, 17 predicted proteins | sample 1853271 | NCBI WGS metagenome assembly PJEL01 (sample SAMN08108733, study PRJNA415343) | Invertebrate metagenome, whole genome shotgun sequencing project. | host: Globobulimina | place: Sweden: Gullmar Fjord | collected 2015-08
CAATTGGCCAGCAGAAATACCACCAGCGACAGCAGCATGGCGTTGCGCATGGCGGCGGTCCGGGTGGCGCCGATGAATATCCCGTCGAGCAGGAAGCTCCACACCGAGACCACCGGCGACACGATCATCCACCAGAAATAGGTCTCGGCAGAGAGGCGCACCTCGGTCAACGAGGTGAAGATTGCGATGAGCGGTGTGCCGGCCAGCAGGAACACCAGGCTGGCGAGCAGGGCGCCGCCGAAGCCCCAAAGCGTGCAGACCACCACCGCGCGGCGGAAGGTTTTGCGGTTACGGGCGCCGAGCGCGCTGCCGGAGAGGATTTCCGCCGCATGGGCGAAGCCGTCGAGGCCGTGGGAAACGATCGCCTGGAACTGCAGCAGAATGGCGTTGCCGGCCAGCACGACGTCGCCGAAGCCGGCACTTTCAGAGGTGAAGATGCCGAAGGCCAGCAGCAGGCAAAGGGTGCGCAGGAAGATGTCGAAGTTCACCCGCAGCAAGGCCGCCAGCCGCGCCGGGTCGCGCAGTCGCGGCCAGTCGGTGGCGCCGGGCAGGCGGTCCAGGCTGTGCAGAATTATCAGGAGGCCGGCAGCGGCGGCGAAGAGCTCGGCGATCAGCGTCGCCCAGGCGACCCCGGCAACGCCCCAATCGAGACCGATCACGAAGACCAGGTCGAGCACGACGTTGGTGCCGTTCAGCAGCAGTTGCAGGACCAGGGCCGTCCGGGCGCGCTGGACACCGAGCAGCCAGCCGAGCACGGCGTAGTTCACCAGCGTGGCGGGGGCACTCCAGACGCGGATATCGAAATAGACCGCGGTATGGCCGCTGACTTCGGCGCTGGCGTCCATCGCCGCCAGGGCGATCAGCCGGACCGGCGCCTGCAGCAAGAGTACGAGACAGCCAAAACCCAGCGCCAGGACCAGCGGACGCAGCAGGCAGGCGCGCAGTTCGGCCGTGTCGCCGGCGCCGTGGGCCTGGGCGGTGAAGCCGGTGGTGCCCATGCGCAGGAAGCCGAAACCCCAGTAGAGGAAGCTGAAGATGACGCTGCCCACGGCGACGCCGCCAATGAAGCTCGGGTCGGGCAGGTGGCCGACCACCGCGGTATCCACCGCGCCCAGCAGAGGCGTGGTCAGGTTGGCCAGGATGATCGGCCCGGCTAGCCGCCACACGCGGCGGTTCCAGTCGCCGCTGAGATCGCCGGGGCGCGGCGCAGTTTCTTTCAGCTGTGGCGGGGGAGAGGCGGTCATGCGTGCCTGATCGTTTGACGTGTTGCCGGGGGAGGCGATGAACGTCGCCGCAGGCCGGCGCGATCATAAGCCTCGCCGCTGCCTCTTCAAAGGCTTGGCTGCCTTGCGGGAAAAGCGTGACGCTGCGGCTTGGCGCGCCCCTTTGGTATGACTAAGATGCCGCCCGCGAGCGTCCACCAGAGGGCGCTGGAGCTGCAATCGAACGACCGGCTCCCGGGATCGACAGAGATTCCGGAAGGGACCGGCGGCTAGACAAGGTTTTGAGGGGCGTATGGCTATTCAGCATCCTTATCTTCTGTTTCTCGGTGACTCGCCGGATCAGCTCTCGGCCAAGACCGCCCAGGGTGTCGCCCACTGGCGGCCGGACTGGTGTGTCGGCCAACTGCGGCTGGAAGGATGTAAGGCGAGCCTGGGCCTTACCGACATGACCCTGCAAGAGGGCATCGCCGCAGGGGCCAAGACCCTGGTGATCGGTGTCGCCAACCGCGGCGGCGTGATCTCGGGCAAGTGGATCTCGGTGTTGGAAGAGGCCCTGATGCTGGGCTACGACCTGGCCGCGGGCCTGCACAACCGCCTGGTCGACGTGCCGCTGCTGAAGGCCGCGGCGGCCCAGCACGGCCGCCGGCTGTTCGATGTGCGCCACCCCAGCCGCGACTTCGATGTCGCCAACGGCACCAAGCGGCCGGGCAAGCGCCTGCTGGCGGTGGGCACCGACTGCTCGGTCGGCAAGATGTACACCACGCTGGCCATCGAGAAAGAGATGAAGAGCCGCGGCATGAAGGTGGATTTCCGCGCCACCGGCCAGACCGGCATCCTCATTGCCGGCGAGGGGGTCTCCATCGACGCCGTGGTGGCCGACTTCATCTCCGGCGCCGTCGAGCACATTTCCCCGGCCAACGACGACGACCATTGGGACATCGTCGAGGGTCAGGGTTCATTGTTCCACGCCTCCTTTGCCGGCGTTTCCCTGGGGCTGCTGCACGGCGCCCAGGCCGATGCCCTGGTGCTCTGCCACGAGCCGACGCGCCCGCACATGCGCGGCCTGCCGGATTTCCAGGTGCCGGGCCTGCGGGTCTGCATGGATACGAACCTGGCCGCGGCCCGGCTCACCAACCCCAAGGCGGAATTCATCGGCATCGCCGTCAACACCTCGCAGATGGCCAAGGACGACATCGAGGCCTATCTGGCCGGCCTGGAGAGCGAGTTCGGACTGCCCGCCGTGGATCCTTTCGCCGGCGGCGTGGCGCCATTGGTCGACCGGATCCAGTAGGCCCGGGATGACTGATCTCAAGGTAACATCGGAATCCTGGCCGATCCGCGGCACCTTCACCATCTCGCGCGGCAGCAAAACGACGGCCGAGGTGGTCGTGGTCGAGCTCCGCCAGGGCGACCACAGCGGGCGAGGAGAGTCCTTGCCCTACCCGCACTACGGCGAGTCCGTGCAAGGTGTCGTCGACTTGATCGAAAGCCTGAGGGTGCCCCTGGCCGAGGGGCTCGATCGCCAGAGCCTGCAGACCTTGCTGCCGGCGGGTGCGGCGCGCAACGCTGTCGACCTCGCGTTCTGGGACCTGGAATGCAAGCGCGCCGGCAAGCGCCACTGGGAACTGGCCGGCCTGCCGGCCCCCGGTCCGGTAACCACTGCCTATACGCTCTCCCTCGACAGCGTGGAGAACATGGCGAAGATGGCGGCGGAGAACGCCCAGCGCCCGATGCTAAAGCTGAAGCTGGCCGGGCCGGAGGATCTCGACCGTGTCGCCGCGGTACGTCGCAACGCGCCGGAGGCGCGCATTATCGTCGATGCCAACGAGGGCTGGAGCGCCGCTCAGTACACCGCACTGGCACCGGAGTTGATCGGGCTCGGTGTCGAGATGGTCGAGCAGCCGCTGCCGGCGGGCGCCGACGCGGACCTGGCGGGAATCGAGCGGCCGGTAGCTGTCTGTGCCGATGAATCCTGTCATGACCTGGCGACCCTGGCGGCTCTCAAGGGCCGCTACGACATCGTCAACATCAAGCTCGACAAGACCGGCGGCCTGACCGAGGCGCTTAAGTTAAAAGCCGCCGCCGAGGCGGAGGGCTACGGCATCATGGTCGGCTGTATGCTGGCCACCTCGTTGGCCATGGCGCCGGCGGTGCTCTTGGCCCAGGGCACGCTGGTGGCCGACCTCGATGGGCCGCTGCTGCTGGCCGAGGATCGCGAGCCGGGCCTCAAGATCGAAAACAGCCTGGTCTACCCGCCCGAAGCGGCGCTCTGGGGGTAAAAGGGAGAAGGTTTATGTTAAAAGCGTTTCTGGTCTCGATGGCTCTTCTTGTGGCCTTGGCCGCACCGGCCCAGGCTATCGACTACCGGGAGGGGCAGGCCTGGAGTTACAAGAACCGGCCGGGAGAAGCGGCTTCTCTCATCTATATCGCCAGGATCGACAGGGGTCTCGGCCCCAATCCGATCTTTCACCTCTATATCGATGGGCTGAAGCTGAAGAATCCCCTGATCGAGGGCCGTGTGCAGGACACTTTGCCCCATGTGCCGATCAGCCAGGAGGCTCTGGACGCCAGCGTGGTCGAGCTGGTTCAGGCCGCAGCAGGCTTGCCGGATATCTCAGAAGGCTATGCGATCTGGCGGACAGCTTTCGAGAAGGGGCAGACCGGCGTTTTCACGATTCCGGTGGCACAGATCGTTCAGCACATCGAGGACGCCTTCAACAAGCCGAAGTGATGAGCTGCTGCGGTTTTGGTCCTGCCGGCGCTACCCTGCAGCAGCAGGTTCTTGCGTTTTGATCCGGTGTAGAAACGACCAGGCGTAGAGCAGGAAGAAGAGGCCGAAATACATTTCCTGCGGTTCGCTCATTCGCATGTCGAGCAGTTCGCCGGGATACCAGTCGAAATTCTGTTGAACCCGCTCGATGCTCTTCAGGATCGATGCGATGACGGAAGGCACGATGACCGCATAGGTCGGCAGGAACCAGTAGCGCCAATCCCTTGCCGGGCTGAGCCGGATACCCTTCAACAGCATGATGATAGGTATGAGAATGCCGCCGATTATGGTCGCCAGCTCGACGATTTTCTTCGGCTTTTCGTCCGCCCAGTTGGTGATGTTGTGCAGGTTCGTTTCGCCGTGGTCGTTGACGTCCTGTATCGAAGCGGGCGTCTGCCACTGTAAAATATGCTGACCCCAACTCATCTCCTCGCCGGCGAAATAAATCGCACCCAGGGCGAAGATGATCAGCCAGGGTCCCAGGATACGGCCGGGAAGCCGGCGGCGCTGGCGCCAGGCCAGGATGGCCAGGACCGCGGCGGAGAGGGAAAAGACGGCGGTCGACAGCTCGACGATGCCGAGTTCGCCGTAGAACCAGCGGTCGTAGAACTCCGTTCCGGCCAGGCGACCCGCGAGGATCAGACCCAGGGTGAACAAGGGCAACCAAAGCCATGCGGCCTTGGGCAGGTCGCCGTCTGTTTTCGCGACTGATCTCGACACAACCTTCATCCCTTGTTAGCGGCCCCTCCACGGTCTTGGCGGCAATTGCGAGAGGCTCTAAACTCTGCCGCTCAAGCTGCCGAAAACCGCAGGCAAACCAAGACGCCGAATGTTTGAAGCGGGCCACCTCCCCGTCGAAGGTCTATCTAAAGTATGTCTGTTCGGATGGCAATTGCAGCTCGGATCGATCCTTGCCCGCAACAACAGACCCGGGTCGGACAAACTCCGGTCGGGGCGGGCGCTGAAGGGTGACAGCAAACACCAAAGCGGGCGCCTTTTCCCTGCAGGCGGCGGGAGCCGGACTGCTGGCCGCCTTTGTCGGTTTCTTCGGTTCCTTCGCGGTCGTGCTGCAGGGCCTGATCGGAATCGGCGCCAGCCAGGCCGAGGCGGCTTCCGGTCTCATGGCGCTCTCGCTCTCCATGGGTCTCTGCGGCGTCTATCTCTCGCTGAAGACCCGCCTGCCGGTCTCCATCGCCTGGTCGACGCCCGGCGCCGCGCTGCTCGCCACCACCGGGGTGGTCGAGGGTGGATTCGCCGCCGCCGTCGGCGCCTTTCTCATCACCGCCGCGTTGATCGTGGTTGCGGGTCTGTGGAGGCCGCTTGGGCGCGCCGTCGCGGCCATACCGCCGGCCCTTGCCAACGCCATGCTGGCCGGCGTGCTGCTGACCTTCTGCCTTGCCCCGGTGCGGGCGGTGGCCGAGGGGCCGGAGCTGGCGCTGCCGGTCATTCTCGCCTGGGCGATCACCTGGCGCTTCGCGCGGCTCTATGCGGTTCCCGCGGCGCTGCTGACGGCGGTGGTGATGGTCGTCGCTACCGTCGACCTTCCCGGGTTCGGCGGTATGGCGCTGCTGCCGCAGCCGGTGCTGGTGACGCCGGTATTTTCCGTGGCGGCATTGGTCGGTATCGCTCTGCCGCTGTTCATCGTGACCATGGCGTCGCAAAACATTCCCGGCATCGTGGTGCTGAAGGCCAACGGCTACAAGCCCGCGCCGGGGCCCTTGTTCGCCACGACCGGCGTCTTCAGCCTGCTGTCGGCGCCCTTCGGGGGGCATGTGGTAAATCTGGCCGCCATTACCTCGGCGCTCTGTGCCGGGGAAGACGCCCAGGCCGATCCGGGCCGGCGCTACTGGGCCGCCGCGGCTTCCGGCTTTGCCTATATCGTCTTCGGGTTGCTGGCCGGGATCATCACGGCCTTTGCCGCCGCCGTGCCGGCCTATTTGATCCTTACCGTGGCGGGCCTGGCGCTGCTCGGCGCCTTCGGCTCGGCCTTGAGCGAAGCCCTGGCGTCGGCGGAGGACCGCTTGGCGGCCATCGTGACCTTTCTGGGCACGGCCTCCGGGCTCTCCTTCCTGGGCATCGGCAGCGCCTTCTGGGGTCTTCTGGCCGGCCTGGCTATCCTGGCGCTGACGCGTTGGCGCCCGGGGCGGGGGAAGACCGGCTAAGCGGTCTCCTTCACCCAACCTTTGTCGAAAACCAGGCGTTCGGCGCCGGTGAAGCGGCGCTGGCGCTCCAGTTCGGCCTCCAGGCGGTCCTGGCGCGCGGCGGAAAGCTTGATCTTGGGTTCGAGCCAAAGGCCCTTCACGCGCAGGACGCCGCTGCTGCGTTCGTGCTTCATGTCGAGGCGGCCGATCAACTTGTCGCCCTCAAGCAGTGGGAAGACGTAGTAGCCGTAGCGGCGCTTGGCCGCCGGCACGAAGACCTCGATGCGGTAGTTGAAACCGAAGAGGCGTTCGGTCCGCTTGCGATCGCGGATCAGCGGATCGAAGGGGCTGAGAACCCGCAGGCGCTTCGGCGGCTCGGGCAAGTCCTCGCAAGGGTCGGCCTCGGCCCAGACGTAGGCCGCGCGCGGCTTGCCGCCCCCGGCGTTCTCGACAGCCACCTCTTCCAGTTCGCCGCCTCTGCGCGACAGGCACCAGGCCTTGGCTTCCTCGGGGCTCACCAGGTCCCAAAAGGCGGCGATCTCGCCGGAGGTGGCGACACCGAGGCGGTCGAGCGCCGCGCGGCAGGCCCAGTCGACCGTTTCGACCTCGTTGCATTCGGCTTCGTAGCGATGCGGCGGCAGGGTGCGCTCGGTCAGATCGTAGACCTTCTGAAAGCCGTCGCGCGCGGTGACCGCCAGGTGGCCGCAGCGCCAAAGATATTCCAGTGCGGTCTTGGAGGGGTGCCAATCCCACCAGCCGCCGCTGGTCTTTGGGCGCTCGGCATCGTCGTTGCCCAGCTCGCGGGCCAGGACCCGCCCATTGTCGGTGACGTGCTGCAGGATGACATCCATCTCGCCCTCGAAGTCACCGTCGCGCCACTTGCGCCAGCGCTCGCGCAGGCGCGTTTCCTCGCGGGCGAAGCGCAGCTTCCAGTGGGGGAAGAAGCGGCTGGGAATGATCGCGGCGTCGTGGGTCCAGTTCTCAAACAGCGCCGCCTCGCGCTCGTGCAGGCGCGTCAGTTGCTTGTGGCGGTAGGTTTGGTTGCGCGCGAAGAGGATCATGTGGTGGGCGCGCTCCACCGTCTGGATGGAATCCAGTTGAACGAAGCCCAGGTGCTCGATCAGTGCCAGCAAATCCCCGTCGGTCAGCTTGCGGTGCGGCGGAAAGGAAAGCCCCTGACGCTGCAGAAACAGGTGCCTGGCGGTGCGGTTGTCGATCAGGCGCGGTGACGTCATGGGACCGGCGTTGGCGCCATTACGGCCGGTTGCGGCGCCAGCCGCCGCGCCGGCGCGGTCGGCAGAGGTGGCGGGTCATGCGTTGGTCGGGATATTCCGCCGTTTCCTTCAGCATCTCGATGAGCCGCCCGCAGGCGCCGCCGGGCTGCGGTTCGTCGTCCAGGCGATAGTCGGTGATGAGTCGCTTGGCGGACTGCCCGGGGTCGCGGCCGTCGCCAAGGCGCAGGACCCAGGCCAGCACGATGTCCTCGGCCGGGCCGGGGAAGTCCTCGCCCAATTCGATCACTTCGCGGATCAGGCCGCCGGGATCGTCGGGGGAATCGTGTTCGGAGAGGTAGCGGATCGCCATCAGATTCGTCGCAACAGGTTGAGCCGGCTGGGAATCTCAAACCAAAAGCCGTCGTCGCGCTGTTCTCCCGCCGCCAGGAAGGCCTTTCGCAACGACTCTTCCGCCGCCTCGACGGCGGGGCGGCGCTTGGGGTCGACGGCGATCAGGCCGTCGCGAAAGGCCTCGAAGTTTTTTTCGCGATAGGGCGCGAGGTAGCGGAACTCCTCGACCTCTTCCAACTCCTCCTCGGCGCAGACTGCTTTCAGGGCTTCGTAGGCCTGGGCGCGGACTTCGGTTTCATCCTCGATGGGCCGGACCACCTCGAAGTGGGCGCCCTCGGCCAGGGGTTCCTGGATGTAGACGAAACCGCCCGGCTTGAGCACGCGGGCGGCCTCGTCCAGGGCGGCGCCCTGAACCTCGATCGGCACGTGATGCAGCGAATTGAAGAAAATCACCGCGTCCAGGCTGCCGTCGGGCAGGGGCAGTTCCTCGCCGAAAGCGCAGAGATAGACTTCGCCGTCGGCCGGCTCGGCGGCCTTGGCGCGGGCGAGTTGATGGATGCCGGGATCGATGCCGATCACCCAGGCGCCGGCCCGGGCCATGGCGCGCACCAGTCCGCCGTTGCCGCAGCCGATGTCGGCCACGCTTGCGCCCGCCAGCGCCAGGCGGTCGCGCAGCACTTCGGTGTGTTTGAGGAGTGGAGCTTCGGTCATGGCGGATAATGGGGTTTCATGGCGCTGATTGTAGTGCGGAGCCCGGTCGTTCTACCAGGGCTTCTGGCGCGATCCGGCGTGGCAGGTGTCAGGCCCCTGACAAACCTATCGCCAGGCCACTTCGCAGAGCGTGATCGGCTTGGTGAAACCCTTCAAAGCCTGGGTACCCAGGTCCTTGAACGTGAAGTCCGCGGAAACGAGATCACGGACCGTGTCCGAAACGACGATGGTCTCGGCCTTGGCCTTGTCGCAGAGCCTGGCGGCCATGTTGACGGTGGTGCCGAAGAGGTCGTTGCTGTCTTCCAGAGGTTCGCCGGCATGGATGCCGATCCGCACCCGCAGTTTTTCGGCGCTTGCGAGATTGAAGGCCTCGAAGGCAGCTTGAATGGAGCGGGCGCAGCGCACCGCCGCCGCGACATCGTCGAAAGAGGCCATGATGCCGTCGCCGGTATGCTTGACCTCGCGGCCTCTGGCATCCTCCAGGGCACGCCGCACCATGGCGTCGTGGGCCCGCACCATTTCCACCGAGCGCGCGTCGCCCAGGCGCTCGATCATCGCCGTGGAGTCGACGATGTCTGTGAACATCACCGCCCGGAACGCACTGTCCGGTTTGGGACTGGCGTCCGATGGCGATGGCGCAGGGTCGGCAACCCTGCCGAGAAAAGCCTCCACGGCAGATAGGTCGACCTCGATGACATCGATGGCGACATCCCCATGCGCCTCGTGGTGTACGCGCATTGCGGTGTCTTTGTCGGGCGCGTCGATCAGGCAGAAGCCGCTGCCTCGCTTCGCATCGAACCAGTAGGTCAGGAACTGGACGCCGTATTTCTCCTGCACTTCCAGGTCCTGGCGGTGGGCCTCGGCGATATCCGCTGAAGTGAGACCGCTGAGGTCGTGTCGGTCGACAAAGATCGGCATGACAAAAAAGGTCTCCTGCGAAGGCTGGTCGGGCAATTGCGGCGGTCCCGGGGCGGCGACCATAACACGGCCGGCGCGCTCTTGGCCCGCCAGATGGTGCAAATGTCGATTTCGTGCCGGCGCGAGTCGGGCGGTCAAGCTGGTCTGCCGACAGATCGATTGCCAAACCGAGGCTGGGCTTGCTAACTGGATGGGAACCGCAGGAGGCGCGCGATGCAGATCATGACGGCTGAAGCCTGGTACCGCACGGCGGGCGCCGGCGATGGCATTACCCATATCTGGGAGCCGCATATCAAGGAGTTCTACCGCTGCAACATCTGGCATGTGCGCGGCCGGGACCGCGACCTGCTGGTCGATTCGGGCATGGGGGTGGTCAGCCTGCGCGAGCAGATCCCGGTTGTCGCCGAACGGCCGCTGACCGCCGTCGCCAGCCATACCCACTTCGACCACATCGGCTGCCATCACGAATTTGCCGAGCGGGCTGTGCACCGGGACGAGGCCGCCCTCCTGGCCGCACCGGGGCGCAAGGAGACCCTGGCGGACCCCTACGTCACCGACGATATCTTCACTGCTTTGCCGCCGGGCAACTACGTCTCGGAAAGCTACGCGGTGACCCCGGCGCCGGCGACGCGGCTTCTCGAGGAGGGTGACGTCATCGATCTCGGCGATCGCCATTTCTCGGTCATCCACACGCCGGGCCATTCGCCGGGCGGCATCATGCTTTTCGAAAAAGACACCGGCGTGCTGATCTCCGGGGATACCGTCTACGACGGCCCGCTGATCGATGATGCCTACCACTCGGACCTCGCCGTCTACGCGGCAACCATGAAGCGGATCCACGACCTGCCGGTGCGCGTCGTCCACGGCGGCCACTTCCCCAGTTTCGACGGCGCGCGCTATCGTCAGCTGATCCGCGAGTACCTGGACTCCAAGGACGCGTGATCGACCAGCACAATGAGAGCGGTTCTCCGGGCATAGGCAAGTGACCACGTACTACGACTTGGATATCCTCGAAGAGTATTGCGGGGAGTTGGGTTTCCTTCTCGCCGGTCGTCTCCAGACTCTGTCGAAGTACAGATTCTAGAGGGTGTCACTCTGGAGTTTCATAACCTTCGCGATACTGAAGATACTCTCACTGGATTCAGCGGAGTGCCTTCTCATTTTCACGGAAAGGCGTTGCTGGATATTGGTGATTCCACCTATATCGAACTCGATGAGCTTGATGTCCTGCAGGGTATCAGGTCAGGTGAGGTTCTCATCGTTGAGCAGTATTTTAACGGAAGCCTCAATGATCGTTGGATTGCCCATAAAGACGAGAAAATGGAGGTTCAGTACATTGAGCCTGGCGAAGAGATTCGGATTTATAGGCTGCCTTAGTATTGATGACCGCGAGACGAGTTTGAGGAACTGCTTCGCGAAGCCTGACCAGCTTTGAAGAAGATGCGCCGTGATCGCCACCACACTGTTGTCATGCTCGGACTTGATCCGAGCATCCATTGTTCCGCTATCTCGCTGCTGCGCAATGGACCCTCGGGTCAAGCCCAAGGGTGACGACTGGAGCTGGTGAGGGAGGTCACCGCGTCAGCAGCACCATGTCGGCGGGGTCGGCGTAGAGCGCCAGGGTCTCGCCGGGCCGCACGATCTGCTTTTGCGGCAACCGCAGCTTCACCATGCCGTCGAAACCCTCGATCCTGGCCGAGCATTGATGGTGGGTGCCGAAGAAGCCCGCCTCGACAACGCTGGCCCTGCCCAAGGCCACCCTTCCTTCAGCGGCCTGCGGGTGCAGGTGTTCCGGCCTTAGGGATAGAGCGGCTTTTGCCCCGGCTTCGGCCCGGCCGGGGAGGGTAAAGACCCCAAGCGGCGTCGTCATCGTGACGCCGTCCGCCGTGGTTTCGGTGACCTCGCCCTCGATCAGGTTGTTGTCGCCCATGAATTCGGCGGTGAACCGCGACGCCGGCTGCAGGTAGACCCGTTCGGGTGAACCGATATCCTCGATCGAGCCGTTGTTCATGACCACGATGACGTCGCCGATGGCCATGGCTTCTTCCTGGTCATGGGTGACGTGGACGAAGGTGGTGCCGACCCGCTTCTGGATCAGCTTCAGTTCTTCCTGCATCTGGCGGCGCAGTTTCAGGTCGAGGGCGCCCAGGGGCTCGTCGAGCAGCAGCACCGAGGGCTCGACCACCAGGGCGCGCGCCAGGGCAATGCGTTGGCGCTGGCCGCCGGAGAGTTCGTGAATGCGCCGCGCCGCCGTATGACCGAGCCCGACCATCTCGAGGGCCCGTGCGGTCCTTTCGGTCTGCTCGCGCTTCGGGACTCTGCGCATCATCAGGCCGAAGGCGACGTTCGCCGCAATCGACATATGCGGGAACAGCGCATAGTCCTGGAAAACGGTCGTCGTCGGGCGCTTGGCCGGCGGCACCCGGGTGACCTCTTGGCCCCTGATGAAAACCTGCCCTTCCGTAGGCTGCAGAAAACCGCCGAGGATGTTCAGCAGCGTCGTCTTGCCGCCGCCCGAGGGGCCCAGCAGGACCACGAAGCTGCCGTCCGCGATCGTCAGGTCGATGCTCTGCAGCGCGACCTTGTCGCCAAAGCTCATGGAGATGTTTCGAAACTCGACGGCGGTGTCACTCACGCGCGTTTTCTCCGGAACACGACAAGATCCAGCACCACGACGGTGGCGACCGAAATCAGGAAGACGAAACTGCCCACGGCGTTCGTCTTGGGGTTCAGGCCGGTGCGCAGCATGGACCAGATTTCCACCGGCAGGGTAACTTCGAAGCGGCTGACCATGAAGGCGATGATGAACTCGTCCCAGGAAAAGGTGACGGAAAGAAAGAAGCTGGCAAAGAGCGCCGGCCACAGCATGGGAACGGTCACCAGGGCGATCACCTGCCATTCGCGGGCCCCGAGGTCGCGCGCGGCGCGCTCGACATTGGCCTGATGCTCCCCCATCTGGCTGTAAACGATGGCAAAGCAGAGCGGCAGGTTGATGACCACGTGCCCGATGCCGACGGTCAGGAGCGACTTGGGAATGCCCAGTTGATTGAAGGTGATCAACAGCCCCATGGCGATGATCAGGTAGCTGACCGTCAGGGGGGCGGTGAGAAAACCCTGCAGCACGCGGGCGAAGGGCAGGCAGTGGCGCGCCAGGGCATAGGCGGCGAGGAATCCGAGCACGACGGAGACCAGAGAGGAAACCAGCGCCACGGTGATTGAGTTCACCAAGGCGTCCATCATCCGCTGGTCGGTGAAGACGGCTTCGTACCAGCGCAGCGAGGGGCCATTGAAGGGCGGTATCGGCAGGCGCGAATCCTGGAAGGAAAACAGCACCAGCACGCCGACCGGCAGGAAAATGAAGCCGTAGACCAGGACGACATAGGCCCAGATCGGCAGCGCGCGCAGGGCGTAGAGGAGAGATCGGGTCATGGGATCATACCCTGTCGATTTTGAGCCAGCGCGCGCAGGCCAGATAGACCAGGCTGACCACGGCCATCAGGACCATCGCCAGGGCCGAGGCCATGGGGAAGTCGGAGCGCCGGGCGATCTGCATCATGATGGTTTGCGGCAGCAGAAGCTCGCGGTTGCCGCCCAGGATCTGCGGTGTGATGTAGTCGCCGATGCAAAGCACGAAGGTCAGGAAAGCGCCGACCATGATGCCCGGCAGGGTCAGAGGCAGGGTGATATGCAGGAAGGCGCGTAGCGGCCCGGCGCCGAGGTCGGCGGCGGCCTTGCGATAGCTCGCCGGCAGCTGCACCAGGTTGGCGTAGATCGTGAGCGTCAGCAGCATCACGAAGAAATGGACGAAGCCGATCACGGTGGCGCCCCGGTTGTTGGCGAAGGACACCGGATCTTCCGTGAGGCCGATATCGAGCAGGAAGTTGGACAGGATGCCGCCCTCCGAGAGGACGAGCAGCCAGCTGTAAGAACGCACCACGTAGGAGGTCCAGAACGGCAGGATGGCGAGGATCAGGGCCAGGCGCTGCCAGCGCCGCGGCACCCGCTCGGCCAGGATATAGGCCAGCGGGTAGGCGAGCAGGACGCTGACGACCGTGACGATCAGGGTCACTTCGATGGAATTGATCAGCGATTGAAGCAGGAAGCTCTTGGAGAAGAACTTTTCGTAGTTTTGCAGGGTGAGGTCGGTGACCAGCCGCGTTCCGACCCGCTGCCACAGGCTGTAGACGCCCATGATGATCAGCGGCGCGAAGAAGAATGCGGCGGTCCACAGGAAGGCGGGAAGCAGAAGCCCCCAGGCTCTGGCGCGATCGCTCATGTGCCTGGGGGGTCCGTCTGCCATGGGGTTTCCGTCACTGTGGTCGGAAAGATGCCGAACTTAGTGCTGCAGGAACTCGGTCCAGACATCCAGCATCTCGCCGTCCAGTTCGGCGTCCGGGATGAAGTAGCGGTAGGAGTTGGCCAGGAACTTTTCCTGCTCGTCCCAACGCAGGGCGGTTTTCTGTTCGCCCGTCAGGACGTCGCCGGCCTTCTTGTTCGCCGGCATGCCCCAGAAGCACGACGAAGTCGCGAGGCGTGCCTGGCCCTCCGGGCTCATGATGTACTGCACGAACTTGACGGCCAGGTCCTTGTTCTTGGAGTCCTTGAAGACGGCCAGCGACTGGCTCCACAGGATGCCGCCCTGGTCGGGAAGGACCCAGTCGAGATCCGGATTTTCGGCCTGCATGACGGCGACCGCCCACTCACCGCCGCCGATCAGGATATCGGCCTCGCCGGTCGCCAGCGCGGTCGTGGAGGAAACCACTTCGCCGACCATTGCCGAATTTTCCTTCAGCTTGAACAGCTCCGCTTTCATGGCGGGCAGCTTGTCGGCGGTGATGTCGTTGGGCTTCATGCCCATCTTCAGCGCCACCAGGTCCATCAGCGGAATGTAGTAGTCGTAGACCGCGATGCGGCCTTTGTACTTATCCGACCACAGCGTCTTCAGGTCGCGCATGTCGGCGGGGTCGACCTTGGTCTTGTTGTAGCTGACCACGTTGTACCCGAACTTCTCCATGATCGCGTACATCTTGCCGTCTTTGTGGGTGACGTCGGTCATCTGCACCTGCGCGAAGGTATCGGCCAGGGGCAGTTCGCTCTGCGGCAGTTCCGCCAGCAGCCCTGCCTCGACGACGCGCGGCACATCGACGCCGTCGATCACAAAGACGTCCCAATCGCCGGGCCGCGACTGTTCGACGATGGCCAGCGCGGCGCCGGTGCCTTCGTATTCCTTCAGATTGACTTTGACGCCGTACATTTCTTCGAAGGGTTCGATCAAGGCAGGGTCGGTGTGATCGCACCAGACCAGCGCGTTGAGTTCTTCGGCGGCGATGGCGTTGTGGGCAAAGGCGATCGCAGTCGTGGCGACGGCGGTGACGCCGAACAGGCGACTGCCGTAACGCAGCAGGCCGGATTGCTTGCGGCCCCGAGTAAGAGAAAACATCCGATGCTCCCTGTTTGTTAGTGATCCGCGTTGTTTTCGGATCTTCGGCACAATGACCTTACGACAAGGCGGGGCCCGTTCAAGAAAAAAATGAACTGATTTTAAACTTGAGCCAATTCATTTGTCGTGTAATGAATATCCAATGGCCGGATTGAGGGAAAAGCAGAAAGCTGACCGGGACCATCGTATCCTGAAGGCGGCGACTCGTCTGTTCCGGGAAGACGGCTATGACCGGACCAAGATGGAAACCATCGCGGCGCAGGCGGAAGTTTCGACCGGCACCGTCTACAACTACTACCAGAACAAAGGCGACCTGCTGGTCGCCATCGTATCGATGGAGGTCAACGAGGTCCTCGGCGCCGGCGCCCAGTTGATCGCCCGCCCGCCCGCCGACGTCGCCAAGGCGGTCAACGCCATGATTTCCATCTACCTCGATCACTCTCTGGTCTATCTCAACAAGGAAATGTGGCGCCATGCCATGGCGATATCGATCAGCCAGCCGGCATCGCCCTTCGGCCGGCGCTATTTCGATCTCGACAGTCGCCTGGCCGCGCAGGTCTGCGAACTGATCGAACACCTGCAGCGCGGCGGCCGGGTGGAACCGGGCGTCGACGCCGTGGCGGTCGGGGAGATGATCTTCAACAACATGAACATGATGTTCACGACCTTCGTGAAGACCGAAGAAATGGCTCTCTCCGAACTCAAGGCCTCGATCGCCCGGCAACTCCAGCCGCTCCTGCAAGCCATCCGCGCCTGACCGGGGCGGCGCTAGACGGACAGGCCGGGGGCTTGTACCTTCTCCCCCGCGCGTCGTGTCAGTTCAGGTCTGCGCTGCTGGGAAGGGGAAAGATGTCGAAGAGCTCATATCGCCGATTCGCTTCGGTGTTTCATCCGACGGATTTTTCGAAGTCCAGCCAGGTTGCCTTCGACCACGCTCTGAAAATTGCGCTCGGCAACAGCTCGTTCTTCGACGTTTTGCACGTCGGCGGCAAGGATGGCCGCGGTCCGGACTGGTCCGGCTTCCCGCAGGTCCGCGATACCCTGGTCCGCTGGGACCTGCTCCAGGCGGAAAGTCCCCGTACCGCCGTCGCCGACGAATTGGGGGTCAACGTGAGGAAGGTGAAACTGGGCAGCAAAGCGCCTCTCGCGGCGATGACGGACTTTCTGGACAACGAGCTTGCCGATCTGATCGTCCTGGCGACCGAAGGCAGGGACGGCTTGCCGCGCTGGCTCAATCCTTCCGTGTCGGAGCGCCTGGCCCGTCGCAGCAGGACGCCCACCTTGTTTGTGCCGGCAGGGGCCGGCGGCTTCGTTTCCCACGAGGCCGGTGGCGTCAATCTAAAGCGCGTCCTTGTCCCTGTGGACGGCAAGCCGGACCCTCAATTGGCGATCGACACCGCCGGGGTGCTGCTGCGCTCTCTAGGGGCCAAGGAGGCCGAGGTCGAGGCGCTCTTCATCGGCGAGTCGGCGCAGATGCCGCGGGTCGCTCCCCCCAAGGGCGGCGAGGGCGCCTTCCGACAGACGGCCCGCCAGGGCACGGCCTCTGACGACATCGTCAAGACCGCGAAGAAAGACGGCGTCGATCTCATTGTCATGGCGACAGAGGGGCACAATGGTTTCCTCGATGTCCTGCGCGGCAGCACGACCGAGCGCGTGCTGCGGCGCTCACCCTGTCCGCTGCTGGCGGTGCCGGCGGTGCGCGGCTGACGCGGCATGGCAGCCATCTCCTTGCGGCCCTTGCGAACTGTCGACAATTGAGTAGGCTGGCGCTCCCCTGATTTCGTTGTCGAGCCCATGAGCAGCATCATATCCGAGAGCTTCCCCGAGATTCGCGAGGGGGTTCGTGCCCTCTGTGCCAAGTTTCCCGGCGCCTACTGGCGCGACCTGGATGCCCGGCGGGCCTATCCCGAAGACTTTGTGAAGGCCTTGACCGAAGCCGGCTACCTGGCCGCTCTGGTCCCGGAAGACTACGGCGGAATCGGCCTGCCGCTGGCCGCCGGCTGCGCCATTCTGGAGGAGATCCAGAAGGCCGGCTGTAACGGCGCCGCCTGCCATGCGCAGATGTACACCATGGGCACGGTGCTGCGGCACGGCAACGAAGAGCAGAAGCAGCGCTACCTGCCCGGCATCGCCGAGGGTTCACTGCGGCTGCAGGCCTTCGGTGTGACCGAACCGACCAGCGGCACCGATACCT
>PJEL010002465.1_pt1 | contig 16953 bp, 14 predicted proteins | sample 1853271 | NCBI WGS metagenome assembly PJEL01 (sample SAMN08108733, study PRJNA415343) | Invertebrate metagenome, whole genome shotgun sequencing project. | host: Globobulimina | place: Sweden: Gullmar Fjord | collected 2015-08
TTTCTAGCTACATCATCAGTACTAGAGGTACTCTGAGCTGATGTATTTGAACTCGAGCTTCCTCCCAGGAACTGCAGGGCAGCGAGTTGAAGATGTTACATACACAAGCTACACAGTGACAATGATTTTCTGCCTGCATGCGCTCCCTCACGTACCGCCGATGCAAACTGTCTAAGTAGCAAAAGTAAGAAAACAGACACAGTCAAGGGCAGGAGAACCCAGTTTCTTACTTGACGGTCAATGACCAGGTCTTTTTCATATGTCATGGTGATGCGCTGTCCATATGCAAATGAGACCAGTTGGTGATCTTTCTGTATCTGAAACTACTACGAATGTTTTTATTTTGAGTGAATCAACCCCAAACAATGACGTAAAAAAGAGATTGATCGATTTCGCCAATTGGCGAATGGTCTATATAACATTTTTATTTTGTCGGGAAAATAAAAAGATATCTAGGAAAAAACTGTCATTGGTGTCCAGATTGACCCCGAGATTTGGCATATGACGGGAAATGGTGGCATAAATTTGCTTCGTAATATACATATACTTGGTATTCAACCACTGCTGGGAATATTCAACGCTCAGCAATGCTGAAGCATACAACGCCACTTGGCGTACCTCTGACTTGCAACGTTTCTGTCCGAAACATTGCTGATCGATCATCTCAAAAGTATGAAAGGCGCTATGATATGGAATATAATCGTAGAGATGGAGCACGCCTGGTGCATTGTGCGAGTTTGGCAGATGACATTACTGTTGAACAGCCATTGCGTTGTGTGAAAGATGTGTGGGTGGCACCTTTGCCAAGCAGGATGACACGAGAGAACAGGGCATTTGAAGAAGAACATAGGATCCGAGGGTATGAGGTGGGTCCTAATAGAAAGACGACGATGATTACCATTGCGAATCTGTTGCAAGAGGTGGCATCAAACCATGTTGTGTCAATGTGGGGTCGAAGTGATGAAGGATTTGCATCAGATCCAGAAATGGCGAAAGATGGCTTGATTTTTGTCATGACCCGCATGCAAATTCAGATTGATGAATATCCAAAGTGGGGAGATGTGGTGCGATTTGAGACATGGTTTGCCATCACTGGAAGGATGAGAGCATCAAGAGAATGGTTGATCAAGGACAGGGATGGAAATCAGATAGGTAGAGCTACCAGTACATGGGTGACGATAAACATGAAAACACGTAGACTTGGTAAAGTTCCTGATCGTACACGTGAGCGATTGGCGGCGTTTCAATACAAAGAACAGAATGCCTTTCCTGATGATATGATGCAACTCAAGCTTCCTGACTTGGTTTCTAATGAGGAGGTTGATGTGAAGATACCACAAATAGCGAGGGTGTCAGATATGGATATGAACGGACATATTAATAATGTGACGTACATTAATTGGATCTTGGAGACAATTCCTGAGGAAGTCCGACATGACAAACGATTATTCCAAATTGAAATTGACTATAAGAATGAATGTACTAGCGGAGATTTGATTCATCCTCTTGCAGAGGAATGCGAGACTCCTGAAGTATTCAAAACTATGAGCCATGATGGTAAGATATTTGTACACAGTTTGGCTCGGGATGACAAAGATGCAAGCACAACTGAGATTGTCAGGGCTAGAACTCTCTGGGTGTAGGTCCATTCTTGCATGACACGTCACAGAACGTGTAAATTTTGGCTATTTTGTAAAAATATGTTACTGAATAGATATATAACTAAAACTCATTCTCTCCAGACATGAACCTGTCAAATATTGCCTTTGCAACTGGTATAATCATGGCAAATGCAAGCTGGGGATAATCATGAGAATTAATTCTGGCTGTGATGGAACCGTTACCCTTGTTGTTGTAGCTACTGTTTGCAGCAATAGTGGTATCGCTCTTTCCTCCCCTGCCAGAAGACTTTGGTAGTCTAAATTCTGTTGAAATATTACCTCCAATTGTAGTATCCCTCTTTTGGAACACAGCAGATCCTCCAAGGAGCAGTCTTGTGCTTGGGTCGCCATCTGGTCGAAGACGCAAATCAACAGCTGCAGCTGTTCCGTGGTCGACCATGCCTGGTGCCTTGGTATAGACCCTACCAACTGACGTTCTCAGCTTTGCATTTGGAGTTATCTTGATGCGATCATCAATCTTCATGCCGTATGCTATGGTGCTATTTTTGAAAGGATGTGAGTAGTCCTCACCAAGTTTACTGACAATCATTCCAGCTGTGACTTTGTTCCTGCCGCCAGTCTTCAAACGCGATTCGGCTCTACTTGTGTAGAGGACATCACGACCAATTGTCTGAGCATTCACTTCAAGGGTACTTGCCCATCCAGAGCTATGGAAGTGGGATCCCTCGACCTGTGTCTGACATGTAAACTGTTCTTTATCTTTCGTGAGCTGGCAGTATGCTAAGCAAGGAACTCCACCAAGATACTGTCCACTTGGTCTCAAAACTGTCTGTTTCTCAATATGAATTGTGTCAATACCATCCTGGTGATCGATACCCCCATCTCCAACTATTGGGCGAACCAATACCTTGGTTGGATCTTCATACACATTGAAATGATGAGATGATACGTCAGAGTCGAACGATGGCCCAAGTTGTGGTGGTGGTGCCAGAATTGGAACTGGATCCTCCCCTGCTCTGGACTCCTCTGCCTTTTGCTTCAAGAACATTCTCTTTTTACGTAACGCTGCGGCCTTTTCATCTGGACTCATTTTATTAATCTCATCTTGCATTGGAATCTCGCGTTCATCCTCAGGGGCCTTGCGTGGACCTCTAAAGTCGACAAGACGAGACAACAGCCAACCGAGTGGTGGCATTTTCATCCCCATACCCATGTATGGGTTTGCCATTCCCTTCTTTTTCTTTCCTGCATCTCCAGGTTTCAGGATATTGTTCGCCTCATTCAACACTCTCGTGGTGAGGCACAACATCAGGAGTTGTCTCCTCCATGGTGTACCATTTGGCAACATTGGCTCTCCATCATCTGTTCTTGGACAATTCGAAGAATTCTCGACGTAGCAAGTTGGATTCAAAAGACGTTGATCTCCGGTAACAATTCGAATCATTTGTTGAACTTGCTGGCCTCTTTGAGTCTCATATGCATCCTGAGGCACTGGCTGCCCACTGCCACCATCTGGTGGAGGTGCCCCAGCATGTGTCAGAGTTACCATCGTTGAAAACCATACGTCTGGTCCAAATACATCTGAGATAGACCTCATGATGGCCAAATCAGCTTGGTCACGACGTGTAGAGTCCATACGGTCCATGTACAAAACAGCATGTGGTTTGTGCTTGTTGAATGCTCTTTTGGCAGCATGCAAGATCTTCAAGTTACTTGCTTGAGAAGCCGGCCCAGCGTGAAGCCCTGGTGTGTCAATAAAAGTCACACCAATTCCATTCACTTCTCCTCGAAGAATTTGGACTCCCTCTGTTGCATGATATCCAGAGAGAGGTTCAATTCCAAGGAGGTTATGGAGGGTGGATGTCTTTCCAACTCCAGCCATGCCCAGCACAAGCACTGTGCAAGAAAAGTCCAGTTTCTCTCCAGCTTGCTCAAGTTGTTCTGCTTCTTCCTGTGCCTTTCCTTCCACGTCTCCATGTGCTTTTGCTCCCTTGTGGGTCGTTTCCAAGTGAATCTTTTCAGCCATTTGAAGGCGGAACATGACTTGATTAATCATGCTGCTTGCAATTGGATATCTGAGCCTCATTGCAGCTCTATAAATATTTGTGCGGAAATTTTGCACTTGACGACGAATCTTTGTCACCTTGGCTGGCTCTTCAACCTCTTCAGGCTCCTCTGCAGGTGCAACAGCAACAACCGAGCCCCTAGCTTGTGATGCAGGCTTTGGCCGTGGTGGTAGCTTTGGAAGCCCTTTTGGTTCTCCAGAAGCACCAGCAGACGATGCTTTCTCGACCTGGTCAGTGTTATCCCTCGCATTCTCATACTCTTCCTCCTCCTCGTCATATTCGTAGTCCTCGTCAGTGTGTTCCGGTGCACTCATCTCTCCAAATGTCGCCGACAAATACGATTCTTCACCTTCACTGCATATCAACGATACAATTATCAGTCAAATACCTCACCCTGTCAGTGTAAAGCGTCCCTTAGAGGCATCGAGACGTGGCTGCGGACATTTAGAAGAACTCTTCCGCATCCACATCTGATTGGATGATAAACAAATGAACAAAAAATACATCGATTCGATAGATTTCCACTATCAGATGATTAGATCGCGCAGGCGCGTCTCGTGCATTCCATTGTACCCAAGCACGTTCGTTTCAGTAGCACATCTACAGAACCTCACATACCTACTATACTCAGCCATGGACTGAATTGATATGAATTAGTTTAAATTGGTTTTCATTGACGAGTTGAATGTTGAAATAGCCATAATTTCCGAGGATTCTCTCCTAGATAATATTTTAACTATCCAACAGAAAGAAAAATCTTAGCGTAAATAACATTTTAGATTTTAGACGTGAATTCTATAGAATATAGCTATAGAATTGCTAGCTAACAGATCGATTTCTATGTGGTTGATGCGACGCTGAGATTCATACTCGTTAATTTAGATACTAAATATTCTGTATCGAGACAAGCATTCACAAAAAGTGAGCAAAGGTGCGTATCGTCTCCGGGGCTGTTGGGTTTGTCATGCCATCCACGGAACGAGAGAGTTCTGAGTCAACTGTTTTCAGCATTCATTAGATCACTAAATGTGTTATACAATGCAGATATTGGATAATTCCTAGAGGAGGAACTGTAGTGGCGTTTTTCCAAAGCACTGATATTGAAAACTCAACAAGTCATACCTCTGGGATGAGGCAATCTGGTATTCTTTGCAGCGTTGCGCTGCTCTTTCTTGCACAATGTGTGCTTTCAGAGACTGAGAAAACATATGTCAGGCCGACAAATGCAGACTGCGTTGCAAGAGAACTCGGGACACAACTTGGGCCCGATGGGACCCTGTATCCATCAGCCTTTGTGATGGACGGAGACTCATCAGGGGATGGTTTCACAACTACTGTTGACAGCAACATTGGTTTCCGTGTTTCATACTTTGATACATATAAAGTGGTCGAGAACACAGTGTCGAATAAGACGTATGTTTTGTACGTGTGTGGAACAGACAAGCCAGGTGTTGGTGCACCTGGTGTTTCTGAAGATGCCATGTTCTTCCAGATCCCTTTGACATCTGTATCAGTACCTGAAACAGTACCATTTGCTTATTTAGAAGCTTTGGAAGTTGTTGATAGGGTCCATGATGTGTCCACGTTCGTCACTGCTGCATGTGGACAAAAGCTTGCAAATAAATGTGGGCTTGCTGCGCCATCATATGTCGACTTCACCGATATGTCTCTCAACCAAACTGCATTAAAAGAGGCAAACGCTGCTTCTGATGCCATTCTACTCGGATCAGGTCAGGAGGCAGATCTTGTCCTTACATTTGATGCAGAGGATGCTCCTGGTGTCCTTGAGAGAGCACAGTGGATCAAATACCTTGGTCTCTTTTTCAACAAGGAAAAGCAGGCAAGTGATATTTACAATGCCATTGAGGACTCGTATACCAAGATATCATCTCGTGCTAAGAAAAATGGTGAATCCCAGCCAACAATTGCATGGGTATCTCATTTTTCATATGATGGAGATGAACATTATGATGTCTCGTTGGCAAATTACAAACAGCAATTCATTGAAGATTCTCATGGAAAGAATGTAGCAGATGGATCTGCTGAAAAACTGGTAGCAGCATATCCTGGAGCACGAATCTCTGCATTCTCTCCAACAACAGTGGAGTTTGCCTGGGATGGCGACAACTCATTTGCATCTCAGAAGGAAGCTCAAGCGGCATTCTTGGACTTTTTGTCCACAGTTGATGGTATTATTGACGAGACGTATTCCGCAGATCCAAAAACATACGATTTCAACAAAGAGTTCGGGCTCGATTCTGTGAGTGAGGATGTTTTGAATGGGTTATCTTGGTACAAGCCATCCTTGGTGTACAGGATTGATGGTACCCTGTCCGAGATGAACGGCTACGATTGGTTCGAAAGCTCATTTGTGAGACCTGATTTGGCTCTCAAAGATGTTGATAGAATCGTCGACTCGAGCAGAAAGGGCGAGGCCATCAATGAGGGAGAGTTTACATGGTTGAGAAATATCAATGAAAACCCAACTTTGCTTTCCCCAGATTCTTGCAAACAATTGACAAGCTGCTCTCCTGATCAGATCCCTGTCTGTCCATTTGTTGCTTCTTGTGAAGATGGAGGCACCCGATTGCTTTCTGAACAGCCTATTGACAGCGATACTGGCTCATGTGTATATGACACGTGCATTGCAAGTGTTGGAGCAACCACTGACACTGCACAAATGGCTGCTCCTGCAGTTATTCTTCTCACGCTTCTCATTGTATTTGTAGAAGCTTTGATCAACTTCTGTTAATTTGTATGGAATCATACGAGTATATTATACAATCAACCATCAACAGTCACTTATGTAATGTGATGTGACATGTCTGGAGCACCTTCCTCAGCTCGAACCAAGTTTGTCATTTCCAGTGCAGCAGAATAGTTTTTGACCAAAACACGATAAAGTAAGTTTATTTCTCCCTGTGACACAGTTTTGCCCCGAAAGCATTCTCTAGCCAATTTGCTAAATTCATCCAAGGACAAGCCAGGACTTGTCTTGAACATGTCAATAATCTGGTCAAGATCGTCAATGTGATGATACAGCAAATCCCTCAAACACCGAAGGTCACTCAATCGACTAGCATAAGTATTACCTCTATTCAGTCCCACCGAGAAGAATGCAAAGAGTGACGCAGCTGCAACAGTACCGGTACCCAAACTCACAGAGGCAACAGACCAAAGCAAGCCTTCTGAGGCTTCAAGACCAGAGTGAAGGTTCATTCCAAAAAATGCAGCTGGTATTGTTCCCAACAATCCACATAGTGAACCGATTGATAGCATGACATTAAATTTCAAGACGTTATTACGCTGATGATCCAACTGCATGTGCCAGACCATTCTGTTTTGCTCAAGGTTTTCAGACAACTCTTTCAGCGCACTTTGTATATTCAACAACCTAAACTCGTAACTCTGTAAAATCATACCAGCCTGACGCGCATGTATACGAAGTCGTTCAGATCCCTCCTGATCCCTCTTTTGCGATTTCGTCAAAGCTATTGTCCTGTCAGAGACACAAAATGATTTCAATGTTGCATCCTGCTCAACAATGGGAGCGATTTCATCCAACGTCTCCTGAACATCGTTTTGAAGTTCAGACAACTTTGCATTGATTGGAACAAAGCGAGATAATTCTGCGGCAGCCTGGTGGAAATTCTGGTTCAGATCATCCATGACGGTGTCTGCAACCATCCAAATCCTCCGATATTTCTTGTCAAAGTCCTGAGTTGTCTCTGATAACAAGCTCTCGAGAACTTTCAACTCAAATGGCAGCGATGATTTCGTATCAATAGCTGTTTTTATTGTTTGAGCTGCGTGTATTGTGTCACGCAGTCCTCGATCACTCGGAAACAAAATTGCCTTGTCAGCATAAATAATGCTCTTGCAGGTTTCAGTCCTAAACAGAATGCTTCCATCACTTCTGCTAGAAATCAATGCCCGTCGACCCATGGTAGAATCACCAGTAAACATAATAATATCTCGAGGGTGTAGGTTGAGCGTATCAGGTGATTTATATGTCTCAATAACGGATCCATCATTTTGAAATTCAACCACCTCCCAAAACGGACGAGAATCTCCAGAGTCTAGGGCAATTCCTGGGCTGCTTTTCAAATGCGTCACAACCTTGCCTCCCAAAGATTTACTTACAAAAAACCTTTGCACTGACCTGAATATACTGCCACGTGAAGCCATATGATCTTCGTGATACAGACAGAAAGATTAGTGGAACGACAACACACAAGCGGCACGTCTGGTCACGAATATCATACGAGCCTCTTGTTTCTTGTCCGTTTACTTTGGGTTTTCCATATAGTTTTTATATAATTGGTTGGATATCAAGGTTCTGTTCGTACATGAATGTTACAGATGCAATTCCTCTCCAGAGGATAGCTACCAGCTGAGCCATCTGCAGATGGAGATGATACATTTTCATCAACCTGGGGGAGTAAAGCCAGTATTCAATCATTAAATCATTAGTATAGTATAGATTACTACTATGGATCAATATATTAGACAATCATGGGATACCCTCATAGATGCCTGGCATACCGCATCCTCGACTACTGCAAATTCACTTACAAATAAAATGACGTATTATACGTCAGGAGGTCTTGGAAACCTTCCAACTATTCCTAGCAAACTACGAAATGAGAATGCAGTGATCCTGGGGGTATCTGGATACCGTTTTGTACACACTGTTGCAAGCAAGGTGCTTGAAGGACCTGATACCAGCTGGGGAAGTATTGGGCTGACTGCCATTCTTGGAGTATGCCATCTAGAACGTGGCATGGGATTACGGAAGCCAGCAGAAAGTGCCTTTTACACATCTACAAATCCGTATAGAATCTTGGAAATGCGAGAATTCGGAAGGTTGATTACAGGTCAGGTGTATCATTCTTCCACAACAAGTTTTTTGAATAATGTCGTCGATGTATGCAACTCTACAGCAACAATAGAATCAGTATGGGGGTGGCAGGGAATGCTTGCTAGTGTTAGCTTTACAAGTCTTTTAGGTCAAGTGCTGTATATTGTGTCAACTCACATTGCCAGGACTTGGTATCCTGCATCAGAGCTTGCCAAGGAATTTTACAGATTCTCCACTGGTTTGACTATAACATCTGCTGGATTGAATACATTGTCTGGGTATCTTTTAGATGGAGTAGAAATGTCTCGTTCATCCAACCACGACTCTCTGGTATGGAGACACCGGTATCAGTGGAGCATGCACCTGCTCTTGACGGGAACATTATTGACAATGTCATCAAATTGCATGCAAAAGAGCTCAACATCGAGCTCATATGCATCTCTAGAAGTACCATCTCTGTATGCTTCTGCATCAGGTGTCGTTGCTGGCATTGTGACATCCTACCTACTTGATGGTCCATGGAGGTGTCCAACCCTTGAACTCTCTTGTGCAGACATTGCTCTACAATCCGCACTCCTTGGGATATCCATGTTCTCTCTGAGATCTGTATAGATTTACATAGATGCGTATCTGTTCATGATCAAATGATCATATGCATGCATGTCACATGCACCTTTGCTGTAACATTTTTTTGTTACAAGACAACAGCGGAAACCAAAAGATCAAAGCCATCCGGATGACGACGATTCTCTTCCTACTGGAGACCAACATCGATAAAACACACAATCTAATTCACTGAATTTTATCATTACAACAGAAAATAACAATCAATATGCAGACTTCTACCATGTTCCAGAAGGTGTCAATCACCAAGCCAACTGCTGCTCGGTACGTTTGATGAGAGGTTGCCTACTACCCGGCACCACCTGACCCGTTCCTGCCCTCGAGTCAGAAGACACAGTCCGTGTAACCCTTTTAAACGAAATATCATCATGTGGCCAAATACTCGTGGATATTCGAGAGGATATTTTGCCCCTCTCCTTGGCCGTGTCTCGAGGATAGGATTGGGTTGAGTCGACAGAGATTGAGTGGCATGTATGATAGATATCTCCCATCACTGGGGTCCTCCGATGGGAGATGTCAACCCTATCTCAGGTTGCTCAAACTCTCTTGGTCTACTCTACCCGATGCATCACCTTGTAGAAGTATACATCTCATATATATGTTGTGTGTGTATTTTGCAGCCCAACTCAGCGTAGAGGAAATGCCGTGATCGTCGCTTCCGGTGCCAAGAAGATTGATATCAAGAAGCAGGGACTCAACTCTGTCAAAAACTCTATTGTGCAGAAGAACTTGATGGGAGTTTCCGAGACCATGAAGAAGAAGGACTGGAGGGACGCCAACGGTCGTACCGGAAAGGGATACGGAGTCTACAAGTTTGCTGACAAGTACGGAGCTAATGTTGACGGATACTCCCCAATCTACACCCCAGATACTTGGTCCGAGTCTGGTGAGTCTTACAAGCTCGGAAAGACTGGATTGATCGCCTGGGCCGGATTGATTGTTGTTCTCCTCGGAGTTGGAGTCAGCTTGATCGTGTCTACTTCCGCCATTGGACAGTAAATGTTCCTTTAGAAATCAGCAATAGAGCTTTTCTGCTGTTCTGAAAGTGTATGTGCAGTTCAGGAATGTAAGAAAAAATAATGCACCACTATTGCCCTGTTGTTGTTGTTGTTCTACATACACTCGTTTGTCTATTCATCATGTATCTTTGTGTCCAACACGCTGCTACCTCGTAGGAATTCCTAGGAATACAGTTGTAATTGCCCTTGTAAGGGGCAAGAAAAAAATCTTAAAACTCACTTAAACTCGAATGTGATATGCATGGCCCTGATCCACCAGGCTGCACATATCAATTCAAGCCTATACTATTTTCAATATAACACTTCTAGTAGAATCGCGTGTGAGAAACCACGTGAAAGGACGCGTCGTGGAGATGCCATCATCGTCGACCCGGAGGGCGATTTCGTCTCTAATAACACTGGTACGACATCAGCACGGTGGAAATAAACATGTTAGATTACTTTCTAATGGAACCAGAACTGTGAGGGGCTCGTCATCGAAGGAAAGTTTCTTCTCAGAAGGAAAGAACGAACCTGGTGGTTTGCTGTTCAATGAATCACCTCAGCAGGGAGGAAGACAGTGGGAGTCCTGGGAGGGGCCTTGGTATTTTGCTTTTGGAGCTGCTACTGCGATACTTACGATTGGTCTTAGTGCCAAGCCAGATACGAGCTTGGTCTCCTGGGCAGAGAGAGAGGCGCTGAAACGACGAGAGCAGTGATATGCTTGTCAGTCATCAACTCGTATGATGAGAACATGTCGCTTGAATAGGTAGAAGACTAGTGTTAGAATCAGACAAAACTCTGAAATAAACAATAACGACGATTCTATATATATATTTGTAAATTTACACAACGATGAGAGAGTACAGACAATTAAGAATTGACCACATCATCCTTGGCTATAAGCTGTTTAATCTTGGTGATTGCAACAGAAGGCTGAAGATGCTTTGGACAAACTGACGTGCAATTTCCAATAGTGTGGCACCTGTACAGTTTATGTTGATCATCCAGATCTGCCAACCTCTGTTCTGTGAAATCATCCCTGCTATCAATAATCCACCGATACGCATTCAACAACACAGCAGGTCCGAGGTATTTATCTGACGACCACCAATATGAAGGGCATGATGTTTGGCAACAAGCACATAAAATACACTCGTACAATCCATCAAGTTTTGCCCTATCCTCTTTGCTCTGCAAATTCTCCTTTCCAGCCTCTGGTTTCGTGGTCTTTTGCAAGTAAGGCTTAATACTCTTATATTGTGCATAAAAATTTGACATATCTACCACCAAATCTTTCACCACGTACATATGAGGCAACGGTGCAACCCTCGTTGGCGCTGAGGTCTCTCTATCAACCCGTGTCAGGCATGCCAAACCGTTCGTCCCATTAATGTTCATAGAACATGATCCACATATTCCTTCTCTACATGACCGACGCAACGTCAGGGATGAATCCTGTTCATCTTTGATTTTCAGGAGAACGTCAAGCATCATAGGTCCACAAGAGTTGAGGTCCACCTTGTACGTCGCATAGGTTGGTTTGTCTTCATGCTCGGGATCCCATCTGTATATCATGAATTCTTTTTCAAGAACAGGCTTTTCTGTAGAAGATGATGCAACATATGTTGTTGTTGTTAGTTGTGAAGAGAGAGTGCGTCCCCAGCTAGTCCGTGATGATGCCTGTTCCACGAGGGAGTTCGACGCTCTCTTAAGTAGAGACTGCATCCTTGTTTGAATGAACGTAGTGTAATGACACTCTTTTTCACAAGATATAGTACTATCATGTATTTATGTGACGTAGACTCGAATGTGTTGACGTGTTTTGTATCAAGGGTTCTTCCATGATGATGGAAGGCCTCAATGAAGCCCTTTGGAGATTTTTTGGGTTGTCGGTTTTTTAATCATGCATGCATTTTACAAAAATCATTAAACATCATGTAGATGAAAATAATCACGACAGTATAGAGAGATACTCGTAGTATAATATCATGCCAACCATGCACCAAGTGTCTCTGTTGACAAGACGACACCCTATGTCTGCACCAGGTAGACTGCTGGTGATAGGAACTGTTCCGGTTAGACAGGGGGAACTTGTCTACAGTCTACCATATACCACGAGGACAAACCGTACAGTATTTTCTCTTTACCAAAACAACCATCCTGCAGCAAAGGCAACATCAAGAGTGCTTGCAGGGAGTGGTGATGAGAATGGTCAGGAAGAAAAGAGTGATGAAGAAGCTCTACGAACACTGATGTCTCGGGCATGGGACATGATGAACGCGCCCACTAGTCCAGAGAAAGCAGACGATATCATATCTGAGCTCTGCAGAGATGTGGATGCATGGGTTCAGCTTGGAGAGAATAATGGTCGAGTGACCATGGATCTTCTGAGGAGAATCGAGCGAGGAGAATTCTTCTACCCGGAAACCAAGGGTTCGAATACACTCATCATAGATGAACTCGTTGATAGAGTAGGGGAACGACTGACCTCCCATTATGTTGGATATGATGTTGGATCACTTGATCAGACTTCCCTGCCAGTGAATACAAGTCAACTCAAGGCAATGCCCAATGGAAGCCTTGTACCATCCAAGACTGTCGATCTAGAGCTTTTGGAAGAGCAGGCTCGGGCTTTAGAGGCAACAATCGGTGTAAGAAAAGCACAATCTATTGTTCAACTTCTTGGGAGGAAGGCACTATCTCTCGAAGAAATGAATCGAATCCAAAATATTCCAGAGAAAAGTGATGCAGAAAGAGTATTAGAAGCTTTGATGTACATAGATGACCGGGAAGAACGTAGAGAATTGATGCAGGAGGCATTCATCCCCGTCTCGGCAGATGATGGCGTGGATACGACAGAGGAGCAAGAAGCAATATCAACCACACCCATGGCCTTGTACCAACACATCCTGTCATGGCAAAGAAAATTGAGTATGAAAGGGAATGATGATATCCTTCCTGTCCAAGGAATATCCTACCAAAAGATGCAACAGATTCTTGAGGAACTGAGGACAGATGTCTTTGATTCATTACAGTCGCAATAAGAAATGCAGGCATGCTAGTGACGAGGCGGATTTGTATCTGCGCCATGCACATGCTTTCGTTTTTCTATAAATTTTTCTGCTACCTGACGAACTGCATCTCTACCGACAACCAGCATTCGATTCACAATCTCTGGATCTCGTTCATGCCGAGCCTGCTCAAACTCTTCCCTGGCACTCTGTCGAAGCACATCTCTCCATACCATGCCATGTTCGTTAGGCCAATCAAACAACGATGTGATTCTCATAATCTCTCTATACAGGGACAATGCTTCCCGTCTCGTTGTCAATATGGTAGGCGATTCGTCCTGTCGTCTGTGGGTGGTCTTGTCCTGCAAACACAGCTTCAGGTTCTTGTCCAGGTCATGACCTCACTCTTTTGAGAAAGAAACGTACCAAATTTGTTTCTATAATATATTCTATATCACTGTCATTGCCATACAGAGGTGAAAATGTCGATATATGACGATATATGTCAGGGAGACATCGAGGCAAAAGGGTCCGAGAGGTAAGAGAAGACATTGAACCTCGAGATCATGTGAATTCACATTACACAGTAGAATAATAGAAGTGTGCTAACATTATTACAGAGAAATAAAATACTCTTGAGTCCAGGACGTCTGAAAACAAAAACAAAAAGTGGGCGAGAATTGCTCCATCACGCTCTCAGGCACCTCTCTCTGAGCTCGGACGTCCTTGTCATCATCATGATGATGTACAACATGATGCGAAAGAACACTGGATATACTGATATCGTGATACTGGTAGAGATATGATATGTTATTGATACCTGTCAAGCCCCAATGAATGTTCAAAGGCATCTTCCTTCTTCTTCAATGATGTGGCAACGAGGTTTGCCACCTGGGGGACATCTGGAAAAAAGGGATATGATTCTACGATAAAGCGAGCCTTTTGCACATCTGTCAAGATAGTCTTGAAGACTGCTGCCCAGAATTCAACCCTACAAAGATATTCCTCATACATTTGTAGCTGCAGTTCCTTTCCAGCTTCATTGACACGTATGACCTTCTTCACCATGTGATTCAGATGTCTCTTGTCACCACCATCAGGTCCCAAGTTTTGAAGTGCAGCCAGTTTTTGTGAACATGCCCTCGTAAGTGTGCCCATCCTCTCCTTATAGATGCCATACAATGCTGAAAATTGATACATTTGGTATTCGTTCAGATCAAGATGAGTGATCACTGACAACCAGTGTTCGTTTTCATTCTTCTCCCCGGCCATTCCATTGTCAAACACAGCACTCATCAAAATCTCAAAATTGGGAGTATTGTAGACAGCCGCGTACATACACACTCTCCCAGCTTTATCCAGCAGAGTTTTCATGGCCTTGACGATCTCTTCCTTCTTAGATTCATCAGAACTTATAATGCAATCATACTGAATCAACAAGACACTTGCATCCTTGACCAATTTCTTCCAATACCAAATCAACCCTTTACCATCTAGCAAGTAACTCGTGTCAGATTCGTCAAGACCCCCCATAACATCTTGTATCCGCTCCTGTTGCAGCGTCTCTAGCAGCTGGGCGCATTCCTTAAACCTTTTGGCTTTTGTCTGTATCTGGCCCTCTTGGAGAGACAGGATAGAGTCATTGCTGAGGCGGAGCATCTTGTCCATCAGAGCATTCTTTCCGACCAAATCCTTATTCTCCTTTCGCAATCGATCCACCTCCTCCCTCATATAAACCATCTGCTCTTGCATAGAGCTAATATTCGCCTTTTGCCTTTCTCTGAACCGTTTCTGTGCCCTCCTATTCTTCTCTTGTGCATTTGTCTTTCCTCGAATAGGACTGGCTTCTCCGGACACATGCCCACTCACAGCTGCATCATCAACATCCAATGTACTTAATAAGTTGGAGTCGTTGTGTAATTTCCCGAAGAGTTCCTTGGCACGTGACGCCTCATTTCCAGCGTCTTCAGGATTATTCGACAGCGCACCTACGAGAACACGCATAGGTTGTTACGCACGGATATGAAGACAAGAATGAAAATAAACGTAAAACGTACGAACAAGATCATCAAACTCCCTTCTCTGAGGAAGAGTTGATGTGGTTTTTGGTCCATGAGGCATTGTTGTGTATCTCTCAGAAAGCGACTGTCCGTTCCACCAGTCTATATGATATTGAGATTAGTAAGATAAGTAGATATATACATTAAAACAATATTTTCATTTGAAATTGTGGAGTGAGGAATATTCTTGCAGTAGAGTAATGCTTACGGTACGCTTGGTGTCACGCAGCTCTTGCTGTCCAACAGTCCAGTGCATTGGATGCCACGTGGCATTTGATATTTGGTACTGTCACTAGCACACATGGGGAGGTGGAGGATGTGTTGGGATTGATCCCTTTTCAAATGATTCTGTCATCCACAGGCGAGATTCCTCTTCAGGTACCTCTGGTGGAGGAGACATTTGGTGTTGCTGCGAGGTCACCCCTGTTGGAACAGCAGGTGCACCTGCTTGCTGTCCAAATGGTTGTTGGGTAGTTGCTTGCTGTCCAAAGACACTCTGGGACCCTTGTGTAGGAGCCTGTGATTGGTTCAAGGACCCAAAACCATGATGTTGTTGGGACCCAAATGGCTGTGCTGTGGTACTCGTAAACGTGGTGCTGAAACCACCAGTGCTAGTAGTACTAGTTCCACCAAAACCACCACCAAAACCACCACCACCAGTAGTAGGAGTAGTGCTACCAAAACCACCACCACTTGTAGTACTAGTTCCACCGAAACCACCACCACCTGTAGTAGTGCTAGTTCCACCAAAACCACCACTACCAGCCGTAGTGGTACTACCGAAACCACCACTACCAGCAGTAGTGGTACTACTGTTTGAGAATGTACCTCCACCACCAAATCCTCTCCCAAATGAAGACTGTCCAGCAGAACCAAATGTACCACCTTGCGCTGATGAATGTAACCATGTCATATTATCAATCGAATTCATCGGAGCCATGATAGGCCTGCCTTCTATACTAGGCGCCTGACGACTCTTTGTCAGACCCTGGAACAGGTCAATCCTCTGCCGATTTGCTTTTCTAAACTGATCACCTAATGCCTGATGCCGTATGCCTTGTTGCATTGACATCATATTTGCATATCGAACCTCTTCAGGGGAAATATCTCCGCATACATCATTCTCACCCTCTCTGGTATGCCCATAACTGGTCAGATTCCATCCTGGCCTTTCCTGTACGCTCCTATCCGATTTCACAGTCTCGTACCAGGGGCCTTCTTTCCCTCCACCTCCATGCCTTCCACCTCCATGCCTTCCACCCCTGTAACCCCCTCCAGATCGATAATTATTGTTGTTCTGGTAGCCCCCCTGCATGTACAAGCCGATGTGTAGGCAGTATAAACTCCTTGTTGTCGATAACCCATTGGGAAGAAAAACTCACCTGGCTGTACCTAGACATGTGTTCCTGTGTTTTGTCTCTCTCACTCTCTCTTCTTCCTTTCCCGTCGTGACGGAGTGATCTATGTATTTACTACCCTATATTATAGTAATAATATAGAAACAATATCATAAGGATTCTTATTGAAACAAAAAAATACGTTCAAAAAAGCAAAGCAGGCATGGTAGATGGAATTTTATTTTCTTCTGGATGAAAAAAATGGTACATTGAATGTCAACGACCATGCCATATGACATGTCAAAGAAATTCACGCTGATGATGATACCAAATTGATACTAAATTCATCTATTACGACATTTTATACGTTG
>PJEL010002466.1_pt1 | contig 16945 bp, 21 predicted proteins | sample 1853271 | NCBI WGS metagenome assembly PJEL01 (sample SAMN08108733, study PRJNA415343) | Invertebrate metagenome, whole genome shotgun sequencing project. | host: Globobulimina | place: Sweden: Gullmar Fjord | collected 2015-08
TGAAGGCTGACATTATGCATGGGACAGCACTTCCAGTGATGTGGCCGCAGGAACTTTTCCAGGATGGCTTAAGCGATTGCGGCTAACCAGATCTTCTGCTGGTGCCAGATCCTCATATAGATCATAGGCAACGATCAGGGATGAAAGCGTTACAGGAACCTGAATATTGACAAGACGGGCAAGATTTGCGGCTCTTGTCGTCACATCGGTATTGACTGAGCTTCGTACATTTTCAAGGGTTGCAAAAACCGTGTCAGGTGCTGTTTCAATTACCGCATCCAAAGTATCCGTGACTTTCGTCAGAGCACTATAGGCGGTATCATAGCTTTCAAATTCCGCAGCTGTCATCGTCTCCGCCATCAGAACGGCAGATGTGGTCTTTATCAAATTTTTAAGCGAAGACTGATTGGCTTCCTGTATCAACCTGGACGGTGTGATCACATCCCCTGTGATATCCAAAACAGATGGCAGCGTTTCTGTCCAAATTACGATTTCTTCAAGCGCGGGTATGACACCAGCCGGAGAGGATGAAATACTGTCCCCAAAGGTCAGGAGAGACTGAATGATTTCTCCAATTTTTTGTGGCTCATATACAGTTTCAGTCAGACTGTTTCTCAAACTCACCATTGTGTCTTGAAAGTCGGCAAGGGGAGCTCCAGCAAGTTTTAAACCACCGGCAAGATCATCCAGCACGGTCTGAAACTGACCAATTATCTCAGCCGCACCGCCCGCGACAAAGTCCGGAATACCTTTTGTTCTGAAAGTCGATAAAAAATCAGTCAATCCAGCGGACTTGGAGATTTTGCCCGCTTCCAGCGTCGCTAGAGCCGAGCTTTTGGAAACTGACGGATATTGAAAAGTTTCAGTTTTAATAAACCCGATTGTAAAACGGGCGACACGCCCTTCACTGACACTTTCCGATAAACTGTATCCACTACCAGGATCCAGACTAACCCTGTGGGATCCAAGCCATGGATGAACAAGTGAACCGGGTCCGGGTTCATCCAAAGCTTGCATTAACTTATCACGAGCCGACATATAGTCGTCGCCAATAACAAACACATCAATGGAGAATTTCTTGTCCTTTAAGCCCAGGTCTTCAACATAGCCATTATCCCGGCCCGCATAGACATGGTGAACACCGCGTCTGCCGCCTGGCATAGAATGTTTGGTAACCTGAAACGGCACTCCCCGAAAGGAGCCCGGCCGCATATTATCTTTCCAGCTCATTGGATTACGCTCCTGAGGATCAGAGTTGAAGGGAAAATAAGGAACATTGTTAAACACCCTCCATGACAATGGGACCCGCATATATGTCAGTGCCGGAAATCGTTTTTGTCGTTCGCTCTCCTGTAATTGGAGATACTAGGGTTACGTGAGTATCCGTGGACCTCTTCGCTTGTTCTTCGTTTACGCCAAGAATCTTTGCTAGAAGATTGGCTACCGTTTCTCCAAACACTTCACCTACTTCACTTCCAGCCTGTTGACCCAATAAGCCAAGTAATGCCGTGCCGACGCCTGGTGCGATTGCAGTCCCGACAGTGCCCCCAATTGCGCCACCAACTATACTGCCTCCTATGCTCCCTATATCTCTTCCAATTGCCCGCATTTTTTCAGCGGTGGTGAGATTTGAATTCAAGAGTGTAGAAGTGATACTTTCGACATTGATTAGCTGCTTTAAGCCAGGAATTTTTTTAAATGTCCCTTTGACTCCTTGGAAAACGGAAGCCCCTTTTCCAAGGGCGGCACTACCAATATTTTTCGCCTTATTAACGATGTCGCCAATGAATGAGAAGGCAGAAGAAGTTTTTGCAGCCAAACTTTTTAAGGGCCCAACACCTACATCAAATTTTGAAATTAGTGATTTAATGCCGTTCAGTGCATTTGATGAGGCTGTTGAAAATATACCGGATTTCGACATTTTTGTGCGAGCAGCTATCTTCGACGCATTATTGTTATTTGTTGGAGTAATTGACTTGTTCGAGGCGTTTTTTGATTGAAGTTCGCTAAATGATGGACCTTTGCCTTTTGTCTTATTGGCATTAGTTTCCATTGGCTTTACAGTCGAGGCTTCGTCTTTATCAACCAAGTCGAAAACACTGCTTGCTAAACCAACTAGCCCACCTTTTTTGTACGCGTCTCTTGCTTCTTTAAGAGAATTGAAAATTTCAACACCAGCCTTCAAGCCGCTAATAGCTTCTGCTGCCGCTTCCGCTCCACCTGTAATCGCATCCAGTGTTTCCGGACCTAGGTAATTCAGTGCATCTGTCACCAATTCGAGTTGTTTCGGGCTCAAACCATCCAAAGCACTTGATATCGCGTTAAATGGGTTAGCTGGACTGTCATTCTTGAATTCGCTTATTACTGCTTTTAAAGCAGTCAAAGTTTCCGTTGCTTTGTCTGTTTTTTGAGTACTCTCTTCGATGTTGCCATTAGCCGCAGTATCCGAAGTCTCATGCATGGATTTGTTTGTTGTTCTGCCTGAACTTGCAACAACAGCAGCATTCAGTAATTGAGATCCGGAGATTTTCTTGCCACTCAATTCATTAATTTCGATAATCTGATCTTTAAGTGTTTCAATTTGTGCACTTGTAAAATCCGCTTGTATTCCGAGATTTTTATAAGTGAGCTCAATATTTTCAGCTCCGCTTGTAAGGTCGGTCAGAGACGCCCCATTAAGCAGGTCAGAATATTTGTTCCCCAAAGTGGATAATGTTTTGCCAATATCCCCAATGGAACTATTGAGAGTTTTGAAATGGGGTGCCGCAGTAATTGCCAAGCTGACACTTGCGTTTTCTACCAGTTGAGTATGCCCAACAAGTTTTGTCAGCAATTCCAGTGTATCTTCAACCATGTGACAGCTCACTTTCGTCTTTGATTAGTCTTAAAAAGTCGGCCACTTCTGAGAACCCCATTTCCAATATTTCCGCGCGCGACCAACCTGTGTACCTGGTTAGTGCAACTATGACTTTAAGCCAGCCCCGTCGGTCAGCGGCGGGATCGACGGGGGCATTATCGCCCCGCGTCTAACCCCACTTCTTTCAACGCAGAAGCCAAGTTTTCATTATCGAATTTCTCAACTTGCCGCGTCAAAAGAAGGTAGTCCGTATCCGTCATGCTATAGAGTAGCTCTGGCGGCATTGGACCGGGTTTCCCGTCATAGTCCTTCACGCGCCGGGCCAGTGTTTCGAGTCCAAGGCGGACAAGATCATCTTTTGAAACACTTGCTTCAGCATCCATGATGTCTTTGAGCGTTGTTTCATTGATTTCGAAGGATTTGATCCATCGATCACCGATTTTTATGCCCGTTGAAAGCCTGATGACGGTTGATTTCATGAGAGGGTTTCCTCGCATGTGTTGGACTTGAATGTCAGTTCAACAGCGCCGCCATCACCGGATGTGGCTTTTGGAGGCTCACCGTCACGCCAAGCGTTGGAAAGGATCCAACTTTGGCCTGTATCGGCTTTAAATGTCACTGTTGCGTCAACAATATCCCGGAATTTTGCGATGCTATCGCCTTTCCCGACTTTAAGCGTACAGGTGAGCGAAGCTGCCATACGTTTTTCAGTGTAATCAATACCTTGATCACCCTCTGCATCACTGCGTTGCATGCCGCCAACATTGATGGATGCACCTGCTTGAGTGTTATAAATTTCGCCATTGACCACGATGGTGGCGATACCAAGAACTTTTGCCATTTTTTGTGACCTCTTAAACTGCGAATTGAATTTTGCTTGCGTAAACACGGAACTGATTAATCAAATCAGCCGGGTTCAGTACGTTGACGCGGTTCGGATCTCCTCCATCACGCTCAACAACAAGCTTGTCGACAAAGGTACTAACGTTTTCGACCAGTCCGGCTCGTTCCCACTCCCGATAAAGGGCAATCAGTTCATCGCGAATGATGCTTGGCGTTACAATGGCCTGCCCGGGTGCAATGATCGTATCGTCATCGGCAAGTTTCACACGTGGGAAACGCAAGGCAATACGCTGACGTTCGGAATAACGAAGGAACGCAAGTGTCGCGAGCGTATTTACATCCAGATAGCTTGGATCAGCAACATCCTGACCGTTCACCTGATAGGTTGTGATTGCCCGTTCGATTTGAACAGCACCAACAACCGTACGGGACGTTGCAACACCATCAAATAACAAAATATTGCGCTGGGACTGTGTGAAACGGTCTTTTTCAGACGGTGGCAGGATGCCAGGCAATTCCAGTGTCTGAAAAGGCCGCGCCGGGTCAATCGCTGCGTGATACGCAATAATTGCGCCGTAAACCGCAGCGATTTCCCAGGGAGGAGTTGGGCATGCATTAAGACCGAGGCAAGTTAGATGCTCATTGTTGCGACCATTGCCGAAAGTGGACAAATCAGCATGGGAGGCGACTTTGGCTGTATAAGCGATTGCATCCTGCATCACCAATGGACCAAAACGAATATCAAGCTCGGCTTCCAATGATGCCAGGTTCGCAGAGTCTGTGTATGGCATGATGATATCTGTGTACCAATCATCACCCATTGAAGAGATTGCGGTCGCAATATCTGGATTACCACTGCCACTAGCTACATGAGAGACTGTTGCTGTCAGATTTGTTGGCAGGCTTTCATCAGAATAGTAATTAACCCGGACGTCAATGTCATTGCCAGCTGCGCCCTTGTGTTTGGCAGTCAGATCTACCTGGGTATCCTCACTACCGTTCACAGCGGCTGTGACGGCGAGCATACCATTTTCGTTAATTGCAGCAGCGACACCTGTCGCAATCTCAGCAGGAGTAGAACCAGTGTTCACGCCAATACGTGTGCGCCGCCCGCCGACCCAAAGATTTACAGTTCCGGCACTGATGGATGATCCAGCAAACTGAATATTGATAACTTCGGGGGTTCCAGCAACCAGATCATCCAGTGGCATGGCATACGCTTCTTGCCAGTCATTGGCGTTGCGCAGTTTTTCAAACATCTGATGCAACATGGATCCATAACCGAATTTTTCAGCGGCCTGATCAGCATGGGTAATCGGCGTCGGAGTGCCTTCTTCAACGACCGAGCTTAACTGTTGGCCAATAACCAGAAGTTTACGCGGCATTCCTGGCAGTCCACGTACTGCCTTGGTGTTGTCAATTTCAATATACTGACCGGGAACTCGGATGTTCACCGGTATGGTGTTAAATGAGACCATTATTCAGCCCTTTTTTTGAGGTTTGGATTTCGATGAGCCGTGTGAGAATTTGAGAATTGCCATTCTTTGCACGACAGAAGTAATAGCTGTTTGCACCACCCATTCTCCGAACCGGGGAATAATTGTTCCTGTGGTGACCTTGCGAATTTTAGTCCCCCTTTCAGCGCTTCATTAATTGCTGGCATTAGATTTCGTCATAAAGATTATTGATGTGAGTGACCGGTTGGCCATCTGAATCCATCGGTAGACTTTCCGCACTTTCAGCCCAGTCGGAATGGTATGTTTCCAGATTTGTCAACAAGTCAGGGTCAGTGATCGGCGGCAGAGGCATGGGGAGTGAGAATGATGCTTTGTAAGCAGTGATGCCTTGGTCAAATAATTCTTTGGAAAACAGATTTTCTGCCTGTTCAAAGACCAAGGTTCCCACATCCGGTATATCATAGTGATGTAATGCAGGGATCAGTCGCTGGATGATTTCATAAGCACCGATTTGCTGAGTGTTTCCATGTTGACGCTGGGAATGGCCTCCGTGATGGCCCGTCAGAATGTAGAAAGACCAGTGACTATTGATGGAAGGAAAGGATGAACCATCGCCTTCACCACCAGTCCATAAAAGATAAACAGCCGGGGCCTGCAATGCCAGTAAGCTGACGCTCTTTGCATCAAATTCACCAGGCAAGCAATCTACGGTTCGCAAGAGGGAGTTGGAGTTCACGGTGAAAACTGATTTTATCTGAGATATCAGTTGTGCCTCTATATCATTGATCAGGACGGTCATTTTTAGACCACCACAACCTTGGGAATATTCAGCTGAATTTCCTGATCGTGTAGACGGGTCAGCAAGGAGATAGCGTTGTTATACCTGTCTTTTACATTGTCAGTCGGGATCATGCTGGCGAGGTGATAATGAGCAACATCCGCAGCGATTCTGGAAATGAGCCGCGGGGTACTGGCAATTGGCAGTTGATAAATACCCTCGAGGTAGGCATCTATTTCTGCCTCTGCATAAAGAATAGCTGTTGAAACAGCATTAGACATCTTACCAGCGTCAGAATCTCCATCCCGGTCCGATAATTGCGCGATTGCAATCTGTCCAAAACTATCGTTCAGTTCTTGTTCTGTTAGATATGCCATTAAACCCTCAGATATTTTTGTGAGCGGGGTTGATCCCGTTTGTGTTCTGATCGGATTATGGTGAAGAGGGGATTAGCTAAATACCCGGAAGCACTTCCGGTTAAGGCATTTAATTACAAAACACCTGAATTTTAACCGATGAAATGAGCAGCCAGATTAAATTTTTGAATTGTTGTTGAAGGAAACATAACGAGAATTTTGGAAATCAAATACAGCGTTGATGTCCAGAAAAACGCACAAAAAAGCCTGGCAGGAAAGACCAGCCAGGCTTTTTATGGATGTAAAAATTCGAACTAAAGTCCGACTATATATTTGTACGAAACTATATCGCAGATTTTGGTTACTATTTTTGTACTTTACGCAAATAGTCATCCATCGTTTCAATCTGATGACGCAGAATTTTTGAGATATCCTTCATTCCGTCCATTTCTGCGGTGACCGCTTTCAAACTGCCTTCCAATGCACGAATATCGTAGGCAAGTTCGCCGATATCCTTGTCAGTGGGAAAATGATGTTGATTTATTTCCAGTTTGGTAAGTCGTTCCGCATGGCCGGTCAGGCTCTTGTTCAACTTGCTTTGTAAATCATCAATTTGTGTACGACTGGCTTTATGCTTTGTTGCCTGCCAAGCGTAAATTGCGATACCGCAATTTACGAATACCTGTGCAATGGCAATCCATTCCATTGTGGAAAAATTTTGAGAACTCAATACAATCTACTTTCTTTTTTGGACTGACAATCCACGCAGTTCACGACACCAGGAAGGGCTTTTCTTCTCGCTTTTGCGATAATACGGCCGCAATCGCATATTTCTCGATCAGGTTGTGAATTGGATATTTTTCCTATATGGAGTAATTTTTTCTGCAGAAGAATTTCGACCTTCTGAGCTTCGTCGGCCATGTTCGCCATTTCTATCGTCCGCCGCTTAATCTAGAAACATAGTCTGATATTCTGTGTCTGTGAAAAAGGCGTCTAGGGATACCCCCTGAAAATCCTTTTGCAACACCCCTCAGAAGGTCTAGGGCTTGATCAAGGAGAACATGTTTTAATCTGGGATTTAAGATGATTTTTCCGTTTGAACTCACATAGCAATGAGTTCCGGAATGTGTAAAACCCATTGGTTTGAAGGGAAGATGTGGGACAATGTCGATACCATTGACAATGCGATAGCTGCTACCATTCTTTTGTAACATCTGGCCAAGTTTTTTGTTTCCCAGTCTTGGTGCACCAAAACTATAGACCGACTTTTTCAGTTTGAATTTTGTATCCAGTAAGTGGCAACTTAGCTGAGCGACAGCGCCGCCCATACTGTGACCAGCAAATAATACAGCGTCATGCCCTCCTAAATTATCTTTAATTACATCATGAATGAAGGGTGAAAGCTGCTTTGCTGCAATTAGGAAACCACTGTGGCACCTTGCAAACTGATCATCCAGAAAATCTTGTTGTCCAAAATTCAGATCAGTCAAAATGTCATTAAAATCGCTATCTGTGCCTCTTATTGTGAAGACAATGAAATTACCAAATATAACGGCATACGCTTGATGGTTGCCGACAAATAAGGGGATAACTTTCGACGCCCCCATTTTTTTGAAAGAAACCGTGGCAGACGCTGGCGGCAAATAAGCATGCATGGACAAGCGTGCCAGATATTGAGCAACATCTATAGAAAACCCGGAACTCAAAGTTACAAGAGCATGCGGTATCATTTGTTGAGGACCGCCTGGACTGCATTCAAAACTGCATCCACTATATTTGGCATCGCTTCCTTGGCATCGCTACTAACCACATTTTCTACAGCTGCGCGTAAAGACTGACCTTCAAATGCTTTTACACCTGTAGCAGAATAATTGATCTCAAGGCCGTCCTGAGTTTTTACACTTAGCAGGATTTGCTCTTGTTCTTTCCCGCCGATGATCAGGGCATGTTTTGGAGCACCTTTTTTATCAAACTCAATTTCTGCTTTGTTTACACCTGCATAATTCTGTTCATTCCATGGCGTTGAACCAGCACACCCTGCTAGAGAAATCATAAAAAACGGGATAAGCATTTTTTTCAAAGTTGACATGTCATTGCTCCATATGAGGGAATTTGTAGGCTCGGTTAAGCCACCCTTTTTCCATTGCAGGATTGCGAAGAAAGCGAAAGCGTCCTGCAGCCTCTGAACAAAGTGCAGCTAGCAAAGCGTTTGAGTTGTAAATTGAGTTGATAGCGTTAATGGTCTTGGTCCCCATAATGCCATCTTCAGCAACGCGGAGACCACAAGCTCTCAAAGCCCGTTGAGTGACTAATGAGCCGCCGTAAAATCCTAGAGGAAAACATAGATCAAATATTTTAATGGCAATATTTGTTTCATGGATTTCGACGATCCGCCAAGTGCTATACAAGTATCGATAGTATTTCTCAGCCACATGTCTGGGCAGGATCCGGATATCATTTGATGTGATCTCACCGTCCAGATCTAAATCGAAGTCAATCAAACCATCATTGTTGAGGTTATCAACTTCTATTGCGTGGCGAATGCTGATCCCATAGTTTGTGATTCCACCTGGGTCAGCAGGGTGATCAACTAAGCCTCTCTCATTATTAAGAACATAGTTGGTTGCCCAGTCTTGAACGTCCATGAAAGCCCCCAAGGCAATAAAAACAGCTTTCAAGGTAAGGGACTGGTGTATGTAAAAATGCCCGGAAGTGTTTCCGGCCTTTAAGAGTTATTGATGAATATAGGGATTCAATGCACTTCTATTGTGATTACTATTCACCAAGGCTTTTTAAATCATAAGGCTCTTGTTGATTAGCCAATCATGCCCAATCGCTCATATTTTTCTCTGATTACTCTTTATCTGAATCAAATAGACCAATTTGGTTGGCACTTTGCGTTGTCGTTTCATTTGCAATTTGCCGAATTCGGCGTGTTGTGAGGCTATGTTTTTTGGCGAGGGATTTCTTGGAGCGCCCCGTCTTGATTTCATTACATATTTCCAGGTTTCTTTTTCCTTTGTGCACAGCTACGGCTCGAGGAATGTCCAGCCGACCGCCTCCAGCCCAGGCAGCCAGTTCGAGAGCCGCATCAAGACCTATACTTTTGGCAATTCTATGGTTTTCTGACATTTTCTTGGGGACATATTCTTCTGTCCCACCAAAATCGATGGAAAGTTTGATTGCTGGGCCAGTTCCAATGATATCTGCGATTTCCCGTAGGCTTTCGGGTAACATTATTTAACCTCGAAGTTTGTTGGCATAATTATTCTTTGGATGAGAATTGTTTCACTCATCGAATAACCCAGCCTTGAATTGAACCGTTGAGATTTTCCAGTGCCTCCAAAGCTGTGGGTGGCACTTTTTCATTAACCTCATTGAAAATCGATCGCATTTCAGACCAAGTTAATCCGTAAGACCGGCCGCAAATAAGTGCGTCGCGGACAATATTGGAAATTTGTTCACAGGAAAAATGACTGTCTATATCCTGAGCTGGTAACGATATGATTATGATCTCTATTGCTTTTATGAGCTGAGAACGATTTTCCCGACTGCGGTTGTTTTTGTAATTTGTTGCTGACATGGCCAATGTCATACAAATTGTACTCAACTGATCTCGTCGCATGATTATTCTCCCTTCGATTTCGGTAGCTTGACTGAGACTATCTTGACCACATCAAATCCCTCTCAATAGTTCGGAAAATACAGCGAGGCTGAAAAATAAAGTGTCGAGCCCAACAAAGAATAATGAAAAGAATTCACGCCCAAATATTCCAATGGATACGCATAGAAATGCCAATAGGCTGGGATGATTAGCGAACCAAGTCATTGTTATGTCCTCGTAATGCAAATTGAATGATGTTCTCAGAAGACTCTGCTCTTACGTCTAATTGATGTTGAACAGGTATAGATACCTTTTCAAGTGAAGTGGCGTCTGCAGCTGCCTGCTCAAAAATGGTGACGAGTTGATCCAAGGCGATAGTGGTCATCATCAGGTTTTGCCCATCTTCAAGGTTGGTGCGAATGGTGTCAAAGTGGTTGGCGCAATTTTTCATATTGTTTGAAAGCACGAAATTATCCTTATTTCTGGTTGTTATTGAGAAGCCGATTGCATAGAGGCTCAAAAGGCATGTGGAATGGTTATTTTGTTTTTTTCTAATTAGGTAAGGCGGCGCCTAACTGGTGGTTGCCCAACAAAAAATGGTTTATTGCCCCATTCGTTCTGACCAATTGTAACGATGCCGGTATTGTCAGCTTCTTCCTGTATCAATGCTAGATTTGTACATATTCTGCGCACCCTGCCGCCGCTTGCCTTGAAGGCATCGTGCAGTAAATTCTCGGTAATGAGAATGTCAGGGCAATGAATTTTTGCGAGCTCTCTGGCATCGTCCATGTTGGTTTGCTGGGCGGGTTCCCAAGCAATAATGCGATTGTGAAAACGTTCGAATTGCTTGAGGTTTTGCGGTAGGAGTTCTTCGCCGATAAGAATAATTGGTGTCTTTGTGTTATCGTGAATTTCGCGAATGATTTCGACACTATTTTTTGTCATAAAGTGATCAAATTCGTCTATGATCAAGGGACGATTGGGGGTGGTTTGCAATGCTTCGATGATACGGTCAATTTTTGCTGAAATGGTCCCTTTTACCTCACGCCCAAGCTCCCACAGCAAGGCATTGCAAAATTTGGACATCGTCCAAGAGTAACCCACTTCCAAAAATAGAGCGCGATGCATTCTGGAAGCATATTTTGCTGAAAATGTTTTGCCATATCCCGAATATCCATAAAACACTGCCATTGAAGGAAGATGTTTGGGGCTATTTACAACTCGTTCTACCAGTTCTAGGAAGTTTGCCACATTTAGGAGAGGGGCAATGGTGTCTTTCATGTATATTTCTTCCATCATTTTATTTACCTGTTTTGTGTCTTAGGGCAGCAATCATCATTCAGATCTTGGTCTAAACTGCCGATCGATTTGATTTTTCGAAGTCATAGGCTCGTTTGCGGGATTTGTATTCCGCGCCTCTGTGGTATCTTTGCAGCCATTTATTATCGAGTGAGGATAAACCGGCACCTTCTGCAAGTAGGCTTTCCAGAGCAATTGCCCTTTCAAATCGAGCATTTTTGGAGCTAAACTCTTCTCTGCCCTTCTCAATTTCTTGGCTCGCGATATGATCTGTGAGACTTTGGCGTGCAACTTTTTTCTCGCGTGCAACAGCTATGCTGCTTGCTGGAAAATCTTCAGTTCGTTCGTTTAACGCGTCTGCAAGAGAGGTCAGGTCATTTGTAATATGTTTGATTGACCTGTTCGGAAATGGTTCAACATTGCGGCTATCTTGAGAGGCAACGTGAAGAACACTGTCAATCATGTCGCGTGGTTTGATGCGCTTGATTTCCCGCTTAAGCGGTTCGATTTCCTCATTGAGCCGTCTTTTCTGTTCTGCTTTGGCTGCTTGGGCGGCCAGAACCGGATCAATGCCGGACATTTCGCAATTTTCTGCAGTACAGATAAATTCTCTTTCATCTTCGGTGAAACAATAGATTCGACCAAGATCATCTGGATCATGACGTACAAAGACACGCCTTCCAACCTGCAGCCCATTTCCCCAATAGGTGAAACCATCGATCCGGACACCTTTTTTTGTTACGGTTCGAAATCCGTTTTTCCCGGGCACTTCTGATAGGAGTAAATGCAGTGCCTGCTTGTTTTCGATGCGTCGAATAGAACCAGTGTAGCCAGATGCCATTTCAAATGGCGTTTTCCCCTTTAAACCATAGTGTGCTTTGTGGGCATATTTAGCATCGCACCAGGCATTGACCAGTTCCTGAAGTTCACTTTGATCAAGATCGACACAGAACGCTTTATGATCTTCTTCACCTAAACGATGGGCAAATGCTTTTCGCGCTTCAATTTTGCTGCGGTCAGCTATATTGTGACCGATGAATCCAGGAAGTAGTGGCATAAAGCTGTGCTGTAAGGTTTTGATATGCCTTTCGACTGTTCCTTTGTGTTCTGGTGTGAAGGGTGCAGATACATCCTGTCTTATACCTAGCTGGATCAATGCCCGGCGAAATTGATGACTGATGAAGTCAGAACCATTATCCGTTCGAATTGTTTGTGGAACTCCCCAATCCAGAATTGCCTGGCGGATTAGCATCAGGCTTGCCGCAGTTGTTGGTGTTTTGCTTACAAGAACCTTGATACGCCTCGTATATATATCCACAACCAGATAGATATTGTATCGACCATCTTTCAACAAAACATCGGCGGGAGAGGCATCAATCTCCCACAGTTCGTTCGGGGCTTTTACCCACGCATTTGCTTTCCCTAAGGCGGGTTGATATTTGTTCTTGTATTTATCTGGATCTGTCAAACGGATAAGTACTTCTTGATGGTCTTCTTTCCAGTTTTTGATCCATCTTTGAATATTGCGTAAATTTGGGACAGCCTTGGTCGTACTCTTGCAGTGGACTTTATATTCCCATACATCACCAAATTCAGCCCGGACCAAATCGCGGATGTGGGAGGAGTTTAGATGGGGCTGCTTTACAATGCGTGCCGAAATGAAACGGGCAACCTTGCCATTATAGGCCGTATCTAGAACACTGGTTCCTTTTCGATTGCCATAATTCCCTGCTAGCTCATTAATTTCACCTCTAGCGCGTTTCGCCAGCCAGTTTTTTAAAGTTGAAATGGAGATGGATTTAGTAACTTCATGCACCCAATCCGGCATGACAGAAATTCTCCGTGAATTATACAAGGTGACAAAACCAAATCTGCAAATTTCCACGGAGTCCGTGCTTTGAGCGAGAAATGCATCCCATTGTATTAAGATTGTTAGTTTTGCATCTCTGCGCAGTCCAGCTTTAGGAGCCTGTACTTCAATCGGCTTATCGTTCTGGATGACCGAGTTGAAATCACCTAAGACATCCTTTTTTAGATGACGTAATGCAATAGTGTTTTGTGCGTCAGCTGATAGCAGGCTTATGTGGAACTCACGCCCTCCTCCACGGCCTGCACGTGTGCGGCATTTGAATTGTGTTGCCTCCCAACGCCTTGTTTTCGCATATTCGTTTACACCCCGCTTTGACTTTGGAAAATTTGGCAATGACATGTCGGCAAGTTCTGCAGACGTGAACCACAATTTGTTCATTTTGACCGTACCCTTATTGAAGCATCGAATTGGGACAAACCATGGATTTGGCTGCAAGTTTTGGTTCCCTTGCGATTTGGTAGCGGACCCATTTAAACGACAAAGTGATGTTGTAGAGTTTTTGGGAATGACATCATTGAACAACTCCCACTTCTTTGAGGTAATCAATAAAGATAAAACGAGCTTCCTTACTGGCCTTAGTAAATGAAGATTTCATCGCAGCCAGTTCCTTTTCAATTGGAGAAAGGCGTGTTTTTTCAATGCCCCTTATTTCGTCAAGAGCACTTGCTACATTTTTCTGCGGCTTCTCAGCCCTGAGCATTGTCGTGACAACACTCATTTGCTCATCGGGTGTCAGTTTTATGAGAGCGTCAAGGATGACACCTTTTTCAGAAATCCATGTTGCAGAAATGTTGTCTCTCACGATTGGACAAATTAATTTGTGTCGACGAACACTCAGTTGAATACTTCTTTGCGTGATACCAATTTTTTGAGCAGCATCTTCTGTGAACGAAAAGTTTTCGTTTGCTTGACTATGACGGGCGAAAGCACCCGCTGACCCGGCCTTGGTTTCAGGGTGAAGAAGCTCATAAATCTCTTGCCGTTGAGCCAAAAAGGCTGATTTGTCCAGAGCTGAAAGTTCCCTTCGAAAAAGATTTTCATCTATTTCAATGAGTTTTTGTTCTAATTCGGTCTGCGCAGGGTCGACAACTGCATCGATGTTATCCCAACCCAACAATCTTGCAGCTTCAAGGCGATGCTTGCCTGCAAGAAGACGGTATAGGCCATTTTGGTCCGGAGTACTTATTGTAATCGGATGTTTAAGGCCCCGTTCTTGCAGGGAGAAGGACAAAAACTTGACGTAGTCTAGGTCTGTTTTCCTAATCCGTTCTGCGTCATTTATTTCTGAGATATTTACTTTGGTGATGATGTTCATGCTGCTATCTCTTTTTGACGGTGACATTTGGTTTTGCACCGTGTTATTTTAAGTTTGTTGGGTGACGGGTTTTTTTTGCGTGTTCCGTCTTTATTGAACCATTCGGGCCAAATGTCATGAACGGGCATTTTTAACCAACTTGCGATCACATGGTTTCCTGATGGTTGAGGCCTGTGTATTGCATGGATTGTAGTCGAGCCGCATAGACCGTGTAGTTTGCCAAGCCGGGATATCGTGATGCCCGTTTTGCGGATAGCAGCCTTGATATCTTCAGGGTGTAGATTTTTTGTTGGCTTTGCCATCAATAACCTTTCAGGGGTTAAGTAGAGTATTTTTGATTTTGGTGTCCCGATTGGGATAAAAATACAATTATAATTGTATTTGGCAAGGAGAAAATGGATTTCTCACTGAATAAATACAATTATTATTTTATAATTATAAATTATGGTTATACATCAATGGCTTGCGAGAAAAAGAAAAATACCATTAAAGTGGGATTGTCGAATCCCACTTATTTGATGGGTTTGGGGGAGCGCATTAATTCTGTTGCCAGATATTACGGCAGCAGGGAGGCCGCTGCGAAAGCAGCTAATATTACTGTTAATCAGCTCATCAATTATATTAAGGGAAGAACTAATCCTTCTTTTGTCGCGTTGAAAAATCTATTGACAAATACTCCTTATAGTATGGAATGGCTTGCATCAGGTGAGCAGCCTAATCCTCAGCTTAATATCGAAGGTATGCCTCTGGACGAGAAAATACTGGAGACAGTGGTCGAAGGATTGGATTCGTACCTTTTGGACAGAGGCCTTCTTATGCCCCCTAAGAAAAAAGGTCAGGCAATCAATGCTTTATATCAAAAAGCGTTAAAAGAAGAGATTGAGTATCAACAAAAACTCAACGAACGAGACATTGACGAGTTTTTAAAGGCTGCCAATAATAATTAAAAAACAATGACACTAAAAATAAAATTATAAGTTGATTTTATTTGGCTGTCTATTCTAGCATGCCTCATCAAATGGGAGGTGCCAGTGTGCGGCTAACACACCGGCATTTCAAACAGGCGAAAGCGCGCCGATCTGCGAAACATATGTGCACTCGTTCCGTTCCTCACCATCCCCGGGGAAACTGCGGTGTTGCGTTGACTGTTGGGAGAATGCGTGTTGTCGAAATTTAGTAGTGATTCTTGGTTCCTTAGTAAGCAAAAGCAAAAAATTCCATGTAGAGTAGAGTTATATTCCTCGAAAGAAGAAAGAATCTCTCAGTTTGTACGATTTACACTTGTGGAGGCTCAAGCAACTTTATCACAAGATCGAACTCCTTTACGTGAGTTAACGACATTGGAAAATGCTCTTTCCTCCTGCCACCATGTGGAATACAAAAAAGTCAGAGAGAGTTAGAAACATGTGCCGCCAAAAAGCCGAAATGTCGTGGCGAAGATTTATCGATGATTTTTCAACCGAGTTAATTGGTTTTATGCCGAACATTTTTTTGTTTGGAATGCTCGGGTGCTCAGGTTGACTATTATTATAGATTGTACTGTTCACAATAATTCAATTTTTCGATGAGACTAATACTAGATGTCGCGTTACAATAACTTATTTCGAATCTAAGCCATCGGGATCTGATTAAATAATGTAGATTCTTCTTGGACAAAAAAAGGCCGCCCAAAAGGCAGCCTTTGTCGTATTCATTGATAGAAGGCGCGAAGCGTCAGCCTCTACGTTCGACCATCATTTTCTTAATTTCTGCGATTGCCTTGGCCGGATTGAGGCCTTTGGGGCAAGTGTTGGCGCAGTTCATGATGGTGTGACAGCGATAGAGACGGAAGGGATCTTCCAGCTCGTCGAGGCGCTCACCGGTATTTTCGTCCCGGCTATCGGCGAGCCAACGATAGGCTTGCAGAAGAACAGCGGGACCTAGGAACCTGTCGGAATTCCACCAGTAACTTGGGCAGGATGTTGAACAACAGGCACAAAGGATACATTCATACAAACCGTCGAGCTTTTCACGGTCTTCTTTTGACTGAAGACGTTCGTGATCGGGCGGCGGAGGTGTTTCTGTCTGCATCCAAGGTTTGATGGACGCATATTGTGCGTAGAAGTTGGTCAGATCCGGCACAAGGTCTTTGACCACAGGCTGATGCGGCAGCGGATAGATATTAATCTCTCCGTCCACTTCGTCCATGCCTTTAGTACAGGCCAGAGTATTTGTACCATTGATATTCATGGCACAGGAGCCACAGATGCCTTCGCGGCAGGACCGGCGGAAGGTCAATGACGGATCTGTTTTGTCCTTGATGGCAATCAGGCCATCGAGGATCATGGGACCGCAATCATCCGTATCTACCTGATAGCTGTCAATCCGGGGATTTTCGTCATCATCTGGCGACCAACGATAGATATTGAAGGTCTTCGTCGTTTTAGCACCCGCAGGTTTTGCGTGGGTTTTGCCGGTGCCTACTTTTGAATTTTTGGGTAATGTGAGTTCAACCATCTTACTTCCCTAACTCTTAGTAAACCCGGGCTTTGGGCTTAATATACTCAATCTCTTCGGTCAGTGTGTA
>PJEL010002467.1_pt1 | contig 16945 bp, 15 predicted proteins | sample 1853271 | NCBI WGS metagenome assembly PJEL01 (sample SAMN08108733, study PRJNA415343) | Invertebrate metagenome, whole genome shotgun sequencing project. | host: Globobulimina | place: Sweden: Gullmar Fjord | collected 2015-08
AATTTGCTAAATTTGGTGTTCATGGTGGTCAAGGATTTTGAGGTGAACAACTGGCAGAAATACCCAGTAAGCACCTTCAAGTATTGGCCCCGTTTTACACACAAAATCTGACGTTCCCATTTTGTAAGTTGGAACTCCTCAAGGTTAGAGCGAATTTAAACCACTATGAAATAAGACATCTGATTTTACTGAAAGCTAACATGGCTGGACAGCAAGAGTTGAACAGGCTGCGCACACTGGCTGCGTAAGTCCAGTTACTAACTAAAAAGACGTTCTTGCCTAAAAGAAGAGGCTATCCACCCGCCGACAACAACATGGCCCTCCTCAGTATAGCATACCGCAGCCTGCCCAGGTGCAATACCATTCACCCCCTTGCCAAAGAAGACCTTCAAGGTATCATCTCCCTCCTGTACGACAACACCGCGCGTGCCAATATCATTGTAACGGACCTTAATAATAGCATCCAAGTAGCCATCGATACGCCCTTGCGACATCCAGTTCAAGCGGTTGACCACCATACCATCCCGCTTCAGGACATCCAAACCACCTACGACCACGCGGTTCTCTTTCGGGTGAATCTCGGTGACATAGACGGGATAGCCCATCGCCAAGTTGAGACCTCTTCTCTGTCCTACAGTGTAAAAAGGATACCCTTTATGGTGGCCTACGACAGTGCCATCCTCCAGAACAAACTCGCCGCCCGCTACCTTTTCGGCTAGCGCGGGATTGCGGCGCTTAAGGAAGCCACGGTAGTCCTTATCGGGGATAAAGCATATCTCGTAGGACTCGCTTTTCTTAGAGAGGTTATCGAAGCCCCTTTCATGTAAAAAGGTGCAGACGTCAGGCTTCTTCCAGGCACCCAGAGGTAAAAGGGTCCGCTTGATGTTTTCCTGCGAAAGACCCCAGAGAGCGTAGGTCTGATCCTTGTTTTCATCTACCCCTTTTAAGAGCGTATATCGCCCGTTCATCTGGCGGATGCGTGCATAGTGACCCGTAGCCAGGTAATCGCAACCCAGTTCGTCGGCCTTCTTTCGCAGTAAATCCCACTTAATGTAGGTATTGCACAATATGCAAGGGTTGGGCGTCCTCCCTGCAAAGTACTCATCGCTGAAGTAGTCGATGACCTTATTACCGAAATCCTGCCGTATATCGAGGACCATATAAGGGGCACCTACATGGAGGGCCACCTCACGAGCATCTTCGATGGTATCGAGGTTGCAGCAGCCGATTTGTTTTTTAGTACCGCAGGAGCGCCCATATTCCCATGTCTTCAAAGTGCAACCTATGACTTCGTAGCCCTGCTCGTGGAGTATCAGTAGGGTTGCAGAACTATCTTTGCCACCGCTCATGGCGACCAGTACTTTTCCTTTTGTTACCATAAATCGTCACTAAGAATGGGTACGTCGATACCAAAGGGTGGTAAGAAAATCACAAAACAGCACGCTTACCTGTGCTGCATGTAAGATTGTAGGAGAAGCGAGGCGCTGGCGGCATCGAGGTGGTCTTTCTGCTGGTGTGTTTTTTTACCTGCTATTGAAAGTTCTTGCGCGGCTAGCTTGGTCGTGTATCGCTCGTCGTACTTCTGGATGGGAATATCGGGAAAGTAGCGTGAGAGTAGCCGCTGGAACTGCCCCACAAGTTGGGTGGTATAGCCTTCTCTGCCGCTGAGTTCGAGGGGCCACCCTACGATTATCTTCTCCACAGACTCGCTTTCGATGTACTTTTGGAGGAAGGCGAGGACTTTATGGTTGGGGATGGTTTCGAGAGGAGAGGCGATGAGTTGCATGGGATCTGTGGCTGCGATGCCTACTCTCCTGGTGCCGTAGTCTATGCCGATGATTCTAGCCATGGGCCTCTATGACGACTTTGACGCCTGGCTTGAGTTCTAGGTTGCTCAATACTTCGATGGTCTCGGTGGGGTCTTCGGGTGTGTATATGTCGATGATGCGCTTGTAGTCGCACATTTGGAACTGCTCACGGGACTTTTTGTCGACGTGAGGGGAACGCAGGACGGTGTAGCGCTTCTTACGGGTAGGCAGGGGAATAGGCCCTTTGACGATGGATCCTGTGGTGACTACAGACTGGAAGATGTGTCGTGTGCTGCTTGCGATGCGTTGCTGTTCAAAAGAACTTATTTTTACGCGTATTTTAGTTGCCATGGCTCAATTTTAGTTGTTGTTTTCTTCTTTGATAGCCTCCGCTATATGAGGTGGTACAGGCTTGTAGGCGAGGAAAGTGCGGATGGCGGCGGCTCTCCCCGACGTAATGCTACGGATGGTGGAGGTGTAGCCAAAGAGCTCAGAGAGGGGCACTTCTGCTTTGATGATTTCTGTGTTCTTTTTCCTTTCTATGTTCCTGATGAAGCCACGGCGCTTGTTGAGGTCGCCTGTGACTTTACCTGTATGCCCTTCGGGTGCAGTTACTTCTACTTCCATAATGGGCTCTAGGAGGATGGGTTTTGCTTCCTTGAAGCTTTTTCGCGCGCCTTTCCTAGCGACGAGGTCGAAGGAGAGACAATCGGAGTCTACAGGGTGGAAAGAGCCATCTAGGAGGGTCACTTGCATATCTTCGATGGGGTAGCCTGTGGTGCCTTCTTTCATGGACATCTCAAAGCCGTTCTTGACGCTGGGGATATACTCGGATGGAATGTTTCCGCCTGTAACTTTGTTGATGAAGAGGAGGCCTTTTTCTTCGGTTTCTTCGGTCTTGGGTCCGATGATGAACTTGATGTCGGCGAATTGTCCTCGGCCACCTGATTGCTTTTTGTGCACCTCCCTGTGCTCTACCGTAGCGGTGAGTGCTTCACGGTAGGCTACTTGGGGTTTCCCTTGGTTTAGTTCTACGTCAAACTCTCTTCTAATCCTGTCTATGATGATGTCGAGGTGGAGTTCACCCATGCCTTTCAAGATGGTTTGCTTGGTTTCATGGTTGACTTCAACGTGGAGAGTGGGGTCTTCGCCTAGGAGTTTGGATAGTGCGTTGGAGAGCTTATCGAGGTCGGTTTTCTTCTGCGGCTCGATGACGATGCCCATGACGGGTTCGGGGAAGGTCATCTTCTCAAAGGCTATCTTGTCTGCTTCGCTGCAGATGGTATCACCTGTTTTGAGAATCTTGGACCCTGTGACGCCGCAAATATCGCCTGCGGTAACTTCTTGTAGGGCTTCTTTTTTGTCGGCGTGTATTTTGATGAATTGGGAGATGCGCTCTCTCTTCTTTGTCCTGACGTTGTAAACTTGTTCTCCAGCGCGCAGTTTACCTGAGTAGACCCGCAGGAAGGCGATGGTCCTTCTGCTGGTGGGGTCTGTCGCTATCTTAAAGCAGAGGGCAGCAAAGGGGTCTTTTTCGCTATGCTTGCGGGTAATCGGTTCTTCGGTGTCTACGTCCATGCCCGCGACGTCGGGGAGGTCTTCAGGGGAGGGCAGGTATTGACCCACGGCACTGAGGAGGGGTTGGACACCTTTATTTCGGAGGGAGGAGCCGCACATAACGGGGAGGAAGGACATGGCGATAGTACCTTTTCGGAGGGTGCTTATGATTTCTTCTCGGGTGATAGACTCGGGTGCTTCTTCCATCTTTTCGAAGAGGGCATCATCTTCAAGAGCGAGCCTTTGGATGAGTTTTTCTCTGTATTCGGCTGCTATTGCCTTCATGGGTGCGGGAATTTCTTCGGTACGCATGGTGAGCCCTTTATCTTCCTCGTCCCAGAAGAGGGCGCAGTTATTGACGAGGTCGATGATGCCGCTGAAATCGTCTTCTTTACCGATGGGGAGTTGTATGGGAAGGGCGTCGGCGCCTAGCTTCCCTTCTATTTCGCTTATGACACCGAAGAAATCGGCACCCATGCGATCCATTTTGTTTATGAAGCAAATACGGGGTACGCTGTACTTGTCGGCTTGTCGCCACACGGTTTCGGATTGGGGCTCAACGCCACCTACGGCACAGAAGACGCCTATCATGCCGTCGAGGACACGTAGGGAGCGCTCTACTTCTACGGTGAAGTCGATATGTCCTGGGGTGTCTATGATGTTGATTTGGATGGTCTCTTTCTTGATGGCACCATCGGGTTGGAGTATCTCGCACTCCCATTCGGTGGAGGTGGCTGCTGCTGTGATGGTGATGCCTCTCTCTTGTTCTTGGGCCATGTAGTCCATGGTGGCGGCACCTTCGTGTACTTCTCCTATTTTGTGCTTGATACCTGTATAGTAGAGGATGCGTTCCGTAGTGGTGGTCTTCCCTGCATCAACGTGGGCGGCTATTCCTATGTTCCGTAAAGTTCTGAGGGTGGGCATTATTTGATTATCGGAGGTGTGCGTAGGCTCTATGGGCTTCGGCTACTTTGTCCATATTCATTCGGGCTTTGACGGCTTTACCTGCTCCCTTAGAGGCTTCTAGGAGCTCCATGGCGAGGCGTTCTTCTATGGTTTTTTCTTTTCTGGCACGAGCAGCTTTGAGGACGAGGCGGACGAAGAGGCGGTACTTTCTCTCTTTCCTGACTTCGATGGGGATTTGTATGTTGGCGCCTCCTATGCGTTTAGGTTTTACTTCTACGGTGGGGGTGACGTGCTCCAGGGCTTTCTCGAAGGTTTCCATGGGTTCTTTTTCGGTCTTTTCTTTGATAATATCAAAGGCTTGGAAGAGTTTTCTCTGCGCAAGGTTCTTTTTTCCATCCATCATCATGCAGTTAATAAATTTGGTGATGCGGGTATCTTGGTAGCGATAGTCGGGTTCCATATGCCTCTTGGGCGTAGTCGATCTTGCCATGGGTTACTTGGGGTTTTTGCCTTTAGGTTTGGGCGTGCCGTACCGCGACCTTCCTTGCTTGCGGTTTTTGACGCTTTCGGCTTCGAGTTTACCGCGGATGACTTTCAAGCGGAAGCCTGGGAGGTCTTGGGTTTTTCCTCCGCATAGGAGGACGACGTTGTGTTCTTGGAGGGTGTGCCCTATGCCAGGAATGTAGGCTTTCACCTTATAGCCTGTGCTCAGGGTGACTTCGGCGTACTTACGCATAGCGGAGTTAGGTTTCTTGGGCGTCACGGTGCCTACATGTGTGCATACGCCTCTACGCTGAGGGGCACCTTTGAGTGCTACGACGGCGACTTTCTTACGTGGTCTTTTTCTTCCTTTCGTGACTAGCTGGTTGATAGTATACATTATCTAAATGCTATGATTATGCGCCCAAAGCTATAAAATGTTACCTTTATAACAAACTTCCTCGGCTTTATAAGGGGCCAAAGGTAGGATCTGTGGGCTGTTATGGGTGATTAACCTGTACATGGTCTCTTTTCTTCGTTTCCTGTTACTGACTTTTAACTCCCTGCCTGACGTTTTCTGTTGTTGCTTTGGGTTTGTCTGCAGCCTTTTTACTGTCACCATCTGCTATGTCTTTCATTTTTTGGTATTTCTTTTCTGCGGATAGAACAGCAAAAATCCATAATGAAACGGTTACCATAACAAGCAAAAAGAAGATGCCTGTAATATCCAGCACATCAAAACCACAAACCCAGGTAGTTAAAAACTGAACAATAAACGCTCCTCCTGCCTTCCCGAATCGGGAACCAACACCATCAACAGCAGACTTGGAGTAAGCTTGTTCTTCTGGAGTGGAAAACCCTTTATATAGCAATTCTTTTGTCCGGTCAAAAAAGACATACTTAAAAGACTTAACACAAACTACAACCGTAACACCGAGGTATAAAACCCCAGAAGCAGATTGAACATCATTACGATCCATCAAGGTGATAGCACTGAAAAAGGCAACCACCAATATAAAGAATGAGACAGGCACAAAAAGGGCCGCTATTCGCCACCCCTTGTTGTTAACAAAAGATGCCAAGAAGAGGGTTGTCACCAAAGAAGTAATCCCGATAAGTTGTAACTGAAGGCCACTCATTTGCATAGAAAATGCTTTCCTATACTCTTTTGACGAAGCAAAACCTTCACTGTTTATATGGTACTTCAAATCAGCAACGTGGTTTAGCCATTCCTTGTAAACAGCTTCAAATAAGTTAACCCCAATACCATAAGATACTACCAGGCACAGAATCAAGAATATGTATCCAGCGTTTTCAGAAGTAAAGAGGTATTTCACAGAATCAATAAAGCCTAGCTTCTTCTTTTTCTTACCCTTTTTAGGAGCAATAGTATACTGCTCAGGATGAAGGGCAATGTTTCGTGTAAAGTAGAAATACACCAAAATATAAAGTACATTACCCGTAATTATGATGGTGATAAGCACAGGCTGGCTTGCAGGTGCACTTAAGTAGGAACTCAAATAACCTGCTATGAAAGTAGCAACACCCGTACTAATCGAGAAAGTGCTATAGCAACGCTCACCTAGCTTACGTGGGGTGATTTCGTTAACAAAAGCCCACGTGACAACGCTCAGCACCAAACTCCCGTACATCTCAGCATTGATATAGAAGAGGACAGAAGGCCACACCATACTAAAGGCTTCCCATACAGGCATCTCTTTGGTAGGATTCTCGCTAGACGTAAAGTGATGCAATACAAACCAATACAGAAGGAAGAAACCAATAAAATAAAGCAATACACCGTACACTCTGCCATTCGAGCCTGTTTTCCTGGATAGGGTATCATACATGAATTTGAATAAGACGGCGCTGGGAATGACAGCAAAAAATTTCACGCGAGCAATGAGCACGGCGCCCCCTGTTGCTTGAATGAGGGCATCTTTCATACTTCGCAGGATTCCATAGTTCATGGTCACCAAGAAGAAGAGAATAAAGAGAGGCGAAATCTGTGGCAACTCGTGGTTGTAGATAGGGAAGAACCTCTTTCTAAATTTTCCCAAAGGCTTCGATGTCGGTTCCATAAGATTATTGTAACATTTAACGGGCCATATTTAGGTTTTAACACCCATAAAGAGAAAAAAAGACCCTTTCAAAGACCCAAAAGCTCTGATTTTGTTGGAAACCTTTTTCCTAAATCTCCAAAAAAACACGAAGAAACACATTTAAAAACTAAACACCAAACTCCGCACCCATAAGCAAAAAAATTCGCCGCCAAATCCACTAAAACGCAATCTCCTCAAGTGGAATAACATCCCATACAGACTTCCCATCAGGCGTATAATTTGGCATCGCACATTGGAAGAGTTGACTGACCAGCACATCCATATCCTCATTCGTCAGCTCGACCCCAGCAAAAAAACCCGCCCTCCTTTTTGCTAACGCCCTGAGCCACTTTTCTTCATCAGAATAAGGCGCATCGCTGTTCATCCTATATTCCTCTAACAGGTGGATAAAGAAATCCTCCGCATCACTGCTCTGCTCCATATAGCTTGGATGACCCGTGATAATCACCTCATTAGGTTGCACAATGTCAAAAGCAAAGCCCACATCCCGCAAGCGCTTCTCAAACTCCTCTACCAAAGAAAAGTCCATCGACTGCAATAGAACACGTTGAGGGAAAAGGACCTTCTGGCTAGTGCTCTGGGTAGCCTGCTCTTTCGTCGCATCTTCATAGAAAATCCTTTCATAGGCCCGCACCTGATCGATGAGCAACAACCCCGACATCGCCTGTGCAACAATATACCGCTTGTGGAGTTGAATTTTCGGCGGTGCACCCAAGAAGCCCGCAACATCTCGGGAAGGGGAAGACGCAGCAAATGGCGCCGAACCCTCCTCCTTCCCTTCCTCACTATCGATGCCATCGGTCAAACCATCCCCAAGGCTCCCTGTGAGGTTACCATCCACATAGGTGCTGTCAGCTTTTTCACTTTCAAAAAAAGGCTTCACACCACCATCCAAAGCCCCCACGCCCATAGTATCCTCCACCTCTTTACCCTGCTTATCGTTAATCCACGCAGGGAAAAAGGAAGCTACCTCATCATCGCTCTCAGTTGTCTTTGAATCCTGAAAAAAAGTCTCCGCAGCAGCAGGAGCACCATCAAAGAGCGCCTGCGTCGCAGCCCCTTTAAAATCAATACCATGCATGCAATGGCCCCTCGCCAGCACCTTCCGAACCGTGCTAAGCAAGAGCGTATAGAGCAACCTCTCATTTTTGAACTTCACCTCCGTCTTCGTAGGGTGAACATTGACATCCACCTCATCAGGAGGAACCGTGATGAAAATTACATAAAAAGGATGCACCCCAGCCCCTATCAAAGAGTCATAAGCCTTCTTGATAGCATGATGCAAGTAGCTATCCTTGATGTAGCGCTTATTCACGAAAAAGAACTGACCGCCACGGCTCTTCCGAGCCTCCTGCGGCGGGCCGATGTAGCCATGAATCCTATACTTTGCCGTCTTCCCATCACAAGGAAGCAACTTCTTCTGGTAGCGACTCGTAAAAAGGTCGATGATACGCTTCCCCAACTTAGCGGGCGGCAACTCATGCACCTGATGACCATTTTGGAAGAGCGTGAAAGCAACCTCAGGATTGGCAATCGCCATCTGCTCGAAGACACGCAGGATGTGGCGCATCTCCACAGCGTTGCCTTTCAAGAACTGCCTGTGGACAGGTAGCGTGTTGAAAAGGTACCGTACCATGACGTTGGTACCTACAGGCGTAGCACTGGGTCTCACCTCTTTAATCTTACCATCACCCACAAGGAGCCGTGTTCCCACACTCTCCGAAGCTATCCTCGTCATAATTTCCACCTCCGCCACCGCCGTCATCGCATTCACCGCCTCCCCTCGAAAGCCATAGGTATGCAACTTGAAGAGGTCATCAGGCTCAGCGATTTTGGAAGTCGCATGCTTCTCAATACACAGACGTACATCCTCGGCATTCATACCGCACCCATCATCGATAACCTGTATCAACGTTTTACCCGCATCCTTTATAATCAGCTGAATAGTCGTAGCACCCGCATCCAACGCATTTTCCACTAACTCCTTCACGACACAAGCAGGGCGCCGCACAATCTGCCCCGCCGCAATCCTATAGATGACAGCGTCAGGAAGAAAACGGATTTTAGGTTCACTTACCATAATAAAAGGTGGTCCCAAAACTACTATTTTTGCAAAAATAGCCCCCCTAACGCCCTCTTTAATCCCCTAAAAAGGTTTTTTAACAGATGCGATGTAAATTGCCCCCTGCTCATGCGCAACCATGCCTAACTTATTTGATCGAACATACAAGGTAGTCATAAGACAATTCAACCAGTTTGCATCGCTGCTTATCATCAACACTTTCATAAGTGGGTTCTTGGCCTATCTGCATACCCGACTATCACCCTTTTTGATGCTTAACGGCTGGGCAGGACGCCTCTCCCCAGGAATCGCCATCGGCGCTCTCCTATTCTGGATTATAGTCGGCGCCACCCTTGTAAGCACCCTCACTCTCGCCACCCTCATCATTAAGTATGACAAAAAACGCATACACCCACCCATCCAAAAGTTGTTCACCCAAGCAAAGTACCGCTTCCTCCTCGCAAGCCGCCCCTTTGCAGAGATATTCGCCATCTGGTGGTTCACCCACTTTTTCATCTCCTTTACCAGCTGGTACCTCACCTACCTCTGGGAAAACCATGCCCAAAAAATAGTCCTCGTAAAGTGGACAGCAGCCCTCGCAGTAGTCGTTTTCCTATTAGAAAAAAGCCGAAACCTATTCGCAGCCCTACCTGTCGCCGTCTTTCAGGAAAGTCAAAATTGGGACGAAAGCCTCCTCCAAGGAAACCAAATCGCCAGCCAACAGAAGTACACAACACGCACATTAGGTGCCCACTTCCTTACCCTCTGGCTCTTCGTTCCCGCCTTAACCCTCCTGCTTTCCTCCCTATGGCGCATAGAATGGGCCCTGCTCATCGAAGGATGGACAACCAAAACACTCCTCCTAGCCACCTTTTACACCCTATGGTCATTCACTGCAGTTGCGTGGGCCATCTTCATCTCCCTCCATATGCCCGCTAACAAGAGCAACGACGCATCACCACCCGCAAGCAAATGAAAAGGAAGCTTCTGCAAAGCATGCTAGCGAGGAAAATCACCATCCCCTTTTGTTAAAGAAGCCACCCTATGCGCTATAGGGTTCCCTACCAACCTCTCAAACTATACCCACCACCAAACCTATGAATAGATTTAGACTAGTTTCCCCCTACCAACCTACAGGCGACCAACCTACAGCCATCAACGCCCTTATCGACGGCATAGAAAAAGAGCTACCAGCACAAACCCTCCTAGGTGTCACAGGGTCGGGAAAGACCTTCACCATGGCCAACGTCATCGCCAACCTAAACCGCCCCACCCTCGTTATCAGCCACAACAAAACCCTTGCCGCCCAACTTCACGACGAATTCCAAGCCTTCTTCCCCTACAACGCCGTCGAGTACTTCGTCTCCTACTATAACTACTACCAGCCCGAAGCCTACATGCCTGCCCGTGACGTCTATATCGAGAAAGAGCTCTCCATCAACCCTGAACTCGAAAAGATGCGGATGAAGACCTTCATAGAGCTGCTATCAGGCCGCCGTGACCTCATCGTCATCGCCTCCGTTTCCTGCATCTACGGACTAGGTAACCCCGACAACAACACAGGACAAATACTCAACTTCACCGCAGGTGAACCCCTCACCGCCGACCTCTTCGCCGAGACCTTAGCCGCCTACTTTTATAAGAAAAACAAAAAGAAAGCCAACCGCTCCACCTTCACCCACAAAGACAATACCATCGAAGTAGGGCACCCACACAAAGAAGAAGGCTACCGCATCCACTTCTCCGACACCGCCATCAAGGCCATCGAAACCATCGACCTCGAAACAAGCGAAGCCATCGACACCGTCACCAGCGGGAAAATCTTCCCCACCACCCTATTCACCACCAATAAAAACACCCTCGAAGGCGTCATCCACGCCATCGAAATCGAACTAAACCAGCGCATACGCCTCTTCCTACAAGAAGGTAGACTCGAAGAAGCCAAGCGCATCGAAGACAGAACCAAGCTAGACATCGCCATGATGCGAGAAGTAGGTTACTGCCACGGCATCGAGAACTACTCCCGCTTCTTCGACGGCCGCAAACCAGGAGCGCGCCCCTTCTGCCTCATCGACTACTTCCCCAAAGACATGCTCGTCTTCATCGACGAAAGTCACGTCACCATACCCCAAATCAAAGCCATGGGCGGCGGCAACACCGCAAGGAAAAAGAACCTCGTCCACTACGGCTTCCGCCTCCCCTCCGCCCTCGACAACCGCCCCCTGGATGCAGAAGAATTCGAAACCATCCCCAAGCAGACCATCTACGTCAGCGCCACACCCGCCGATTATGAAATCGTAAAATCAAGAGGCACCATCGTAGAACAACTCATACGACCCACAGGACTCCTAGACCCCGCCATCGAAGTCCACAAAACCGAGCACCAAATAGACCACCTCCTCAACGCCATCCACGAAGCCAAAGCCATAAATGGGCGATCCCTCGTCATCACCCTCACCAAGCGCATGGCAGAAAAGCTCGTCGTCTACCTACAGAGCGTAGGCATCACCGCCCACTACATCCACTCCGACGTCAAAACCCTCGACCGCGTACGACTCCTCAAAGAACTACGCGAAGGCGTTTATGATGTCCTCGTAGGCGTCAACCTCCTCCGTGAAGGGTTGGATCTACCTGAAGTCTCGCTTGTCGCCATCTTCGACGCCGACAAAGAAGGCTTCCTCCGAAACCCCCGCTCCCTCATACAGATGATAGGAAGAGCCGCCCGCAACCTCAAAGGCAAAGTCATCATGTATGCCGACACCATCACCCGCTCCATGAACAAAGCCATCCAAGAGACCAACAGGAGACGTGAGATGCAAGAAGCCCACAATAAACGCCACAACATCACCCCACATGCCGTCAAAAAAGGCACCAACACCCTCGTCGGAGAAGTCGAAAACCACAGCGAAAAGGAAAGGCGCCGACAGGCACGCATAAAAAAAGAAGCCACCCTCGGCAGCAGCGAACTAAACAAAGAGATAAACAACCTCCAGCGAAAGGTAGCAAAAGCCTCCAAGGAAACCGAGTACATGAAAGCCGCCGTCCTGCAAGGGGAACTCGAAGAGCTCCTCCAGATGCAAGCGAAAGCCGCCGAAAGCAGCACCCAATAGGGAAATGATTCCTGTCGTTTCAAGAAAAAAATGAATTACAACGTAAACGACCTAACCCTGGCGCCGAATCTCCGAGGCAGTGCCAAGAAGAGAAGCCATCCATGTTGCCCTTAGTTTAACAGTACACCAGTAGCGCTGGGTCTCCGAACCAGTGCCAAACACCCAAAAAACAACAGCCGACGTTTCCTCAGTACTGTTGAAAAGACAAAGATTTGGTATGTTCTCCCCCTGCAACCCACATTCCGCACCAGGCTGTCAAAAAATTTTATTTCTAAATTGGGGTTATCTTCTCTGCTATAGAAGGGCTATAGTTTAATATGTCATTACAACAGTTTAGTACCGAAAACCTCTCACACCTAGGCCTTCTCGCTGGTGTGATGAAAAGAATCAAACTCATTCCCAGAATAGACAAGCTCTTGCCTTTATCGAAAGATAAAGGGGTAAAAACAACCATGGGAGAACGGACAGCTAGGGCGATATTGAATGCCTTAGGATTCATGGACAGCAGGCTTTAGCTATATCCAGAATTTTTAAAAAGAGAAGCCCATCAAGAAGCTGTTAGGGGAACATTTAGAAGCAGCGAACCCTCACTGTCGCCGAGATAAAAAACTTTGACCTTAAGAATAATCCCTCACATCAGCGACTTATTCTCGACCTCACCCGCGGGATTAAGCCCTTGGTAGAAACGCATAATTTCTGGGAAGGTTTTCATTTCCAAGCCGTGATAGGTAAGAATAATCTCAATAATCCCTTCCAATTCACACTACTAGGGAAGTCCTATCCAAAGAAAAAAGATAAGAGAGCGAGTTGCAACGATTTCATGTCCTCCGATGATTATGATGCGATACAGAAGAAAGTTTCTAATCCCTTCGATGCCTACATCACAAAACTAGCGCCCTTCCATCCCAAAGCTATCACCTTTACTGCCCTGCACGGAGAACGCCTTGTGACTATTCCGAACCTAAAAGTTACAACCCTCTACCACCTCTCGAAAGTGGCGGACAATGACGAGAATAATGAAACCATCATTAACTTCTGGCACCTCCTTTTAGAGGCATGGAAAACACACGGCGAAGAAGCAAATTACCTGACCTTCAATACGGGGACCGATTACTGCTTGCAGACTGTACCTCACTGCCATGGGCTCCTAGGAATAATACGCCAAAGGGAAGGGTGTCAGATAGTCTCTTTTGTCTAAAATGTGCTGGTGTAAAACGCCTCTTAAAATGCATTCCTCTAATCCTATAGAGGGAGAACCAATTACTGCCTCCCTTTTTCGTGGGGCTAATAGGTTGTATGGATGAAGATGAGGACTTCGTTTTCGGTGTTAGCCATCTTGTCACTGGTAAGATCCTGGTGTAGTGAAGACAGCGCGGTGTGGGAACGTCAGATTTGGTTAGTGGCTACCATGTTACCATCCGCAACCACTTGGATGATTTAAAGAACCAAAAGCTACCCAAAGCCGATGATAACCTCTGCTGATGGTTTTTCTTCCTTTGAAGATAAACAAGCGGGGCACTCATTGGGAAATCGGTGCCATGGGGATTAGTGAGCGCTATGGCTATTCAACAGGCTTTCTGCATAGGGGACAGGTGTTGCTCTCTTCAAGCCATGGGTTTAAGCATTCCTTTTCATGCATGCGGTGACCGCAACCCAATGTCACCACTACATCATCTGTCTCTGTTGAGAGTTTTTCTAAACAGATAGGGCAGTCATCCCCCTCTTCTTCCTTCGCCTTCTCTATAGCTGTCAATTGGCTGTACTCCTCTTTTGTTGCAGTTCCTAAGAAGAGTTTCTCTTTATCTAAGTATATTCTATATAATCCATTCCACCCCACCTCAACCTTCTTTAAAAGAGAGGGATTGGTTTGGGATTTCTTCAAGTAGTATGCGAGCACCTTATCAACACCTATCGCAGGGTTCCCGCGCATCACCTCAAAGTTGCTTTTCTCCTGATACCGCGGGCTAGGGCTCTCATAGAAGAAAAGGGTCTTCCCTTTCAACAGGAGGCCTTTCTCGATAAGCTTTTCCACGAGCGCCATGGCTAAAGTATCTGTAGGCTCTTTCCTATGTCGTAAACAATAGGCTAACAGGCTTTCACCGCTCTTACTGGTTAGGTTTACACCATCGAGTTGGTCTATCCTTGCCAGCAGCTTCTCCTTTTCCTCCTGAGGACTTCGGTTATCAAGGGTGCAGAGTGCCTCTTCGAAGTCTACATCGTCGAAAATATCCACATCTGCAAAGGGTGCCCTGTCGTTATCCTGGAGTCCTTTCTTTCGGAAAAAATCAAAGACGCGCCACCTGACGATACCTATTTTTACGTCCTCCCTCCCTTCTTCAGACATATAAACGTGGCCTATGTCTGCTGCTACCTCTTGGTAATAGAATGTATAGCTAGCATCGAGGTAGCACATATAGTCTCGGAGCAGCGCTTCAACGGGGGAGATGCCGCGCGTGGTGTCGATGAAGTGCTTTTGTAACGCTTCACGCTGATGGTTTTCTTTGTAGCTATCTAACGTTGTGTTATACCAAGCCAACTTATAAAAAGCATGCCCTATGTACTTAAAGATGGATGTTTCGGTCATTTTCTTATGGACACCCACTATCGCCTTCTTCAAAGCTGGTTTGGTGTAACCCTCGTATTCCGTGAATTTCTCCGAGGACTGCTGTAGGCGCTCCCTTCTCCAAACACTGTGGATGGTTCCTTTGTTACGACCATAAGAATCGAAAGGATTGAGTTCCTTTCTCATAAAGGCATGCCTTAGCCCTTTTATTTCGTGCTTCGTTGGCTCGTTAAGAGCCAGGCGATACAAGGTATCCGCGTATAGGCAGAGGGAATCCCCATCCCTGTCACGGATGTTCACCTCTTCTATCTTCTGGAAGAGGGACAAAAGGTAGCGGCACTCTTCATCGGAAAAGGCATTTCGCAAGCTATCCAACCCCCCTTTATAGCGCCTTAAAATGCGCTCGATTTCAGAAAAAATCTCTTCATCCGTTAGAGGGAGAGCGTCGGGTCTTCGCTCCCTCCTTTTTTCCTTCCACCTTATCACCAAGCCCACAATGACTACGACTACACAGAGATAGAAGATGGTGGTCCGCCACCTCTCCGTGAATGTTTGAGGGTTTTGAGAGATGGTGTTATCGCTGCTGATGCCTTTTGACCATGGCGTGGAACGGGGCGAAGGGGTGCGTACATTCGTTTCCACAGAACTTGTCTGCACTTCCTCTCTTGCCATCTGTAACCAGAGGACGAAGCTGACGAGGGCAGCAGCGAGTATCAAGAATTTTTTGGTGGGAAAAGGGTTTCGCATAGCGGTATTGGGTTGGTAGCCTTCTTTTTCAAAAGCACACCTGACGGGCCAATGTGACTAAAAAAGGAAAGCGTACCAAATTCCATCCCTTTCGTCTCTCTTTCCCTTCAGGAACTAAGCCTGGCCTGTGCTGAAGCGGTACATCCTAAAAGTGGGTATTAGCAGGTTGTGTGGATGAAGAGGAGGACTTCGTTTTTGTTGTTAGCCGTCTTGTCACTGGTAAGATCCTGGTATAGTGGCACAGCACCATTGGTGTTAAGGAAGTAGAATTTCAGAGGCAGCGTGCTACTCTTGACCTGGTCTATCTCATTTTGGTTAGTGGCTATCATGCTATCCATATCGTCCTTATTAAGCGTAAAGCCGCTCTCGGTTAGCACGGTAAAGATTTCCTTCTTTGTTATTTTTTGAGTTGTTGTCCATGCGGGGCTCTTATTTAGGTAGTGGTTGTGACCGCTGTTCGTTTCGTTCTTAAACTCTCTCTCTTTGCGTACACCATTAAAACTTAGGTAATCCCAATGACCAGAAGTAAAGATAATATGTGTCGTTTTATCAGTATTGGGTGCATCTTGATTGATAAGGAGCTCCCTATAGTGTTCTATGAAAGGTTTCGTATACCCTTTAATACCATCAGGCTTTAATGGGTGCGCTATCTGAGGGTTTGCTTTCCAATTCCAATGCAGAGAGAAGACCTTCCTGTTCCCCTTTAGGCCTTCTCCTCTAAAATACATTATTTCATCAGCTCTTCCCAAGTACTTCCCTTTATCGTCTTTTTTCTCGGCTTTAACGATTTTATAAACATTACCCTTGCCAGTAACTTGCGTTATTGTCTGTGCATTATCCTTGTAGTGTGACTTTAATGTCGTTTTACTATCAGCTGTTACATAAAAGGTGACTCCACCCCATTTATGGCTTTTAATCAACGGTCCGTTTTCCATATACATCGGTCCCGTTGAGGTCGCTGCTTTCTCGGCTTTCTTCCCTCCCTTCCCTTTTTGTTGTCCGTTTTTCCCTTTCCTCCGCCTTTTCCTTGGTCACCTGGATTTTTACCGTCGTGGTCTTCGTTTTTTGAGTACGACCGATAACTGAAGACACAAATAACGATGACTACACAAAGACCTACGCCCACCAGGAGGGGGGACAGCCCTTTGGCGCTTGTGGGTTGCGGATGTGTCTTTTCTTTACGCTCTTGAAGGGCCCTTTCTTCTGTTAGAGGGGTTTCCAGCTTCTGACTTTGAGGAGAGTTTTGTGTGGCTGTAATCCATTCCCCTTGTTTCTGGCTTTGAGGAGAGCGCTGTGTAACTTTTTCTGTTTTGGTCTCTTTTTCTGTTGCTTCCTTTTCGTGACTAAATGAAACAAAAGGTAAGGCCGCTGCACATAGGGCTAAGGTGATGGCTACTATTGCTATTTTTCTCTTTCGCATAAAATGAGTCTTACGGAATACGCTTATGGGTGGTTTGAAGCCTGGGAAGAATTCGGTAACGTCATTAGCTTTGTGTAAAATCAAAAATTAATATATATTTGGAAAATGAAAAAAACATAGAATTATGACAAAAGAAAATAGAATAAAACAAGTGACAAAAATGGTTCAC
>PJEL010002468.1_pt1 | contig 16938 bp, 9 predicted proteins | sample 1853271 | NCBI WGS metagenome assembly PJEL01 (sample SAMN08108733, study PRJNA415343) | Invertebrate metagenome, whole genome shotgun sequencing project. | host: Globobulimina | place: Sweden: Gullmar Fjord | collected 2015-08
GCTCCTGTCTGTGTTTTGGCCGTCTGGATAAGGGCGGCCGGGGGCAAGCTCGCCGGGGCATACGGCGGACATGAACCCCCCCCCCCCCTCAGTCAAGGATAGATAGGCTCAGACAGGATGCTGAGAATAGGCTTCGCAGGAAGTAGTCATAGCTGCTCTTCTCGTGTTGATAGTTGCTGCCTAGGCTAATAACCATCATGTCAAATATGATGCATGCGATTTTGAGCCAAAAACACGCCTTTTTTCGATCCAACCCAGCATAGCCCCGGTGACCCTCAGATTTGACTCATCGATTCGTCATGCTTACACCCCTGGCAACGAACGACGACTTCCTTCCTTTAGTCATATGTGAATCTTCATACGTGTACCGCTGTTTGTTCACCCCTGTTTTGAGTGTGTTTTCTTGGCTTGCTTTGTTTTTTGTGACTGCCATTATGATTTGCCATCTATGTTGCCACTCACAATTCACGACAAATTGTGAGTGGCAACATACTGCTCTACTTCACGCTCACCCTAATGAAAATAGTCATTACAAATCATCAATCAACATCATTAACGAAATCTATATCGTCATCATTGTCATTTGTTTCAATCGCTGTCTCGAGAAGTAAGAATGAAAGTGAATATTTTGGAAAAGACTATTCCATTCAGATTAACAGATACGTGGCTCGGAAATGTGGGTGCATACTTTTTGGAATTAAACTTAAATGATGTAAGAGTCTAGTACTACCTGTTATAGATACCCACCCACACGCTGGGTGTAATGACCACAATAATTGAATAATGGTGCAATATATATATTTCAGCATTCCACATGTTCTGTGACCATTTCAAGGCGTACGTAGTAGTTATTGTGAGACTGACTACTCCGATGATGACTACAATCTGGGGCAACACGCATCAGGTAAGCTATGTGGGGGGAAGGAAGACGTCGTTCACGGGGTCTCGTGGGGTTGCAATAGCCATCTTCTTTTCCCTATTGTGTGCCTTGGCCTCTACTTGGTTAGTATACCTGTGAACCAAGGAAAAATGAGGGTCAGGGCTATTTGCCAATACGACAATCAATCCTTTACAACAAAAATAAGCTGATGCATTGATCCCCCAAAAATTCATTGCAATGAATTTTTGGAAAAACTGAGAGTAGCAGCTTAACCAGCTACAAATCTAGAGCTAGTACACACACATATGTACAGCACAGGGTTGCTCATTTGACATGCGCTTCCAACTAAACACTCGTATTTGACGAAGTGTCATGATGCCTAGAAAAACTTACTTGCAGCCAGCTTTGCGCTTCAATCCCGCACGGATGGAATTTTGGCTTATGTATGTTGGGTTCTACATGATGGGAAAAAAATTAGGGCCATCCATCCATCCACCCCATGGGTGGCATATGAAATGCACAACACGCTACTTAAATACAAGGACGACGACAAGTTACCTGAAAGAGTGTAGGACCTCCAAAACTGCCTTCAAAAATACGAATGATTTTGAGTACAAATCGAGGGCCGATTTCCACAAGTGATACCCCGCTGATGTCCTGCACACTTGGGATGGTAACCGAATAAATTTGAAAAGAAGCGAAGTGTAACATTATGCTCCCACCTTTTTGCCCTTGGGATGGATAATCTGATAATTTCGTACCCAGATGCAATTATCAGCCACATAAAAAGACATTACCCTAGGAGAAATTTCACGGAAATATGTCAAAGACGAAGAAAATATGCATATAAGCATAATTGGAAACAGAATTCCATATACGATGATGTACTACACACATCAATATATTCACAAACCCACCAACTTCACACCTGTCTACAAAGGGTTTGATCTTCGGGTGCCCTTTCGGAGTGCTAAACATGTTTGAAAATAGGTTCTTGATAAGCTTCCAATGATCACTCATCTCGAACTGGGAAATTATTAGGAATCTTAACGTTAGAAACAATTCTGGGCCCATATACAAAGACCTACGACCAGCATCTGATGTTAGCACCACTACTTCGATCAGAACACATAGACCCCACTAACTTGTGAATCGAAAGACACGAGGGGTCTGCTACCCAGCATAGCATTGCCCGTAAACCTAAAAGATTGACCAGCAGCATCAAGCGTTCAGGCCCTAAGTGAAAATGAAAAAAAGGGGCTGACTGAGGTCCTCTCACTTCAGCTCTTCCATCGTGTGCACATTCATTACTTGAAATTTTACACACGGGCCTTAGATATTGGAATGATGCCGCCAAGGGCAATTGCCAAATAGAGAGAGGGAGAGTCAGCACGTCGTAGTGTGGACATGGAAGTGGACAGGGGGGGTATCTGAATAAATGAAGAATCCGGCTTCTCTATGTCAAATGGAATAAGGTTTCTCACCATCAGGTGTGCTCCCTACCCAAAGGTATAGGTCAGATTTCTGCTCAGGGTACACATTAAGGTTCAACGTGTTAGAGAGTTTCCTATTGCCCCATACATATGAAATAACAGACCGGCACGAGCTCAGGCTCATAGCAGTCAACAATATGTTAAGGCGGCGCTAGACTCCTATATATCAGAGTCCGGGATAAAGAACACAATTAACTGTTGCTAATGCCAAAGCCTAGGCTGTGTCAGGGCTCAAACTTCATGGTACACAGCACTGGGACCAAAAAAATGTGCATCGTTGATAGGATGGTTTATATCTACGTTTGCACATCATATTTCATTCTGGGGATGGTGGTAGAGCCAAACCTTGCGGCAATCGAAAAACATGACATTTTCACACGACTTTAACTCTGCGATGGTATTCATAGCAGATACCAAGCTATCCTTTCCCAGATCCAGCTAAGGTATTTCAGCGAGGGATTAGCATGGTGCAAACGGGTGTTGTCTGCCATTTTGAAGTTTTCAAACACCCATGTTGATTCTACTTCCGGCAATTAAAGGGGTGGGACCTACTTCTGACCGAGAACGTCTCTCTCCAAGCAAGTATATTCAAATAGGGGGATGTAGGTGTACGTTGCTTACCTTTACATCCTTCTTGTGGTGAGGAAGCATTTTCCTTACATCTTCCATCAGGTGCCTGAATCTATGATGCAAATATTGTGAGGCGAGATTTCTATTTGGGCGGATAACAGAAATATAATAACTATAGGTCTGAACTGGAGAAAGAAAGGCATCGTTTTGACTTTTGCGGTTGAATGATCGACCACTTTCAGGGGTGTTCTGAAAGTGTTCTATTGCATTCAGACCCCTTGCGGAGGTAGGAATAGTAGTTTTTAAACAAATGTGTCACGGTGATGATTGATTGGCCAGTAAAAACGCAGAAGTAGTGCCCACCTAGATGTGATGCTGCGAGAGCTCAGCACCAGCACACGCCGCCTCCTCTTCTTGTGTTGCAGATTGATATTCGAGGGTGGTGCATCTACTATCTTTCCAGAAGAACCGATTACCTCACTTGAACCTCGCCGCCGTTTGGGAGAGATTATTATTTTCCTTTCAATTTCCTTCTTCCTGTGGCCTCCAACCATCCTGTCGCCTATATCACCGTCATCGCTCAATAATACGTTTCCATTACCTTACGTCCACACGGACGACACAGTTAGGATATATATATCAACCAACAACTCACGCTCTACTGATACAACTCGGTCTGTCTTTCCTATCATTAACATTTGTTGTTTGGGTCAAAACCAACAGCCCTTCCAAAATGCTACTGACTAGGCACCTAACATGCCTCACGTTCGTTCTATAAAGTGCACCGAATGACACTCCCTCGGATCTTAGCCATTAAAAGGATGGATTTAACCTCGTTTTCTAGCTGGTCTTATCACGATCACCACCATGATCTAGCCGCCACACCATATTGAAAACAGTGAACGAGAAAGTGTTATGTGCTTACCTTGATTCGGCGATACAGCTCCCAGCTCGTTTACAACCCCCTCTCCTTTCCTCTTCACAGGTTTTCCCTTTGTCATTTCACCGTGAAATAATCACACGGAGCATTGGGGCGGGGGTGTGGTGGGCAAATGGCAATTTGCATGACTCATCGTTATGATAGGATGTTACGTTGGCGGACGTTACAATCCACTCGTAATTCACTCTTCAGGAATCCTAAGGGAGGATTATAACATAGTGAAGAACACTATTTGTTTGGCTACTATACAACATGTGTCTTGTGTAGTGGTCGGCGGTTGGGGAAGAGCCTCGTGTCAACAATCCAGACACGAGAACCGCGGAAGTTTTGGAGTAGTGACCCGAGCTACAACTCAAAACAGAACAGTAATGGGGGTTACTACTACTTCTTTTCTCGAAACCTTTGGCGGCGGTGATAAGAACCCTAACCCCAACCCTAACCCTAACCCTAACCCAAACCCTGACTCTAAGAGAGTAATATGTATGTACACCTTTATAAATGTAATTACACTTTAGCTCCGTAATCCAAACCCTGACCCTAACCCTAGTCCTAACCCTAACCCTGAGAGAGTGATGGGGAGAGATTTAATCATCCTCTCTACGCAATAGAGTTTATGGGTTTACCCATACAGCTTACTGTGAATCTTTAATAGAAAAAAAAAATGTGGGAATATCATAGAATATTTTTAGTTGTAGTAGGAGCTGATTACTAGGGTTAGCTCCTAAAGTCAAACGAATTCGAATACCCTTGCACCACCCTTGAGCGTACGCAGGCAATAAATAGGGCGTGCTATGTTTCCACCAATGCAGTCCATCGGTGCTCTGCAGCCTGCTCAGGATATCGTGATGATGACTTGGTCCTCTCTTCCTGGGATGCTCAGGGCGCTTGAAGGGATCTGGACGTTGCACATTTTCAAGCATGTTCAACATGAAGTTCCGGATGTTTTGGGCTGCGTTGACATCCCAACCCCACGTCAAAACATGCAGGCGCAGGACCAGCACCACACTATTACCAAGATATCCGGAAATATTAGCTTCGTTTCTTCCGTTAGACCATTTAGCAGTGATGATTGCAAGTATTGAACTTACAAGCCACGTAACTTGAGCAATAATGGGTGATAGGTTGCCTAGCTTGGCCGTAGGCATAGAAAAGACGGATGAAAACAATGCTAGCGAGTTCAATCGCGACTCGGTGAATAACTTTGGCTCCATTTCAAGGAGAGTTCTGGCATTTAGAAAAAAGGCGAATTCAGCTAGAGCCGTGGGCTCTGGAACTGCCCTGTACTATGACTCTACCTTAGATGTGAAGAGTGTAGTATCAGAACGTGAAATTCCTGCGTGGATTATTGAGCTAAAGAGCAAAAAGCGAGAAGTGACAATGGAGGAGGATGAGGGTTCTCATGCATCTGCTGTTAGCCGTAGAGGGAAGAAATTTCCACAGCGGCTGATAGATGAGGGCAGTAGAGTGAGTTAATGACGCGGCAGCAGCATTTGTTTGCATTTTTAAATGTCATCATGGCTATCAGTGACTGGCTTGTAATTAGTGGTGTATGTAGGTTCAAGAAGGTTCCGCAAAATGCCACATTATAACAAAAAGCTCATTTTTGAATAAAGATAGTAAAGTAAACTCCCTCTATGAACACATCACCAATATCTCTATACGTCCATGCTTTTTTATAATCGATTTCAGGTGAAATTGCAAATACCACCAATAGCCACATCAGAGAAGTATACCGAGATCAAAACACGAGGGCAGGATGAAAGAGGCTCGGCTAGTGTTGGATCCCCGCAAAGTAGTTTGCGCCACGCGTCTGTGCTTCAAAAGGTAGTGGTATATATGTAATAAAATTGTCACATATTTCCCTTCGTACGACCTGAGAAGAACTGATCACCGCTTCTTGCAGCTGGAGACGTTAAACATAGTGGAAAATGACTTGGGGTCATCTCTCTTCCTTCACCTAGATAATAGCAAATTTCCACTGGAAATGTTTGACAGCCAGGAGTTTGAAGAAGCCGATAAATCTCCAGCGGAGTGGGTCTCTAGTGGATGTGAAGCTAGCATTGCTGCTTATGTGGAGGGAAAATGGAAATGGATTAAGTGCAAGGTACAACGGTGGGATGAGGTGATGAAGAAATACGTTGTTTGGATTCCTGAAGGCTCAGGGGGTCAGAAAAATGGGGGACGGGAAAAACATGTAAAGCGGTTAAACATCCTCTTTGATGATGAAGATAGGGAAAAGTGGGAAACAAGAAGGAAAAATGCTGAGGATGCAAGAGAATCCGCGAAGCAACGTATGAGATTCAATCACTTTGTGAATTTCTCCCCGCATGGCCCAATTGCTGCTAAAGAAATGAATCCTAGGTTGTTTGAAAAGATACGCGAGAAGTCCACATGTATATTTTCATCGAAAGTTCCTTCACGGCTGCAGAATTCTTTGGATATTCTTCTCTTGGAGGCTGTCGAAAATCATGAGCGAGCCATCAAAAAATCTGTTTTGCTGAGAAGATTTGAGACAGATACAGAATCTGAAGAGGAGAGAAGGAGCTTAAAGCTGCCGAGCGTTCCTCTGGACTTTAGTGGTGTGATGCAGAGAGAAAAGTGTGTCACACCAAGATATCCGTACATTGAGTATTGTCAGGCCATGAAGTGTTTACATTACAGCAATCGTCCCGAGGTGTTGAGAGGGTTACTGTTGCTCTACAGCATATGGTGGAATAATAATGAGGGAGGAAAATCATTTAGTTCTGAGTGCTTTTTTACTACATTCACCGCTGGTGCTACAAGCAGAAGCTCTACTTACCCAATCAAGCATCCATGCACAATTACTGAGTTTTGTAGTGTGCAAGAACGGCACTGTGCATCATTGATGAATTGCTTGACTCTGAACTGGCGTAAATCATTTGTTGAGTCGCTGGTACACTCTGTACAGGATTTGTATGACTTCTATCAACCCAACATTCGCGTCTACCATGGCTCACCGTTATACCGGCTCCTGAAGCAACTTGAGTTTCACATGATGACACAGCTGCGATCGCTGATGTTGGATAGCCTCGAGACTTGGCTTGGTTTTTTTGAAGTAGAAATGGGAAATGGGGGTTACTGCTGCGAGGGCTCTTTTTCTAATGCAACATTCCATGAAGAGATGCGGGATGGTGTGCAAGAGCCACTGTTTCATTTGCGGATTCATGTCAATGCCCCAAATGAACTGAATGGGAGGACTGAACAGGTGATGGGGGTGGAACTTCATCCCTCCCTGACTGAGGTGGAGAACTGTTGTGTGGATATCATTTCAAACTTTCTGGAAAGTGGGCTTTCTTTTACAGCGATAGACTCAGACGTTATGGCCCTTCTCAACTTGCCCAAACGGAGTTTGTTAGATAAAGCATCAAGGAACATTCTGGTTGAAGAAGCTGGGAGGGCGAAACAGAGGATAGCCAACCATATCAATGTGGCTTCACAAGCAGCCCTTGAACTTACATCGAGATATGAAGCCTTCTATTATCTAATGGAAGCAGATGAAGGCCAGTTGCTGGAGTCTCTTAACGGAGTCTCAGATGAAGAGCATTTTCCTTGTGCGCAACGGTTTGACGATGCCGGAAATGCTATACTGCACCTCAGCAGTGATCATGAACCCCTTATACTATTTACTGTCGATACAACATTTTCCAAGACCGTGTTATCTGAGCGGGCTTTCTCTCTGCGAGACTCATTACTTCAAGCATTTTCTAACCGAATGAAGGAAGAGAATATCCGAATCATTGATGAATATGAAGAGATTCTTTCTCAAATCAGAAGAAAGCCTTCCTGTGAAGCCGAACTTGATGAATTGCGTAGATTTATGTCAGGGTGCATGGCAGTCATTACTAATCTCATGGAACAGGTTGATTGCATTCAAAGTCGCCTTTCTAAACTGGATGAGTTTTATTTTACTTTGGATGAAGAGTCAATGAGACTTTTGTGGCACGCACTCGATTTTCCTGCGCTTATAGATGTGGCTATTTCCCAATCAAAATCGAGATTGCAGGTGGATGTGGAGCACATGATAGAAGAGCTCAAGAAGGAAAAGAATGCATTTCAGGAGGTTCTGCAGAATTGCAAGTTCAATGTAGCAAAGGTTGAAGAGAAGTCCATCTACACACAAATTAGCCACAACACTGAGTTTGTGAACCGTGCAAAGCATGCCGTATTGGAGGCCAAAGCCCAAGCGCAGAATTTTAATCGTAGAGAAAGGTTGCTTGATTTACCCATAACGGACTACCTCGTGCTGAAGCACTTGGAGAAAGATATAGAGCCATTTTTCAACCTCTGGAACATTGCATACGAGTTTTCAGCCAGCAAAAAGGAATGGCTATATGGCCCTTTTCTTGAGCTGAATGGGGCTCATGTGGATAGTGATACGTCCGATTGGCGGAAGAACAGTTCAATTTTGAGTAAAGATCTCTTTGAGAAAGGGTTTTCCGGCCCTGCATCATGTGCAGAAAAACTGTGGGGTGAGATTTCTGATTTTCGTGAATCTCTGCCTCTCGTACAGGTATTGGCCAGTCCAGCGCTTAAACCTCGTCACTGGCAGTCATTAAGCAAAACAATTGGATCAACAAATATGGACCTGGACAATGAGCTAACATTACAGGGTCTACTGGATTCAGATATTGGCCACCATGTTGAGTTCATGAACGAGGTTTGTGCTGTTGCAGAAAAGGAGTACAGCCTCGAGAGTATACTTTGTTCAATGCGAGAGGAATGGAAAACCGTGGAACTTGAAATAAAGCCACACAAGGAGTTAGGCACATTCTTGCTACACAATGCGGATGGTATCACCGCCCTATTGGATGATCACATAATAAAAACACAGACCATTCAAGGAAATTCCTATGTGAAACCCATTGCACAGGCCTGTAAGGAGTGGGAAATGCAATTAAAAGATGCACAGAATCTGTTGGATGATTGGCTGAGCTGTCAACGGACATGGTTGTACCTCGAGCCCATTTTCTCGAGTGACGATATCATGCGACAGCTTCCTGCGGAGGCTAGTAGGTTCAAGGGAGTGGATGCCGTGTGGCGGTTTACAATGTCTGGCGCACATCAAAATCCAAACTTTATGGTGCAGACTAACCCAACTAAAAAACTGGACGAAAAAATGAAGGCTGCAAATGCTAACCTAGAGGAGATCCAGAAGGGGCTGTCTGATTACCTTGAGACGAAACGTCTGCATTTTCCCAGGTTTTTCTTTCTCTCAAATGATGAGCTTATTGAGATTCTCAGTCAGGCCAGAGAACCTCGGGCTGTTCAGGCCCATTTGAATAAAGCTTTTGAAGGCATTTCCAGTTGTCATTTTACTGATGATCTCAAGATAACACACATCATATCTGGGGAAGGGGAGGAAGTAAAATTGGATACACCTGTTGATACTGAAGCGTCTGTTTATAAGGGCAGTGTAGAGCGTTGGCTGAAAACGCTCGAAACGGCCCACTGGTCAACTATGCGATCGCTTATGCAGTCCAGCACTGTTGCATATTCCATAACTCGGCACGATGAATGGTGCCTACAGTGGCAGGCGCAGGTTATTCTTGCCACCAGTCAGGTGTTCTGGACTCAGCAAGTAGAAGAAGCTTTACGTGAAGGAGGTGGTCAGACACTCACCAAGCTTGTGCACCATCTCACTGAGAAGTTGCGGAATATCACACGTCGCATGTGCCAAGACCTAGGTCCTCTTTCCCGCAAAACCCTAAGTGCTTTATGCACGATTGACATACATGCTCGTGATGTTGTGACTGAAATGGCAGCAGCAGAAGTTCATAGCCTGAATGATTTTGAATGGGTATCACAGATGAGATACTATTGGGAACCTAGCTGGAAATGCGAAAAGGCTGTAAAGACAAACCAGGATACACTTGTTGTGAGAATTGTGAATGCTCAATGCCTGTACGGATATGAGTACCTCGGAAACACAACACGTCTAGTGATTACCCCTCTCACGGATAGGTGCTACCGTACAATGTTAGGAGCAATCCATCTTCTTTATGGCGGTGCTCCAGAGGGTCCTGCTGGTACTGGGAAGACTGAAACTGTGAAAGACCTTTCTAAGGCTGTTGCCGTTCAATGTGTGGTTTTCAATTGCTCAGATGGACTTGATTACCTTGCAATGGCAAAGTTTTTCAAAGGACTGGCGGGGTGTGGCACATGGTGTTGCTTTGATGAATTCAACCGCATCAACGTTGAAGTGCTGAGTGTAATTGCTCAACAGATTCTGTCAATAAACAATGCAAAACGTTCCGGTCTAGAAAAGTTTCACTTTGAGGGAAATTTCATGAGAATTGATCATAATGCCAATATCTTCATTACAATGAACCCTGGTTATGCTGGCAGAACGGAGCTCCCCGACAACCTCAAAGCTCTTTTCAGACCATGTGCAATGATGGTTCCTGATTACTCCCTTATTGCAGAAATCCAGTTATACTCGTATGGGTTTGAGCAGGCTAGGGATAATGCTAAAAAGCTAGTTCATGTACTTCAGTTATGTTCAGAGCAGCTCAGCTCCCAGAAACACTATGACTATGGAATGAGGGCCGTGAATTCCATTGTATTGGCAGCAGGAACGCTGAAGCAGTCTCTGAGGAAAGAGAAAGGGTCTAATCCTTGGACAGAAGCAAGGATTGTACTGCAGGCCATAAATGATATCACTGTTCCCAAGTTCACAACAGAAGACCTGTCACTTTTTATAGGAATCGCCAATGATCTGTTTCCAGATGTGCAGTTGGAGCCTTCTGATAATGACTATCTTGTGGACAGTATCAAATTAGTGTGCTCTGAAGGGGTTTGTGTGACACCAGGCCGCCCTAAAGCTCTACTGGAGCCATGCCTCCCCTGGATGAGAAAAGTTACTCAGTTGTATGACATGATCCTTGTACGGCACGGTGTCATGCTCATTGGTGAAGCAGGCTCCGGGAAGACTGCTGCTATTCATACGCTTTCTAGCGCATTGTCACGATGTGGTACTTCATTATTAGAAGAGGATAATCTGAGGGTTCATGTACATACATTGAATCCAAAAGCAGTGACTTACAGCCAGCTCTATGGGAAATTTGATGAGAATACCCACGAGTGGCATGATGGCATCTTGGCAGTCATATTCAGATTATGCGCCAGAGAACCAAAGATTGGTGGATCAGAGCATTCGGGAATGAGCGCAAATGTGACTTGTCGCAAGTGGTTGGTTTTTGACGGCCCAGTGGATGCAATATGGATTGAAAGCATGAACACTGTACTTGATGATAACAAGAAGCTCTGCCTCGCCAGTGGTGAAATCATTAAGATGAGCAACACAATGACAATGGTATTTGAGGCTGAGAATTTAGAGCATGCATCACCAGCAACAGTTAGTCGTGTAGGAATGCTCTTTATGGAGTTAAAACATCTGGAGCCACACCAACTGAGAGAATCATGGTTTAGGAGGCAACAGTTACAGTTGACAAATGAAAGCGTTGGGCAAGGAGAAGAGCCTCAAAGTGTCAACAACGGCAGTTGTGGTATTATTATCTCCAAATCCATCATACTAAGATGTGCAGAGCTACTAAGGGAATTGTTTGATTGGCTTTTTCCACCTTTGGTGTCGTATGTGCTCCAAATATGTACCACATTAAGTCACGTCACTGAACAGCAGCTTATGGCCTCACTTATTCGGGTACTTGAAAGCCTTCTGAGTGAATCTGCAGCAGATTTGGAAGATTTTTCACCAAAAAAACGATCACAGGCTGTTGATGGGATTTTTGTAGAAGCTTTAATGTGGTCCTTGGGTGTCTGCACGGATGGAAGTAGTCGAGAGCAATTCAGTGAATATGCCTTGATGTTAATGCAAGGCATAGGTGATATCGAAGAATTTGAACCTCATACCATCTTTTGTAATAAGAACCCAAAATGGGTTCCTCGACCGTCCCCGATTCATTGCCCAATTCAGAATTCACAAGGAGAGAATTCATTGATATATGGAGGACTTACATTGTACAATTATCGATTTCAAACTCGTGACTGCTGCTGGATTCCCTGGGAGGAAACATTGAATCCTTTCATAATACCGAATGGCACACCCTTCCATGCCATCGTCGTGCCTACAATTGACTCTGTTCGGCATGAAAGATATATCTCATTGCTGGTTAGCCATGGCCATCACGTTCTATGCATGGGCACCACAGGTACTGGAAAGTCAGTGACGGTGAAAATGCTACTAAAAGAGGAGGTAGCAACAGCCGGCTTTAGTTCAATCAATCTTAATTTTTCAGCTCGGACGAGCGCCAATAGCACACAGGATGCCATCGTCAGCAAACTTGATAGGAGACGAAAAGGAGTCGTAGGGCCACCTCTAGGGCAGAGATGTATTGTGTTTGTTGATGACATAAGCATGCCAGAAAAAGAGAAATATGGAGCACAGCCACCGATAGAACTACTGCGGCAGTGGATGGATCACAGTGGGTGGTACGACCGAAAGAAAAACTCCTTCTGTCAGTTGGTTGATATACAGTTTTTGGCTGCAATGGGCCCACCTGGTGGTGGACACAAGAGTGTTAACCAACGGTACGTTCGACACTTCAACTTGATCCACTTTCCTCAGTTCAGCGATTCTGTCCTCTGCAACATTTTTGGTACCATTATGAACTGGTTTCTCGAGGGAGGAGGACTTCAACAATCTCTTGGTGGTTTGCAGCAACAAGGAGAACATTCTTCATCAGAGACTCCGTGTTTCTGTCGATCGGTCCAGGCTGAGGGGGAAAAAATTACTAGTGCTACTATTGCTCTCTACAATCGTGTATCTAGTCATCTATTGCCCACACCATGCAAATTACACTATACATTCAACATGCGTGATCTGAGCAAAGTCTTTCAAGGAATTCTGTGTGGGACACCAGAGGTTATTACTGGAAAGGTGGAATTGGTCCGGCTATGGGTTCATGAATGCCAACGTGTTTTTGGAGACAGGCTTGTCTCTGACACTGACCATTCCTGGCTTCAAACAACAATTGCCGACATCTTGAGAAATACATTCAACCTTGACTACAATGGCTGTGTAGTGCCTATTGACAGGTTGCAAATTACCTCTCTGCCAGTATCAATGCTCATTCATCCACCACGCCCAGCTCTTGACTTTTTCCCCCGATCCCAACATCTACTATGTGAACTTGGCTGCATTTGATGCAACTTGGTAGTTATTTCATTTCATAGCAGCTCCTCCAACTCTATGTCATTTGCATTCATCAGTGCTATGAAGCACGAATACTCGCCATTTATCTGCTACATGCAGCGTTGTTACTACTCTGAAATTGAACATTCCTATACTCGATTGATGCAAGCTGCTCCTATTTCCTCCTTTATCATTATTGTTTTGATCACTCACCCTATATTGCTATTTTGATATTAGGCCATTGATGTTCGGACGGTATTCAACCTCCAAATCAGGGGTCGCTACGCCTTACCAAGTAATAACCTTGTGGCCCGTGTACATTAAATGAACCGATTCCCAGTCTCAGTAGTTGAAATTGGGTTGGGCTGGTTCCATACTATGCTGCATTATTTAACGTTGTCATATTTCTTTGGCTGCTAAGCTCTTCACCACCGTTCACAATTGTTTAGGAACTGGAAGGGGGAAAGGAGTTGTTAAAGCAAATGGAAGACTACCTCTATGAGTACAATACAGTGGCTAGCTGTCCAATATCTCTCGTACTCTTTCAGAATGCCATTGAACATATTGCTCGCATATCCCGGATCATATCGCTTCCTGGTGGAAATGCCCTGCTGGTGGGAGTGGGAGGCTCAGGACGAAAATCGTTGACTAGGCTATCGAGTTTTACAGTGGGTTATCATTTATTCAGACCAGAATTATCAAAGTCATATGGCATCACAGAGTGGAGGAATGATCTCCGAAAGATGCTCACAACCGTGGGTGTCGAGTCTCATCCAATGGTGTTCCTGCTTGATGACCCTCAAATTGTGTCAGAAGCATTCTTAGAGGATGTGGACAAAATCCTCAATACAGGGGAGGTACCAAATCTCTTTTCATCGGAAGAATTGATTGAGCTGTCGGAAGCTTTATCCAGAACTGCACAATTCGAAGGGATCGTCAGCATTACTAGTCCTACAGATGCTTACTCGTATTTGGTGAAAAAGGTTCAGATTGCAAATTTTCTGTGCCACCAAGTTCCTGCTGCACATACCACCCATTGTTGTGTTTCTTATAGACATAATTAATCTTCCTTTCAACCCGTATTAACCAGGTTCAAGCTAACTTGCACGTAGTATTGTGCTTGAGCCCAACCGGAGATGCGTTTCGTCATAGGCTGCAAATGTTTCCTTCCCTGGTAATATTATACACAAGCACGCTGCTTTACAAATGAACTTTTAAAAAAAAGCTTGCTCTGACGCTATAGCCCAGGTCAACTGCTGTACTATTGACTGGTTTAATACGTGGCCGGAGGAGGTATCTTAATTGATGTTACAGGAGATGGCAGAATAGTCATACTTCTTACACACATTGTGTGGTGGTTCCATTGGATTGGATGTTGATACTTTAACTTTGGTGCTTGCCCCTCCCACCACACACATATCCCCAGAACTAATAATTACACTTTTTCTTTTTGCAATAATGAAAAACAAGGCATTGCAAAGCGTAGCTTGGCAATTGCTAGATACGGTGGACATTGATCCTTCAGTTAGGGCTGGAGTGGTGGATGTGTGCGTGGATATGCAGCAGCGCATTGGCGAAATGGCTGGCCAGTACAGGGCGAGCACGGGGTTTAACTACTATATAACTCCTACATCTTACTTGGAGCTTATCAAAACATTCAAGAAATTATTGCACAGGGAACAGATAAAGGTGTTGGATCAGAGAGAGCGGTACGATAATGGTCTTCTAAAACTTGCCAACACAGAAGAGCAGGTTTCATTCATGCAGTCACAACTCGAGGAGCTGCAGCCTAGACTGATGGAGGCCGCCAATGGCACTGATACGTTGCTCACACAGATAACTTCAGATACTAAACAGGCCAATGAAAACCGAGCCATTGTGGAAAATGAAGAAACCTCATGCAGAAAACAGGAGGAGGAAGCATCTAAGCTAAAAGAAGATTGCGAAAAAGACCTTTCTGAGGCCCTGCCTGCTCTCGAAGCCGCAGTGGTAGCATTGCAGTCCCTTTCAAAATCTGACATTGTGGAGGTAAAAGCAATGAAGAAACCTCCATATGCTGTTAAATTGGTAATGGAAGCTGTGTGCCTGATGATGGCAGTCAAACCAGTCAAGGTGAAGGATCCGGATGGAGGTACGAAGAAAGTCAATGACTTCTGGGTGGCAGCACAGAGACGTCTTTTAGGAGACCCACGTTTTTTGCAGAACCTAATATCCTATGACCGGGACAACATGGCTCCAGAAATAGTGGATCAAGTCCGCGTGTACACTAATAACCCAGATTTTAATCCGGAGAAGATTAAAAAAGGGTCGGTTGCTGCTGCTGGGCTCTGCAAGTGGGTGCATGCAATTGTAGCATATGATCAGATTGCTAGGTTAGTAGTCCCTAAGCGAGCAGCACTTGTGCGAGCAGAGGCTGATCTCAAGGTGGCACAAGCGGATCTTATTGAGAAACAGAGATCCCTACAAGTAATTGTGGAACGCCTTGGATTACTGAAGGAGAGGCTCAGGCAAGCAGAAAGCGAGAAGGCCACTCTAGAGGAACAATTTACAGATTGTAGAAAGAAGTTACACCGTGCACGTCGGCTTATTTCTGGGCTTGGAGGAGAGAAAGTAGCCTGGAGAAAGGCTTCAAGAGAATACCTTCTTCGGTACGATACTGTTACAGGGGATGTGCTTCTGGCTTCCGGCCTTATTGCTTACATGGGGGCATTTACTTCATTATATAGAAACTTGGCACTTGATCAGTGGAAAACTCTCCTCGCCTCTAAAGGTATCAAGCACAGTGACTCGTTTAGCTTAGAAACTTTACTGGGTGATGCAATCAAGATTCGCTCCTGGGTAATTGATAAACTTCCAAATGACAGTATCTCAATAGACAATGCGATAATGCTACTAGAGAACACTCGATGGCCACTTATGATTGACCCACAGGGACAGGCAATTAGGTGGGTGAAAAAAATGGAGGCCTCAAACCAAATGAAGGTTGTCAAACAAGATAATTCAAATTTCTTGCGAACTGTTGAAATTGCGCTACAACTTGGGACACCTATTCTACTTGAGAATGTTCTGGAATCAGTTGATCCCGTGCTGGAACCTGTATTGCTAAAAGAAGTCACCACTGTTGGAGGGGCTCCAAGGATTCGCCTGGGGGGCAGTATGATAGATTACAATAATGGCTTTCGGTTGTACATGGCCACAAAACTCCGAAATCCTCACTATCCACCAGAGCTGTGCGCTAAAGTCAATTTACTTAATTTTATGGCAACCCACGAAGGACTTGAGGACCAGATGTTAAGCATCACAGTTTCAAAAGAAGAACCAGAACTAGAGGCAAAACGAGAAGCGCTAATTTTTGAAGATGCAGAAAACAGAAAAATCCAGAGCGAGATTGAAAATCAGGTTCTCTCCCTACTGAAGCGTTCAGAAGGGAATATACTGGATGACGAAACTCTCATTGAAGCACTTGAACAAAGTAATATCACGTCAAACAATATTGAACAAAAGGTTCATGAGGCTGCAGATATGCAGGACAAAATGACAGGTGCATGCGAGTGTTACACTCCCGTAGCTTCCCACACCGCGCATCTTTTCTTCTGCATATCTGATCTAGAACTGGTTGATCCTATGTACCAGTACTCGCTGGAGTGGTTTATAAATATCTTCAAAATGACAGTGGAAATGACCGCTCCTTCGACCTCATCAGGCCGCAACCTTGCAGAGCGTCTCTCGTGCCTTAATACTAGGTTCACTCTGCAGCTCTATCGTAGTGTGCGTCGTTCCCTGTTTGAAAAGGACAAACTTCTTTTTAGCTTCCTATTGACGAAAAATGTAATACAAAAAGAGGGGAGGCTAGGGCAAGAAGAATTCAGGTTTTTCCTTCAGG
>PJEL010002469.1_pt1 | contig 16925 bp, 11 predicted proteins | sample 1853271 | NCBI WGS metagenome assembly PJEL01 (sample SAMN08108733, study PRJNA415343) | Invertebrate metagenome, whole genome shotgun sequencing project. | host: Globobulimina | place: Sweden: Gullmar Fjord | collected 2015-08
TGAAATGACTAATAAGGTAAACGCTGGCAACTCAGCACCAAATCCGGCAAAAATTTCTTTAAACGTAGGCACTACAAAAATCAATAATATTGATGTCACTACTGCCGCAATAACCACTACAGATATAGGATAAGTCATTGCCTTTTTGATTTTCGCTTTTAAGGCTTCTGCTTTTTCTTTGTAAGTGGCAATGCGGTCAAAAATGGTTTCTAGTGCACCGGATTGTTCACCGGAAGCGACTAAGTCACAATATAAATCATCAAAATGTTTGGGGTGGTCACGCAGACACTCAGACAGCGGTAAACCCGAACTGATTTTTACCCCAATATCAGTTAACAACTTTTGCATATTTTCATTAGCATGACCTTTCCCGATCATTTCGATGGTTTGCACTAAAGGTACGCCAGCGCCTAGCATAGTCGCTATTTGACGAGTCATGACGGCAATATCACCTTGAGTTAATGCCTTAGCTCCACCACCCAAACCAAATAAGGGTTTTGGCTTTTTCTTAATACGTCCTGGCGTTATGCCTTGTTTTCTTAATTGCGTTTTTAGTTCAAGTGCGCTGGCAGCAGACAATTCACCGTTAACTTTTTTGCCTTTGCGATTGACCCCTTGCCAAATGAAAAGATCATTTGGCTTGGTTTTTACTTTTTTAATTGAGGATTTTTTTGTACTTGCTACTGCCATGTTTGCTACCAACGTTGTGAGGTGTTTCTATTATTGCCCGTATGAATCATATTAACTTAGTATGCAGCCAAGTGCCTAACCTGCGGTAACCCGGTTAATCTCTTCAAGGCTGGTGACACCGTTCATGGCTTTTAAAATACCAGATTGTCTCAAATTGTTATAGCCTTCTTTTTGACATTGCTGAGCAATATCAAGTGAGTTGCCGCCTTCCATAATGATGGTCGCGACAGCTTGACTGATTTTAATCACTTCATAAATACCGACCCGACCTTTATAACCGCCAGTACATTCGGAGCAGCCGACCGCTTTAAAGAGCTTAAATGTGCCTATTTTATCTGCCGGAAAACCGAGCTCGACCAATTGTTCATGGGGAACCTCTTCTTCGACTTTGCACTGGTTACACAAGCGACGCGCTAGGCGCTGGGCAATAATAATACTGACCGAACTGGCGACGTTATAAGCAGGAACGCCCATATTTAATAGACGAGTCAGCGTTTCTGCGGCGGAATTGGTATGCAGCGTTGATAATACCAAGTGACCGGTTTGAGCCGCTTTAATCGAAATTTCAGCGGTTTCTAAATCACGGATCTCACCGACCATAACGATATCAGGATCTTGACGCAGGAAGGAGCGTAAAGCACTCGGGAAGGTTAAACCTGCACGATTGTTAATTTGAACTTGGTTGATCCCTTCTAAATTGATTTCAACTGGGTCTTCAGCGGTTGAAATATTGCGCTCGGCAGTATTAAGAATATTGAGACCGGTATAAAGGGAGACAGTTTTACCTGAGCCGGTTGGGCCTGTCACCAATATCATCCCTTGCGGCTGCGCTAGCGCCTCCATATAAATTTTCTTTTGCGCGGCCTCGTAGCCGAGCATGTCAATGCCTAGCATGGCACTAGATGAGTCAAGAATACGCATTACGATTTTCTCGCCCCACATCGTCGGTAAGGTCGAGACACGAAAATCAATCGATTTCTTTTTCGACAGCGCCAGTTTTATCCGGCCATCTTGCGGTACTCGGCGCTCAGCAATATCGAGCCTTGACATCACCTTTAACCGTGCCGCCATTCTTGATGCTAATGCGACTGGCGGTTTAGCGATTTCCGTTAAAATGCCGTCGACACGAAAACGAATGCGAAAAGTATGTTCATAAGGTTCAAAATGTAAATCTGAAGCGCCTTTTTTAATCGCGTCTAAGAGTATTTTATTAATGTAAACAACAATGGGAGCATCATCACCATCGGCGACCGGTTTATCGTCTTCTTGGTCGTTTTCTACTTCAATACCAGCCAGTTCACTGGTATCCATGTCACTGATTTCAAGGGCATCAGATTCACTTTCTAAGACGACATCGATAGTTTCGTGCAGGCTAACTTCGTCAACTAATACCAATTCAGTGGTAAAGCCGGTATTAAATTGAATATCTTCAAGTGCGTCCATATCAGTCGGATCTGACATGGCGACAAACAACACTTTACCTCTTAAAAATAAAGGCAGCGCATTATGTTTTCTAATTAGTTTTTCGTTGCGAACACCTTCGGGTACTAGTGAAGTATCAAATTGCTTGAGGTCAATTAGCGGAAAGCCAAAACTTTTGGCTAAAGTAGATGCGATTCGCCCCGCATTAAAATGTTTTTCTCTAATAAGGTAGGTGATCAGTGACTTATCTTGCTCAATAAATCCTGAGGTTATCTCATCAACCATCTCTGAGGGAATAATGTTTTGCTTAGACAGCGCGGAGAGCAAGCTTGATTGTTGATGTAATCCTTTCATTAGCGATCTTTTTTAAACCTGTTACCGAGAATCTAATAATTGTTGCATAAATAAGGTTATAACACGACTTTTAAGCAAAAAAAAAGCTCCGTTTAGGAGCTTTCTTTATTTTTCAACCTAGCTTATGGAGCTGGAGCTGGACCTTGTGGACAACTCTTTGGTGCTAGTGTCGCATCTGTAGCGCCAGCAGTTGCACAAGTCCATACACCTGTACCTGCGTTTCTGGTCCAAGTTAATGATGCATTAATCACTTGAGATGGAGCATTTACGATATCACATGTAACTGTAGTTGTAGTGATGCCAAATTCGCAGTTATTAGAGTCTGCAGGTACATCCATATCTACGGATGGATCTTGGCCATTATTTGTTAAAACTTCAAATTCAGTTTTAAGTGGGCTAATTTCAGCCAAACCAGCGGTCAATTTAGAACTTGCTTGATAATCAGAATATGCTGGTAACGCTACCGCTGCTAAAATACCGATAATCGCAACAACGATCATTAATTCAATAAGGGTGAAACCCTTAGCTTTGTTCATAGTTTTAATTGTGTTCATAATAATATTTCCATGATTTATTACGGGGGCTAGGTGAATACTGCATCACTTTTTAATAGATGTAAAACAATGTTTCGACTTTTTTTACAAAAAAGTGTCTTTTTTTATCCACGTTCAGCCTTTCTATATACCTTATAAGATTATGTTAGTTTTCTAATTAACTCTATTTTTTTCAGTGATATATTGTCTCTGATAGCTTGCCGTTGATGACTCTTCTAAGAAAATCTCATCGATAAATCGATAGCATTAACATGTTTGGTCAGTGCGCCCGAGGAAATATAATCGACCCCAGCTTGGGTATAGGCACGTAAAGTTTCGATGGTCATATTGCCAGAGACTTCAATTTTTGTTTGTTGATTATGTGCTTGGTTATAGGCGGTGGTGGTGATCATGGCAGCAGCGATCATCTCTGTGGTGAAATTATCTAGCATAATAATGTCGGCAGCAGCATTTAAAGCTTGTTGCAGTTCATCCATACTTTCCACTTCCACTTCTACTTTCTTTGTTGGATGGTTTTGTTTTGCCGTCGATACCGCATTGGCAATCGAGCCACAGGCAGCAATATGGTTTTCTTTAATCAAGAAGGCATCGAATAATCCGACGCGGTGATTATTACCACCACCACAACTGACCGCATATTTTTGTGCGCTTCTTAATCCTGGTAGGGTTTTACGGGTGTCAAGCAGCTTGGTGTTGCTGTCGCCTAATTCATTAACGTAACTTGCTGTTAATGTTGCGGTCCCAGATAAGGTTTGTAAAAAGTTGAGTGCGGCACGTTCTCCGGTCAGTAATAGTCGAGCATTGCCACTGAGTTCACACAAGGTGGTATTGGCTTTTGCTAATTGGCCGTCAGAGACGAACCAAGTGATTTCTGTGCGTTGACCTGATAAAGCATCAAGTTGGGCAAACACTTCATTGACCCATGCAATACCACAAACAATACAATCTTCACGATTTATCACAGTGGCAACAGCTTCGCTTTGTTCAGGGATGAGTTCGGCGGTAATATCGAGGTTATTGGTTAACGCTTGATTGTTTGCTACGCCTAAGTCTTCTTTTAATGCCCAGGTAACGGTTGCAGAAATATCTTGTTGAAGTGAGTCTAATTGCATTGCTATCTCGTGAAATTTTAATCGGTTACGGCTTAATGAAAGCAAACGATTGCTGGTTCAATACTCAGTTAAAATCAGTTTGTTTCCTCGCTGACGGAATTCTACTCTTTTTAGTGCCGACATGCCTAACAGAATTTCGTCACTGAACATGCTTGGGTTAATGTGAGCGTCAACGTTTTGTAAGGTAATGCCGCCGATACTCAAGGTGTCAATATGAGTGCGGTAGACTTGTGTGGTGCCATTGGCGGTTTGCACTGGATAACTATTAAAGCGAGGCAGCGCCATGTTATCGGCAATGTGTTTGGGAATAGAGACTTGCGTGGCACCCGTATCGAGTAGAAAAATAACCGGAGTGTTATTGATGGTGCCGCTAGTGACGTAGTGTCCTTGTCTATTGCGCACTAATGTCACTTCGACCTTACCTTGGCTAGTGGTCATATATTCAGGGGATTGATTGGGGTTTTGTTGTTTATCTAAAAAATCCTGAAACGCGAAAACTAATAAGGCTAAAGCGAGTAGCCAAGCAACCCAGACAAAAAATCGACCGAAAGAAGGTGTTTGTGTGCTTTTGCTCATAATTTGATTTCTGTCATAATAGTTGGGGCCTGTTAAAATGCTGCAAAAATAATCTCGAAAGATGTACAGCCCTCAGCTTACTTATTTATCTATAAAGGATGTTATGGAAAAAAGATCACATATTCATCAATCATCGGTTGCTAAGCAGCATGTTATTGATCATACGGTTATTGTCAACGGTTGGCTCAGTGATGTCGAGCAGATTAAATCTCCGCACTATTCACCGAGAGAACTAGATAAACCAGTTTCATTATTAGTTGTCCATAATATTTCATTACCGCCTGGGAAATTTGGTGGCCGATATATTAGTGATTTATTTCTTGGCTGTTTATCGCCTGATGCAGATCCCTATTTTAAAGACATCTATCAATTGCAGGTTTCTGCGCATTGCTTAATTAGGCGAGATGGCCAAATTATTCAGTATGTTTCGTTCGATGACAAAGCATGGCACGCGGGTATTTCCTCTTTTGAAGGGCAAGAAAAATGTAATGATTTTTCGATTGGCATTGAGTTGGAAGGGACAGATTCAATCCCTTATACAGAGCACCAATATCTTCAACTGGTCTGCTTAGTAAAGAAACTGCAAGAATATTACCCACTTATTAGTCATAATCATTTAGTTGGTCATTGCGATATTGCCCCAGGACGAAAAACAGATCCTGGCGAGTCATTCGATTGGTCTTACTTTAAAGGTCTACTTAAGAGCACAACTTAATAATAAAAAGGAAAACATTGATGGGACTTATTAGCCTATTAATCGCACTATTTGCTGAGAAAAAACTGGCGGCTCCGTTTTGGCAGTTTAATAACGCTTTCTCTCATTACATGGCATATACCAAGCAAGTGGATATGCACAAGAAAGTGGAAGGTACGCTTTTTCCTTTTCTATTAATTGGTTTACCTGTTGGCGTGTGTTTTTTGGTGCTAAGTTTGATTGATGACGGTTTGTTGCACTTAGTTTTATCAACGGTGATTTTAATCGTTTGCTTTGGCTGTGTGAAAACCAGAGATAGCTACAAAGAATACCTTCATTCGGCTTTTCGAGGTGATAACACCACCTGTGATCTTCATTATCAGCAATTACTTACGGATAAAAATTTACCACCTCTGGGTTTTGGACAAACGTTAATTTGGTTAAATTATCGCTACTATATTGCGGTGATGATATTTTTCGTACTGTTTGGTGCAGCAGGAGCGTTGTTTTACCGTTTGCTATGTGCCCTAGATGAGCAACAGCAATTACTTAAACAAGAAGACAGCGATTCACCTGCTATTACTCAAACCTACAGCAACCTTTTATTCTGGGTTGATTGGCTGCCAGTGCGTATTACTACTTTTGGCTTTATGCTTGTTGGTCACTTTTCTCGCGCTTTTCCGACTTGGTTGGAAAATGCATTTGAAGCGAATAAAACACCGCAGTTGATACTAGCTGATGTGTCAAAACAAGCAGAAGATTTGATGGTTGATGAAACTGATTGCACAGCGGAACCATTTCTGTTGGTTAGGTTAGCAAAGCGTAATCTATTACTCTTGTTGGCCACTGTAGCGATATTAACTTTGATGGGTATTCTTACCTAAATCGGCAAGCTGAACGATGAAAATCAGCGTTCAAGTCCCTCTTCTAGTTTAAGCCTTGTTGAACTTTTTCGAACAAAATTGACACGATAAAGTTCAATATAAGCTACATGTTTAGGCTGGAATTATCTCTGAAACAAGCTAAATTCATTTACATAATCACCAGATGCTGTTAAATTATTGTCCATAAAATCATTGGTAAGACCAATTTACCAATATTCAAACAGGCGTTTGAATATTGGTTTACGCCTTAAATAAATAGTGAATAGACTTGGTATAAAACCTTAGGAAAACGAGCGCTATGGTCAACGTGAAAAGTGTCAGGGTCAAACAACCTAAGTTGTCAGACGTTATTTTGTCGCAACTTGAGGATATGATCGTTGAAGGAAGTTTGTCTGCGGGACAAAAGCTTCCTCCTGAACGCGAATTGGCTGCCAAGTTTGAAGTCTCTCGTCCATCACTTAGAGAAGCGATACAAAAGTTAGAAGCGAAGGGATTGGTGATCAGGAAACAGGGCGGTGGTACTTTTGTTTCTGAAAATTTACTGTCAGGCCTGTCTGATCCGCTGTTTGAGTTGATGTCTAAAAGCCATGAATCTCAGTTCGACTTATTAGAGTTTCGCTACGGTATGGAAGGTATGTCGGCTTATTATGCCGCCATGCGAGGAACATCAGAAGACTTTAAAGAAATTACGACTAAACATGCCGCGATTGGCAATGCTCAAATAGAAAATGATTATCGAGCAGAAGCTAAAGCCGTATTTGAGTTTTATTTGGCCGTTTGTGGCGCTTCACACAATGCCATTATGTTGCATTTAGCGCGCAGTATGTCGAGCTTGATTATTGACAGCATTGAACAGAATTTGACGATATTGGCGCAGCGTCCTGACGTTTTTGCCAAAATCGCTGATTATAGAAAACATCTATTAGACGCGATTACGAGCGGACAACCACAAAAAGCGTGGGGTGCGAGTCATCGCCATCTCGCCTTTATCGAAGAAGTGTTGTTAAACCAAACAGAAGAACAGTCGCGCATGGAACGGTCGATGCGAAGAATGCAAAGAATATAAAGCAGATAGTGAGATTTTAACTATCTTTAAACAACTAGGTTTTGTTGAACTTTCAGGTTTACGCTTCAAATAAGTGTGCAGCTTAAAGCTAAACAAACCTTTACACTTTTAAACAAAGAAACTGGAGACTAAGTAAATTATGTCTGAGCTCCCTAATACAGATATTGATTCGTTAGAAACCCAAGAATGGTTAGAGTCAATGGAAGCGGTTTTGGAAAATGAAGGTCCAGAACGCGCACATTTTTTATTAGAAAAATTAATTGAGCGTTCTCGTCGCGGTGGTACACACTTGCCGTTTGATGCGACAACAGCTTATGTAAATACGATTGCTCCAGGGCAAGAACCTCACATGCCTGCCGACCAAACCATTGAAGCGCGCATTCGTGCCGCGATTCGCTGGAACGCAATGGCTTTAGTATTGAGGGCGTCGAAAAAAGACTTAGAACTTGGTGGTCACATTGGTAGCTTTGCATCATCTGCTATGCTGTACGACGTTGGTTTTAACCATTTCTTTCAAGCTGCATCAGAAAAAGATGGTGGCGATTTTATTTTTGCACAAGGTCATATTTCTCCAGGTATCTATGGACGAGCTTTCTTAGAAGGTCGCTTAACTGAAGAGCAAATGGATAATTTCCGTCAAGAAGTTGATGGCAAAGGTTTATCTTCATATCCGCATCCACATTTGATGCAAGACTTTTGGCAGTTCCCTACAGTTTCTATGGGCTTAGGTCCACTACAAGCGATTTATACGGCTCGCTTCTTAAAGTACTTAACTAATCGCGGTATTAAAGATTGTTCGGGTCAGCGCGTTTATTGTTTCCTTGGCGATGGTGAAACGGATGAGCCAGAATCATTAGGTGCTATCGGCTTAGCGGCTCGAGAAGGTTTAGATAACTTATGTTTTATTGTTAACTGTAACTTGCAGCGTCTTGACGGTCCTGTACGTGGTAACGGAAAAATCATTCAAGAACTTGAAGGTACGTTCCGCGGTGCAGGTTGGGAAGTATTGAAAGTAATTTGGGGTTCATACTGGGATCCATTAATTGCTCGTGATACCTCAGGTAAGTTATTACAGTTAATGAATGAAACCGTTGACGGTGAATACCAAAACTGTAAAGCGAAAGGCGGTAAATATACTCGCGAGAAGTTCTTTAATAAGTACCCTGAAACAGCTGCTATGGTTGCGAACATGTCAGATGATGACATTTGGCGCCTAAACCGTGGTGGTCATGATCCGGTTAAAGTTTACGCAGCATACGATAAAGCACAGAAAACCAAAGGTCGTCCAACGGTTATCTTGGCTAAAACCGTTAAAGGTTTTGGGTTAGGACAATCGGGTGAAGCACAAAACGTAGCGCATAACGTTAAGAAAATGGATATCGAATCAATCAAGCAATATCGTGATCGTTTCAATATGCCTATCGCAGATGACCAACTTGAAGATTTACCTTTCTACAAGTTCCCAGAAGATAGCGATGAATACAAGTACATGAAGGCTCGACGTGAAGCATTGGGCGGTTCATTACCTGCACGACGTGAGCAATCAGAAGATATTATCGAAGTGCCGCCGCTGAAAATTTTTGACGCTATTACTAAAGGCTCAGGCGACCGTGAAGTTTCTTCAACGATGACCTTTGTTCGTATCTTAAATAGCCTACTGAAAGATAAGAAAATAGGTAAACGTATCGTGCCTATTATTCCTGACGAAGCACGTACTTTTGGTATGGAAGGTCTATTCCGTCAAGTAGGTATTTACGCTAACGAAGGCCAAAAATACGTGCCTCAAGACGCGGATCAAGTCGCTTATTATCGTGAAGATAAAAAAGGCCAAGTATTACAAGAAGGGATTAACGAGCTCGGCGCAATGGCGTCATGGGTTGCTGCTGGTACATCTTACTCAACGTGCAATGCGACCACTATTCCATTTTATATCTACTACTCAATGTTCGGTTTCCAACGTGTTGGTGACTTAGCATGGGCAGCAGGTGACAGCCAAGCACGTGGTTTCTTATTGGGTGCTACTGCCGGTCGAACCACGCTTAATGGTGAAGGTTTACAACATCAAGATGGTCATTCTCATGTCCAAGCGGGTTTGATTCCAAACTGTGTAACTTACGACCCAACTTATGGTTATGAAGTTGCGGTGATCATCCGTGACGGTTTACGTCGTATGTACGAAGAAAATGAAAATATTTTCTACTACTTAACTTTGATGAATGAAAACTACCAGCATCCTGCTATTCCAGAAGATAAAGATATTGCTGATCAAATTATCAAAGGTATTTACCAGCTTGAACGTGTTGCACCTAAAAAAGCGAAAGCGAATATTCAATTAATGGGCTCAGGTACAATTCTTCTGCAAGTCAGAGAAGCGGCACAAATTCTAGCAAATGATTACGGTATTTCATCTGATGTTTATTCGGTAACTTCATACAATGAATTGGCTCGTGAAGGTCAAGAAGTTGCTCGTCAGAACATGTTGAATCCTGAAGGTGAACAGCAAGTGCCATACATTGGCCAAGTGATCACGAAAGACAAAGGGCCAGCAATTTCTGCAACCGATTACGTGAAAAGCTATTCAGATCAAATTCGTGCCTTTATTGATACCGAATATCGTTGTTTAGGTACTGATGGTTTTGGTCGCAGTGATAGCCGTGCTAACTTGCGTCGTCACTTTGAAGTGAACGCGTCTTACGTTGTGGTTGCTGCGTTATTTGAATTAGCTAATCGTGGTGATGTCGATCGAAAAGTGGTTACTGAAGCCATTAAACGTTTTGATATTGACACTAACAAACTTAACCCGCTTTACGCGTAATCAAGACTAGAGGAAATTTAATATGTCAGATATTCAAAAAATTCTAGTCCCAGATGTTGGTGGCGATGAAGTTGAAGTGATTGAAATTTGTTTCGCTGTTGGTGACACGCTTGAAGCAGATGAGGGAATCGTTACCGTTGAAACCGATAAGGCGTCAATGGATATTCCTGCTCCGATCGCGGGTACTTTAACGGCATTAAGTGTCAGTGTTGGCGATAAAATTAAGGAAGGCGACTTAATTGGTGAAATGCAACCAAGTGCTGGCGAGGCGGTTGATGAAGCGCCAGTTTCAGCTGAAGTTTCTGAGCCAGCTCCTGTAGATACCCCTAAGCCAGAGGTGGAAGAGCCTGCTCAAGCGTCTGCTGCACCGGTTGCTGCGGGCGGCAGTGAAGTCATTGATATTCTTGTACCTGATATAGGTGAAGACGGCGAAGTTGATGTTATCGAAGTGTTGATTGCTGTCGGTGATGAAATTGCAGAAGAAGACGGTTTAATCACTTTAGAAACAGACAAGGCGACCATGGATGTGCCTTCTTCACATGCAGGTATTGTTAAAGAAGTACTAGTGTCGACCGGTGATAAAGTCAAACAAGGCTCGCTAGTCATTAAATTAGAAACGAACAGTGGCGCTCCTGCTGCCATTGAACAACCTGCTCCAACGCCTGCCGTTGAGCCGGCTAAAGCAGAGTCTAAAGCTCCTGCAGCAGCTGCGGCTAAGGCTGCTCCTGTACCTCATCATCCGCATGCTGGTGACTTTAAAGCAACAGGCGCGATTTATGCGTCGCCATCAATTCGTCGTATTGCCCGTGAATTTGGTGTTGATTTAACGCTTGTTAAAGGCACTGGTGCTAAGAGCCGTATTCTTAAAGAAGATGTGCAATCATATGTTAAGTATGAATTGTCGCGTCCGAAAGCGAATGCGGGAAGTTCAGTTACTGGTGGTGCAGGCGGTTTACAAGTGATTGAACGCAAGCAAGTCGATTTCAGCAAATTTGGTGAGATTGAAGAAGTTCCATTAACGCGTATCCAGAAAATATCCGGTCCGAATTTACATCGTAACTGGGTTACTATTCCTCATGTTACACAGTTCGACGAAGCTGATATCACTGATGTTGAAGCGTTTCGTAAAGAACAAAACGTTGTTTGTGAAAAACAAAAGTTGGGCTTTAAAATCACACCATTGGTTTTCATTCTAAAAGCGATTGCCGATGCGATGCGCGCTTATCCAGTATTCAACTCAAGTTTGAGTGAAGACGGTGAAAGCTTGATTATGAAAAAATACTGTCATATCGGTGTTGCGGTGGATACGCCAAATGGTTTGGTTGTGCCAGTTGTTCGTGATGTTGATCAAAAGGGTATTTATCAATTATCAAAAGAGCTACTTGAAATCAGCATGAAAGCTCGCGAAGGCAAACTAAAAGCGGCTGATATGCAAGGTAGTTGCTTTACCATTTCAAGTTTAGGCGGTATTGGTGGTACGGCATTTACGCCGATTGTCAATGCACCTGACGTAGCGATTTTGGGTGTTTCAAAATCTGAAATGAAACCAAAATGGAATGGTAGTGAATTTATTCCACGTTTAATGCTGCCATTGTCACTGTCTTATGACCATCGTGTTATTGATGGCGCAGTGGCCGCAAGATTTTCAGTGCATATGTCTGCGGTTATGAGTGACATTAGAAAACTAGTATTGTAAATACATGGAAATAAAGCCGAGTAGAAATCATCCTATTTCGGCTTTAGCATTCCATGTAATAGATTCAATACAAAGAATTTTGCAAAAAGTGAAAAACTTACTAAGGTTTTAAGCTTTAATTGATTAAAAGATAGCGATTTTTGCTGACATTAAGTAAACTTGCCAGCCATAAAATCCATACAATTATTTTACATATATAATGTCGTTTTAGAGTGAATTTGAAGCGGACATTACACAAGAGGTGAACATGAGCAACGATATTAAAACTCAAGTAGTAGTTTTAGGTTCAGGTCCTGGCGGTTATTCAGCTGCATTCCGTGCGGCAGATTTAGGCTTAGACGTGGTATTGGTAGAAAAATACAGTTCACTAGGCGGCGTTTGCTTGAACGTTGGCTGTATTCCTTCTAAAGCATTATTACATGTTGCCAAAGTAATTGATGATGCTAAAGATATGGCTGCACATGGTGTGACTTTTGGTCAACCAGAGATTGATTTAGATAAAATTCGTCAATGGAAAGATAAAGACGTTGTTGGAAAACTTACGCAAGGTATTAGCGGTATGGCTAAAATGCGTAAAGTTAAAACGGTTACTGGCTACGGTAAATTTACGTCAGACAAGACAATTGAAGTTGAAGGGGCTGACGGTAAGTCAACAATAACCTTCGACAATGCAATTATCGCTTGTGGCTCTTCAGTTGTTGATTTACCTTTCATTCCAAATGATGACCCACGTGTCATTGATTCAACGGGTGCACTTGAACTTGAAGACATTCCTGGTGAGATGCTAGTACTTGGTGGTGGTATTATTGGTCTTGAAATGGGCACAGTGTATAGTTCGTTGGGTTCGAATGTATCTGTTGTTGAGTTTGCAGATCAATTGGTTCCTGCAGCTGATGCTGACATTGTTAAGATTTATACAAAATATAACAAGCCACGCTTTAGTTCTATCATGCTTTCAACAAAGGTTGTTGCTGTTGAAGCAAAAGATGATGGCTTATACGTAACATTTGAAGGTAAAAATGCTCCAGCTGAGCAAGTACGTTATGACAAAATTTTAGTTGCTGTTGGTCGTAAACCAAATGGCCACTTAGTTGCTGCTGATAAAGCTGGTGTTAATGTTGATGAACGTGGTTTTATCAACGTATCGAAAGAAATGCGCACTAATGTTCCAAATATTTTCGCCATTGGTGATGTTGTAGGTCAGCCAATGCTTGCACATAAAGCCGTTCACGAAGCTCATTGTGCTGCTGAAGTTATTTCGGGTAAAAAGCATGAATTCGATCCACGTTGTATTCCGTCAGTTGCTTATACTGATCCAGAAATGGCTTGGGTTGGTGTCACTGAACGTGAAGCGAAAGAACAAGGCTTAAACATTGAAGTGAGTAACTTCCCTTGGGCAGCTTCTGGCCGCGCAATCGCTTCAGCACGTACTGAAGGCAAAACTAAGATGATCTTTGAAAAAGAAACAGGTCGTGTACTTGGTGGTGCTATTGTCGGTATTAATGCCGGTGAAATGTTAGGTGAAATTTGTTTAGCGGTTGAAATGGGCGCTGACGCTGAAGATGTTGGTTTAACTATTCATGCTCACCCAACGTTAAATGAGTCAATTGGTTTAGCAGCTGAGATCTTTGAAGGTTCAATTACTGATTTACCAAACCCAAAAGCAGTTAAAAAGAAAAAATAACTAATATTTTTCTAGAAAAAACCAGCGACATTCGCTGGTTTTTTTATGTCTGTTTTTTATCCTCAAATTGCTTAAACTGTGTTGTTTTTATGAAAAAAAAGCCTTAAAAACTATCGAAAAGCTCGCTAACCTTTATCCTTTCTAAAAATATAACAGTGATATTTTCTTCATGTAGATCAGTTAAAGAAAATATAGCGAACTACCGGAAAAATCTTAGGTTAGAAAAACGATACTTGTAAATTGTTCTCGTGGCTTGTTGCTATCTTGTTACTTCCAAATGTCGGGGGGACATCTAAAAGTTTATATATCCTTAAGAAACTGAGTGATTTATATGCTTTGGTCAGGACTAAAATAAAAAAAAGCTAGTTACGTGAGTAACTAGCTTTTACTTTGGTGACAAACCAGGTTTACGACTAAAGTACCAATTTAATTAAAGAGATACATTAACACTTGCAAATGCTCTACGACCAACTAAGTCATAGATTGGATTTGCCGTATATCCAGGAGGAGTCTTATCAGTTAAGTTTCTTACACCAACATTAAATGAAACGTTGTCAGATACTTGATAATTCATCGAAATATCATGCGTTGTAATTGAACCAATATATGCAGGAGAAGTATCTTCTGGTGTATCTCCATTTGGAGATACATCAAATAAAGCACTTCGATCAATGAATCGAGTAGACCAACTGATAGTCATATTGTCTAACTGATAGTCAGCACCAAATCGAAGCTGCCATTCTGGGTCGCCAACTTCGCCATCTTCAACATTAATTTCGTCTGGGCGGTCTTGGAACTCAAATTGTTCTAATTCAAGTAACTTATTAACTAATAAGTTTACCGTTAACTCACCAGGCAACTCAAATGTTGATAAGTTCGACGAGTATCTAAACTGTGCTTCAACACCTTCAGTGTTTAATGCCGCAGCATTTAGGTAACCAGAACGTACTAGCTCAATATCATTAGTAACAGGGTTACGGTCTACTTGGCTACAGAAACCAGCATCAGGGCCTCCTGTTGCATCAACACAGTTGTCAGCAATATTTTGTGCAGATACAAAGGTGATCGCGTCATCAATCTCGATATCATAGTAATCAACAGTGATCGATAGATTTTCGATAAAAGAAGGAGTCCATACAAAACCTGCAGTTAAAGATTCAGACTCTTCAGATTCAAGATCAGGGTTACCACCTGATAGTAAGTCTACAGAGACGTTATCATTAGCTTGGAAGTCTGGTGGAATACCTAATGCGGCACAGTTAGCTGCGCGATCTTCATCATCGCCAATGTTGTCAGCATCACATGGATCTGATACACGAGCAAAGCCAGGTGATTGAGGATCAAATGCTTCTGAAATATTTGGAGCACGAACCGCTTCACCAATTGTGCCTCGGATTCTTAAATCTTCAAACGGGGCATACATTAAACCAACTTTCCATGCTTCAGCAGTACCTGCGTGAGAGTAGTCAGCTGTTCGGAATGCGCCATCAAGGGTTAATTCATGAGCAAATTTCATTTTAGATATTAACGGTAAGCTAGTTTCAATGAAAAACTCAGTTACACGATATTTGCCGAATGAATCAGGAGATGCGGCACTCGTTAAAAAGCCACGCTTAGTGAACTCGTCTGTTGTAGTTTCAGATGTTTCTTCACGGTATTCAAAACCTGCAGCAAAACCAATTGCTCCACCTTGCAATTCTAAGAACTCAGCAGTGTCGAATGAAATTACACCACCTACAAAGTCTTGAGTAATTTTATCTTCACGTGTTACATCTGCAGAAACGAAATCTCTAGCTTCTTGTGAAGAGCTCTGACCAAATGGGTTGAATGGTACACACTCACTACCATTTACTGATGCTGGATCTTGATAATCTTCGCCTTGTGCACTCGGTACTTGGCTACGACAAGCTGCTTCACCTGTATCTGGATCAATAACACTGTCGACAGCGGCAGAGAAATTATCAGGAATTAAGTCATTAAGTGTTTTACGTCTGTTGTTAGTTTCGCCATAAACATAGTAAAGTTCCCAATCAAACGAAGTATCACTTAGCTCAAAGTACCCGTCAAAACCAGCAGTGTAACGGAATAAATCTCTACGGTTGTCTGCAGAACGATTACCTAACTCATCAAAAAACTTAGCCATACCTGCACTTGTTTGACCTGCATCTAGGAAAGTTTGTCGTAAATTTGGATCTAAATATGCGTTATCTTCTACATTGATACCAATGTTACCGAAACGGAAAGATGGTTGAAATTGCTGACTCACATCACTGCGAACAAATTTAAAGTCAGTGTTAAAAGAGATATTGTCGGTTAGTTCATAAGTTAATGTCGAACCTACGTTATACTTTTCGACGCCGGGAGAATAGTTTTCATAGTCTTCACCATTGAAACAGTATGCACAACCATCAGGGAAGTTACCGAAAGCAAAACTATTGCTGTACTGGCGTTCTGTTTGGACTAAAGGATTACCGCTCTCATCAAATACCCAGCGACCTGCTGGTCCACCAAAGGCATTAAGAACACCATTTGCATGGATCATTTCTGAGTATACATTTTTAACTCTTAAGCGATCTGGAATCCCGTCGTCTTCGCCGCCATCTTCTGGGTTTGCAATTGTACCCCAACCCTCGAACTGCCTGATATCTTCAGACATAACTTCGCCAATACGGTCATAGCCGGTAAAGAAAGTTATGTTACCGCGACCATCAGCGAAATCTGTACCCGCCAATATACTAATCGAGTGATTACGCTCATCTACACCTTCAGTAGACTTAGTTGCAGAAACGTTTGCTTCGAAACCATCATAATTTTTCTTTAAAATTACGTTTACAACACCTGAAACCGCGTCTGAACCATAAATTGCAGATGCGCCACCAGTGATAACTTCTACTCGTTCAATTAAAGCTGCTGGAATGGTTGAAAGGTCAACTGTTGACTCCCCTGCGGTACCTGCTACATGTCGTTTACCATCGACTAATATTAGCGTACGAGCTGAACCTAAACGTCTTAAATCGGCAGAACTGGTACCCGCAGCAGCGTTTGAGTTGTTGTTACCGATCAAGGTGTCAGTTGAACCAATCGCTGGAAGTTCACTTAAAATACTACCTAAATCTGGTGTACCAAATTTTGCGATATCTTTAGCATCTAACACGATTACTGGTGTTGGTTGAGATAACTCTGTGCGAGCGATACGAGATCCTGTTACTTGGATACGTTCTACTTCTTCTTCTGCACCCGTTTGAACTTCTTCAGCCATTGCTGTAAATGATAGCGATGTACCAGTTAGTCCGAGTAGCAGCGTTGAACGAATAGTCTTCGCCACAATACTTTTATTGAACATGTTTGCTCCCTTTGGATAATTATTATTCTATATTT
>PJEL010002470.1_pt1 | contig 16924 bp, 15 predicted proteins | sample 1853271 | NCBI WGS metagenome assembly PJEL01 (sample SAMN08108733, study PRJNA415343) | Invertebrate metagenome, whole genome shotgun sequencing project. | host: Globobulimina | place: Sweden: Gullmar Fjord | collected 2015-08
TGATTTTGGGCGGGTTAGCGTTGAATGCAGTGGCATGCGGTGTTCCTCTCAAGCCGATCCCATGTTCCCTGGCATAAGCTTCAAGATCGATGTCACTCTCCATGGATTTGAGAAGCGGCACTTCTGCATCCAGAACCACCCCGCTCTCCGACTGGAGAGAGCTGACAGTAGTAGCTGTCGTGACATTGGACGTGTTGGGATTCGTAAAAATAAAGAATACATCCTGATGCGTTGAACCAAGCTCACTTGTGTATTCCAGACTACCGCTCTCATCAACATGCTGAATTTCCCCGGTCCCGGTGACCGTTGTTGAAACACTCGACACTGTGCTTCCGCTTTCGGTATTACAACCAGCCAGCACCAAGACTAGGAACAGAAGCCTGTAAAAAATGGTATAATATAATGATTTCATTGATATTCTTCCTAAATATATTTCCGTTTTCACTTCAAGCAAAGTGAAAACACCGGTAGAGAAGATAATAAATCCAAAAACATAATACCTTCACAAACCAAGCCAAATTTTCTGAGAGCTTCCACAGTGAATCCTGTTACGTACCCCGTTTTAATTATTAAGCAAATTATATAATAGCGTGTTTTCGGGGAAAATAAAACCGTTTATTAGCAACAGTGTAAGCGGGGGATAAAGCATTATCACGGGAGTGTGATTTAGAGATCGTTAATAAATAACTTCACATAATCTGCTTGCAAAAGTCCTAACAGCCAGACATTTTAGAAACAGAATGTGATAGCAACGTGTTTCCTTTTCACCAATGGGACCACTTAACTAATTTATTAGCCGACCCTTAGCGGGAACCGAAGATAGCACTGCCGATACGAACGTAGGTTGCCCCTTCCATTAAAGCCTGTTCAAAATCACCAGACATACCAGTGGAAATTTCGACCATCTGGTCTTTTAAGCCCAGTCGGGCTGCTTCCTGCTGGTTGATTTCAAAAAGACGGGCAAACAGTCTCCGATTTTCGTCATCTGACGCATAAAAGTCACCCATGGTCATTAAACCAGTGAGTCTCAAATTGTCCAGGGACATGATCTGATCTACCAGGGCGTGAAGTTCATCTATTGAGGTGATACCCGATTTGGACTCTTCCTCGGTGAGGTTCATCTGGATCAGGATATCCATTTTTTTGTCGAGACTTCGACATTTTTCGTCCAATGTCTCTGCGACATCGAAGCGGTGGATGGTGTGAATGGTCGAGAAAATTTCCGGGCAGTATTTCGCTTTATTCTTCTGCAGAGGGCCAATCAGGTGCAAATCGACTTCGGCAGGAAGTTGTGGGCGTTTGTCCCGGGCTTCCTGAACTCGGTTTTCACCAAATCGGACTTGCCCGGCCTGAAACGCATCGAGGATCATTTCAACCGGCTTTGTTTTTGAGACGGCTATCAATTTGACATTGTCTCTTCCTGCCGAGGCCTCTTGTATCCGCTGCAACACTTCTTCCAGGTTGTCTTTAATGCGGTTCATGGTCATCCGGCCTTACTCTCAGATTTTTTTAAATACCAGAGTGGCGTTGGTGCCGCCAAATCCAAAGGAATTGCTCATAGCGACCCCGATCTCTTTCTCCTTGGCTACATTCGGCGTCACATCCATATCGCACTCTGGATCAAGATTCTCGATGTTGATTGTGGGGGGAACCAGATTGTTCTGCATGGCCAGGATGATCAACACTGCCTCCAGTCCACCTGCACCTCCCAGGAGGTGCCCATGCATGGATTTTGTCGCGCTGATGGAGACTGTCTCGGCAGCTTTATCACCAATCGCCATACGAATTGCCCTGAGTTCGTTGATGTCTCCAGCGGGTGTTGATGTGCCGTGGGCGTTAATATAGTCGATATCTTCTCCGCTGACCCCTGCATCTGCTATCGCTTTACTCATTGCCAGCAGCGGGCCTTCCAGGGATGGCATTGTGATATGGTACGCGTCAGAACTGAATCCATAACCTGACAGTTCCGCCAGGATTTTTGCTCCGCGGGAACGAGCGAACTCGTATTCCTCAAGGATCAGGATGCCACACCCCTCTCCCAACACGAATCCATCACGATCCTTGTCATAAGGTCGGCTGGCTTTTTCAGGTTCGTCATTGCGGCGTGAAAGCGCCCTCATGGAGCCAAATCCGCCTATTGCAAGAGAGGAGATAGTGGCCTCAGCCCCGCCAGAAATCATAATTTTGGCATCTCCCCGTTCGATAATGCGTGCGGCATCACCGATAGAGTGGTTGGATGAAGAACAAGCTGAAGTGGTAGTCGCATTGTATCCCTTGGCTCCATACTTCATGGAAATATAACCGGAGGCCATATTACTGATGGTCATAGGAATAAAAAATGGGGTTATCTTGGATGGACCCCGTTCGGCGACGATGTTGCTGTAGCGCTGGATATTCGGCAGACCGCCAATACCAACACCAATTGACACACCGACGTCAGGACCTAAATCTTCCGGGATCTCCAGTTCCGCCATTTTCATTGCTTCATCACAGGCAGCAAGAGCGTACTGGATAAAGATATCCATCTTTTTCAGCTCTTTTTTTGCGATATACGCCAGTGGATCAAATCCCTTTACTTCTCCCGCAATCTGGGTCGGAAAACCAGTGGCATCGAATTTTGTAATCCGGGAGATGCCGCTGATACCCCTGGAAGCTTTATCCCAGGTTGCTTCCAGATTATTTCCCAGCGGATTGACGGTTCCGATTCCAGTAATAACAACTCGTTTTCTCATGCCCATGATCTTTTATCGGGTTAAAGCATAACCGGTAGAGGGTGATTTAGCTGACCGCTTCAACTATATGTTCGATTGCGCTACCAACTGTTGTGATTTTTTCAGCTTCTTCATCAGGGATTTCAAGGTCAAACTCTTCTTCAAAAGCCATGACCAATTCAACTGTATCCAGTGAATCGGCTCCGAGGTCATCGATAAAGCTTGATTCAGTTTTAACTTCGCTCTCTTCGATTCCAAGCTGCTCCACAATAATAGCAGTCACTTTCTTTTCAACTTCGCTACGATCAATACTCATTTTTCTCTCCAGTTGTTAAATTAATTCCCTGGCGTTTTTCCTATAGACAAAACCCGGAATTCCTCATTTCACTGCTTTGTCCAAGAAACAAATCCCCGGATCCAGCAAGAACCAAAAATATCTAACGATTTAGAAACTCTGTCAAAAACTTTTTCCTACCACCTTGTAATTTCTGAACGTATCACATTTGGGGTCTCTCCATTTTAGGGAAGCACTTGATTCAGCTTTGATGATCTTGAAGAATCAAACCTGACTGGTCAGCGCCGTAAGTGATCAGAACATACCACCATTTATATGTAACGTTGTACCTGTAATATAATCCGCCATCGGAGACGCCATAAACAAAACTCCATTAGCAATATCTTCCAGAGTTCCCATGCGATTCATCGGCACGTTAGCCAACATGGCTTTCTTCTGTGTTTCATCCAGCTTATCTGTCATTTCGGATTTTATAAATCCGGGTGCAATGGCATTGCAAGTGACATTTCTAGACGCCACTTCTTTGGCCAGAGATTTGGTAAACCCAATTAAACCGGCTTTCGCCGAAGAGTAATTCACTTGACCAGGATTTCCGGTAAACCCAACGATGGAGCTGAGGTTGATAATTCTCCCATATTTCGCTTTGACCATTGGCCGGATCACCGCTTTACACATATTGAAGATGCCACTGAGGTTGATGTTGATCACATCGTCCCAGTTTTGACGACTCATCCGCATGAACAGTGAATCGCGGGTAATACCAGCGTTGTTAACCAGAATATCGATTTTATTGAAGCGACCCAGGATTTCTTCTGCGATTTTCGTACACTGATCCAGATCCGCCACATTTCCCTGGAAAAAAGCACACTGTCCGCCATGGGCTTTGATCTCCTCCTCGACCTCTGAAGTACCTTCTGCAATAAGATCGATAAAGCAGACGTCCGCCCCGGCCTGAGCCAGTTTTTCCATGACTGCTTTCCCGATACCCCGGGTTCCACCGGTAACCAAAGCTGTTTGTCCTTTCAGATTAATCATAGTATATCCGCTTTTTTCACGTTATTGAGATATTGAAGAGTGATTTATTTCAAAATCGATTGATAAGCCAGAATACCCTCACTCATTCGGTCCATCCACTTTTCATCCGCAGCCTTTTGCGCAAGGCCAACTCCGAAACTGATGGCATCGGGATTCGATTTTCCATGGCAGACGATTCCGTTTCCTCTTAACCCGACCAACGGAGCCCCACCAAACTCGGCATAATTGATCCGTTTTTTCAGTTTTCTGAAAGAGGGTTTGAGCCACAACGCTCCAAATCGGGCAAGCAAAGAACGCTGCATCTCTTCGGTAATCAGCTTGATCGTAAACGATGCTGCGGCCTGTACAGATTTGAGTAGAATATTTCCAGCAAAACCGTCTGTCACCACAATATCGACATCCCCACTGAAAAAATCCTCTCCTTCGACATTTCCAATAAAATTCAACGATGTCTCTTTGAGCATATCAAACGTCTTTTTCCTGCGATCATCACCCTTGCCCTCTTCGGATCCAACATTCAAAAGTCCGATGCGGGGGGAAGAGATGGCATGCAGGTCAGACATGTAGATATGCCCCAGAATGGCAAACTGGCAAAGTAGCTCAGGTGAGCAGTCGATATTAGCTCCGGCATCAACCAGAAGAACTTCTCCCCCCAGAGAGGGTAAAATAGCGCTGATACAGGGTCGATTAATACCGGGAATCATCTTCAGAACAAACCGTCCAATAGCCAGCATTGCTCCAGAGTTTCCAGCACTGACAACACCATCCACAGTTCCGTTTTTATGCAGATCAAAACAGACCCGCATAGAAGCATCTTTTTTGGTTCTCAGTGCGGAAGCGACAGGTTCGTCCATCCCTATAACCTGACTGGCATGGGCGATTTCAATTCTAGACCGATTGCACTTGTGCTTATCCAGTACTGCTTTAATGGCGGATTCATCCCCCACTAGCAGCACCTTTATTTTTAGCTCATTGGCCGCTTTCACTGCTCCCAGTACCGGATTCTCAGGGAAAGCGTCACCACCCATTGCATCAATCGCTATTGTCATAACCGTTAATACCTGCCCCGGGATTCAATGACGTAGAGGCAGGTTGCCTTTATTCGTCCATAGCAATGATCTGTTTCCCATGCATATGTCCACATTTCGGACAAACCCGATGGGGCAGAATCAGCTCCTGGCAGTTGGAACAGCTAATGAAGTTCACTTTTTCAAGGTTTTTATGGGTCCTTCTCTGCTTAGTTACTGAACGAGAAATCTTTCTTTTTGGTACAGCCACGATATCTCCATTGACATTTGGGTTTTTGGAATCATGCTGAATCCCAGGATATTTTCGATGCCTGAATTATTCAGTGTTCCAAGTCGCCAAGAACTGAAAAAGGGTTATTCCCGTAATTTTCAGAGCACTGGCAACTTTCGGTATTGCGATTAACGCCACAGTTAGGGCAAATTCCTCTGCATTCTTGCGAACATTTGATAGACAAAGGAAGATCCAGCAACAGTTGATCTTCGAAGTATTCTGATAAGATGATCTCCTGTCTCCTGTAAAAATCCATATCATCCGACCCCAAGGAAATCTCCACGTCGCCTTCCGGCTCCGAATAGCTCTCCTCATCCATCAAGTTCAGATCAAAATCCCGATCCAACTTGACTGAAACCGGACTCAGACAGGTGTTGCAATTGGTTTCCAACTCAACTGAATAGACACCGTGCAGCAGTATTGCACCCCTTTTTTGAACCAGTTCGGCACTGCACACCATTAAGTCAAATACAAAACGATCTTCCAGCTTCAGCAGATCCTTACTTGCTAATTGAAAATCAAACCTCGATACCCGTTCGCTGATCTGATGCAGCTTAATAATCATAATCTAAACATTAAAATATAATTTAAAGTGCATTTATCTGTCAATTGAAGTCTTTATTTTCAGCAATAACATTTCTCAACAAGCTGTTATCATAAAACTAAACAAGAACTCCTATTTTATGATAGATCACTCTATAAAACACTTTAACACAGATCACATAGACTTTTCAAAGGACTCGGCAGAAACGGAGACTTCGTAATTCATCAGATAGTCACTGACATTGTTGCTCGGGATACAGTGCAGCACATCAAAATCCTTCATTTGTTGGATCTGTACCAGAAAAAGCCGAGTCAGCTCAAGAATGGCCATCAGTGATATAATAATTTCTGGTTTGGATGGATTTCGTGGGCACAAATCTGGAAAAACCTGCATTTTGCCGGACTGAAAAATCTTGAGGAAGGCCAGGATTCGCTCCTCCAGAGAATATACTTCAGATACAATTTCATGGGGTTTACGATAGCCCTTTTTGATAATAAGTTGGCGATAGGCCTTGATCAGGGAGTAGATAGACAGGTCCTCGAACGATTCGACACTGTTTTCCATTTCTGTTTCCACCCCCTCTGGCCTGCCAAACATATCACGCCCTAACAGCACCCGTTGGTTCAAACCTTCTGCTATGGATTGAAATTTCTGGTACTCGATCAGTTTTTGCCTGAGCTGTTCTTCTGTACCCAGAATCTCATCATCCTCCATGGTTACAGAGCTCTGTGGCAACAATGTCCTTGATTTTATCAATATCAGAGTAGATGCAATATCTAGAAATTCGATGGCAACTTCCATATTAAATGCTTCCATCAAATCCAGCTGCTCCAGGTAGGGCTCGCATATCTCAGAAAGCGATATTTCAGCGATGTCCATTTTTTTCTTGCGAATCAAGTCCAGTAATAGATCAAGTGGTCCTTCAAACACTTTTAAATTGACCTGTAGCAGGTCAAATATCTCAAGTTGTCTGTTTTCACTCTCCACTGGCTATCTAGGGAAAAATTGCTTGTTTAACTAGGCGTATGAACATGCTCGATAATGTTTTTCGGGTCTTTCTGTAACCATTTCGGCTTCTGTTTTTCCTATTTTGAATCTACAAGAACTGTTTGGTCAATTGAAATAGAGACCCAATGGTGGACTTGCCTTTTTTGGTATCAGTCAGGTAAAAAGAGACAGTAACATAAGCTTCTGGGTGACAGACCCATCTTTAAAACTGAGAACTTTGTTCCAACAGAAAATCATTGATGTTCCCTTTCAACTCATTGTCCGGAGATAGTTACCATGACAATTACCATAACCTCTCGACCTCGTCGCAACAGAGTTTCTGATAGCATTCGTTCCCTTGTCAGAGAGAACAGTCTTCAGGTGACGGATTTGATCATGCCCCTTTTTATTATTGAAGGGAATAATATCCAACAGCCGGTGGAATCGATGCCTGGCATTTCAAGGCTCTCCCTGGACCTGATCGTAAAAGAGTGTCAAACGCTTCATCAACTGGGAGTTCCAGCTGTTGTACTTTTTCCAGCCTTGGATGACGCCCGGAAAGATACGCGTGCTTCAGAATCAGTCAACGCAGATGGCCTGTATCAAAGAACCATCGCCGCCATTAAAGCAACAGTTCCCGAAATGACTGTTATGACTGACGTCGCGATGGATCCATACAGCTCTGACGGACATGATGGATATGTAACAGAAAATGGTGTGATCGATAACGACATTACCCTGCCAATTCTGGCTGAAATGTCTGTTTCTCAGGCTAGAGCCGGCGCCGATGTCATTGCGCCTTCTGATATGATGGACGGCAGGGTGGGTTATATCAGGGAAGCGCTTGATGCGGCCGGATATACCCATGTCGGGATTCTGGCCTACAGCGCCAAATTTGCCTCTGCTTTCTATGGTCCATTTCGAGATGCGCTGGAGAGTGCCCCAAAACATGGAGATAAAAAGACCTACCAAATGGATCCGGCGAATGTAAAGGAGGCAATCCGAGAAACACTGCTGGATATTGATGAAGGTGCCGATATGGTTATGGTCAAACCCGGGTTGCCTTATCTGGATGTGATACGAGCTGTCAGCGAGGTGTCGGAAGTCCCGGTTGCGGTATACAATGTCTCGGGCGAATATGCGATGGTCAAAGCAGCCGGAATGAACGGCTGGATTGATTATAAAAAAGTGGTTTTGGAGACCCTGCTCGGATTCAAGCGAGCGGGAGCCAGCATGATTCTGACCTATCACGCCAAGGAAGCAGCCGAGTGGTTAAATGAGTAAATCAGAAGGGGGGGTCATCCCCTGAGCCAGGAGATGACCTTCCCCTGAATCAAGGGATGACCTGGTTGATCAGGCATTCAGAATAGAAAGTGCTGAATCGTTCTGGGCATCGGACATATACTCAATCCCCGTTTCCTCAGCTGTCTCCTTATTCGCAGCCATCAGGTCTGAGCGCTCCAGTTCCGACAAATTAAATTTTCTCGCACCAGCCATAAACTGCTGCAGACCACAGGCCAGTTTATCAGAATAATTCCACATCGCCACAGCGCCTAATGGAATATTTTTCATTTCGTCTTTACCGACTTTTTTCTTGACATCTTCCCAGCCTACAAGAATTTCATCCGGTTTCGTCCCGTATTCCAGAACAGACGATGGGAGCTTATCCCAGCAACCATTCACCTTTTCTTTATTTTCATGATCCAGCGCACCGGTAATATTCGCTCCAATGTAACCAGGAATCATGGGTGCGCGCCCCATACAGATTACTTTAGCGTAGGGCGCACAAAGCGCTAAGGCTTTGAAGAGGTGATCTTCCCGTGCAAAACCGCCAGCCAGTGAAAGATCAGGGACCTTGATCCCTTTTTCATCCAGGATCCTGGCATATTCATAGGTCTTTGCATGCAAAGAGAGAGAAGGAACTCCCCAATTCTGCATCATATTCCAGGGGCTCATCCCCGTCCCGCCACCGGCACCATCAATCGTCAGCAGATCCAGTTTTGCATCAGCTGAATACCGAAGTGACATGGCCAGACCTTCCATTCCATAGGCGCCTGTTTTCAAGGAAATTCTCTTGAATCCCAATGACCGCAGACCTTCGACCGACTTCATAAAGTTTTCCTGTACTTCTGCCGGAGAACTCAGATCCGTCGCTCCCAGGCGACTATGCCGGGCGAATGTCTTGATCGCCCCTTTCTCAAAAGCTTGTTCCACCTCAGGGCTATCTGGGTCGGGGTCTACTATATAACCTCGATTCTTTAAAAACTTTGCATAGTTAATCGACTTCACCTGAATTTCACCACCGATATCCTTGGCGCCCTGTCCCCATTTCAATTCAATTATGACCTTATCGCCGTATTTATCAATGATGTATTCAGCCACCCCATTTCGAGTGTCCTCTACATTCATTTGCACAAAGATAGCCCCGTAGCCATCATAATATCTCAAAAACTTCTCGATGCGACGATCCAATTCAGGCGCCTTTGTAATTCTGCCATTACTCAACTCTGATTCCCGATCTACACCAACAACGTTTTCGCCAATGACAATGGGGAATCCGCACAGCGCTGCCCCTACGGCAAACCCATCCCAATATTTTTCAGCAATGCGCGTCGATCCCAGAGCACCCGTCATGATTGGTAAACGGGTTTTAACCTCAATCTCATTCCCGAAAGAGGCCTCAACATTTACATTTGGAAATTTGCAGAAATCAGGATCACGGGAACCCCCTTTTTCGATGCCATGGGCTCCATAAGGGTACCCCTGAATTCTCAGGGCATGATAGCCGATACCCACTGATGTAACATTCGAAGAGCCGGAGGTAATCCGACCGAAATCCCTGGGATATAGAAGTGCTCTGCCCCGCAGAGAAGCAAGCCAGGTTTCACATTTTCCCTTACAAGCAGAATCACATAGCGTACACAGTCCAGATTCACAAGCAACACCCCTGTTAACGGAACCCAGAGCATCATTTTTTTTTGGCCATTCAATCATATATCCTCCTCAATTCAAATATTAATGAACGTCATTGTCAGTAGTCCTTTCTGATTCCCTTTACCAACACCAAATCGGCAAGGGGCCTTCAAGTCCACTACCAGGAAAGCAAAGTTGCTGCATCATGCTGCAACCTTTATAAAAACACCTTTTTTTTTGTTCTACTGGTGACACGAATCGTTAAACGATTGATTTAATAAGGATCAAGTTGGAATCAATCCGCGACACACAAATCCAATAAATCCAGCTGCAGAACAAATTGTTGCAAAAAAGTGAAGACAGCCTAGATTGGCTTTTTGAGGATAAGCAACCCGCGAGAAAACAGTTTGACACGGTTGGAGGAACCTTGCTGGTCAGTTTAATTCAGCAGAGATTAACCACAGAGAAACAGATAGGTACTGTTCCGCTGCTCTATTCCTGATGCTGCTTCAATTTTCTAGATACGCAGATATAGCGCCCTTACCACAGTACGGAAAAGAGGGATCCTTTTGCAAAGGGCCATAGAGATATTTCGAGAACACATGCTTCTTCAGCAGTTGTCATTCATCTGACTTTATTGAGTGTATTACCGGATAATATCTATTCGATTTATCAACCCGCGTATCTTTGAACTCAAAAAATCAAGCCGAGATGCGACCTTTTCATAAAAAACAGTAAAGTGCAAGAAATTTTTTGATTCTTATTTTGCCCTTTTTTTCCAGAATAATCAAAATCCTTACAAACATTGAGTTACCAGTTCGAGGGTGTAGTTTTTTGACTCCAATTCCAGAAAATATCTCAAAGAACCTTTAAAAAACTGCAGAAAACCCAATATTTGCATCTAATAATCAAAAACTACCCTTTGAAATAAAAAATCACGGAATCATATTATTTGCATTTTTTTTGAAATTTCTATTGCAATATTATTGATGATCCTTTTTAATGTCCTTGAAGAATTAAGAGATCGAGGCAGAAGCAGGCAGATGTATAAGGTTACAGCGGATATTTAATTCGCATTTCTAAACAGCAATATTGCTATAATAGAGCTGGTTGCAGTCCGGCAGGATTCAACCATATTTTTGTTAGGAGAAAAAATGGAAGTGAGAAGTGAGTTGCTGTATACCGAAGAACATGAATGGTTAAGTATCGATGGAAATATTGTTACTTTGGGAATTACGGATTTCGCTCAGAATGCGCTTACTGATATCGTTTATGTTGAACTTCCGGAAGTAGGAACAATCGTGGAGTCCGGTGAGGCCGTTGGAAGTATTGAATCAGTAAAAGCGGTCTCAGAACTCTACAGCCCGGTTTCCGGCGAAGTCGTTGACATCAACAGGACATTGGAAGAGGAACCTGAACTAGTCAATACAGAGCCATATGACGAAGGTTGGATCGTCAAAATGCAGGTTGATCCGGGTGAAATCAACCAAGCTCAGCTGTTAAATGAGGAGGCGTACCTCAAACTGACCCAGAAAGAAGACTAACAGCCTCTCGATTAAGCTTCCAGCATAGGCCTGAAAGCTTAGACAGTTGAATTGAAAAGGCTAAGCAGGGCAGTGTGCAACAACTGAATATCATGGCATCCGCAGGTCTCCCGAATGGAGTGCATGGCGAACGTCGGTACTCCAATATCCAAAGTTTTTATTCCCAGGTTTGTCGAAGTGATAGGGCCGATGGTGCTGCCACAATTCAAATCACTGCGATTGACAAATTCCTGCACAGGCACCTTCGCCGTACGGCAGATCCGCCTGAAAAAGCTCCCGGTCTCAGCATTTGTGGCATATCGCTGATTGGCATTGATTTTTAAAACCAGTCCTTTATTCAGAATCGGTCCGTGATTTTCATCATAGCGAAGTGGATAATTGGGGTGCACTCCATGAGCATTATCCACAGACACTAAGATGGAACGCGACAGAGCACGAAAATAATCCTCTCTGTTTTTCAGAACTCTTTCCAGAACCGACTTCAGTAAGGGACCTGCAGCACCAGTATAGGAATTACTCCCCACTTCCTCATGATCATTACAAACAAGCAAACATGTCTTTTCTCCGTTTGAATCGATCAACGCCAACAAACCAGAGAAACAACTGACCAGATTATCCAGCTTTCCAGCACAGAGGAATTCGTTATTGAAACCTACGGTAGACGGATGCTGTGTGTCGTAAAGGTTTAGATCAAAATCTTCGATCGATTTGATTTTAATTTTCGGTCGACTTTTTTGAGCTTCTCCCAACAGTATTTTTTGAAATGTCTGCGTATCCTTGTTTTTTTGGGATTCAAACTGCATCAGAAGGGGAGGCATCTCCGTCTGGCGATTGATCTTTTCCTGCGTGTTTTTGGCGGGAGTCAGATGAATGGGCAGATTCGGGATGACCGCCACAGGCCGCTTAAAATCAATGAGGGTGGAGCTTGCATTCTGATTGATGTCCGTGTATGCAATACGACCTGCAATAGATAAATCACGATCAAACCATGTATTCAATATGGGCGACCCATACACTTCGACTCCCAATTTGAGATAGTTTTTGAACTGAATTAGCGGATTGGATTTAATCTTCAGTACGGGGCTGTCTGTATGCGCCCCGGCCACCCTCAGCCCCTCCACGGGGTTATCTTTTTTACCCAGTCGAAAGGCAACCAACGATGACCCGCCTCTGGTAAGATAGTAACTGCCACCTTTTTTCAAATGCCATTTATCCGCTTCGGCTAATTCTTTGTACCCGCAGCTATCAAGCAGATCGGTCATAAATTTGACCGCATGAAACGGTGTTGGGGAAGCGATGAGAAACTGAATCAGCTTTTTTATGATTTGCTGTTTAGTCATGAGTAACCGGACTTGGGTTTTGAAATGGGAACAAACCTCACTGATACTACGCCATCAGGAGCCTTTTGTTACGTGAGCATAGACTTGTAAACAGGTCCGCCATGCCGATCTGAAAGTCATGCTCTAGTTGGTGGGACTTTTCTCTTAATTCATGATCCTGGAACTTGCGGACAGGCTGATTGATGCCAATAGCAATATGGTTTGAACGATCAGCAACCGGCAGAATCATCGCCTGGGAATTGAAACATTTAAAAATGTTATAGACCATTTTTTTATAAATTTGCTCCGGTTCGCTCCAGAGATTGACAATTAAAACACCGTTTTCTGTCAGCCTGCTTTTACAGGCGTTCATGAATGAAAACCCCCGGATCGAATCGGACATGCCCTCTTTGTCGTATACGTCCAGTACAATGATATCGTAGGCCTTTGATCTGATAGTGCGAAAATACTCTTTGATATCGCTGATGAAGATGTTCAGGCGGGGTTCCTGGGGCAGGTGAAAATAGTTGTAGGCCAGATCAACCACTTTCTCTCTGATTTCCACGACATCAACATTGCAATCGGGATAGTGATGTAACAGGAATTTTGGGATAGAGCCTCCTCCAAGACCCACATTCAGAACAGATCTTGGCGTATCCACAAACAGAAGTCCCGCCATCATTGCCTGTGTGTAGGAAAGAACCAATTGATGGTGGGAGGTCAGGCTCATGGAGCTTTGCTTCTCTCTAGAACCAAAATGCAGGGAGCGATGGTCCAGGTCATCAACGACCTCCATCAACCCCATTTTATCATAGTCCTCAAAAATTAGTTTTCCTCTGTACCGCCTGGCGGCTGGTTTTCCTTCTTTCTTTCGTCTTCCCAGCATATCTGTTCTTAACCAATTTTTCAATCAGCCTTTCTCTTCCGCTTTCTTCTTGAGATACAGGTGTTTATACTCCAAAGAAAGTGTATCGAAGTCCTCCTTGGACACCTTTCGCATTTGGTAATCCGTCTCAAGTTCCGTGATCATTTCAAGAACTGACAGAGATTCGCTGAAAGCACTGTTTTCGGAATCAGTTTCAAAATAAGCGGCCTGTTTCTCCTGAAACAAAGGTTTAAAAAGCACAATGTAAAAGATGATAATCGCAATAACAATCGATATAATTAAGCTGGGGTCAGGCATATGCGTCTCATTTATAAACGTTTCAGATCTTTTTCAATCTGCTTCTGTTCCTTTTCAGAAAGCGATCGAGTTTCAACAGCGGGCGCCGTAGCCAGGGACTTTTTCCGTAGATACTGGAACAGTAATAGTACCGTAACCAGCAGAATTAAACCGGGAAGGGTCCAGAGCAGCAATGAAAACCCTTCTTTTTTAGGAGATCTGAGAATCCATTCACCATACCGTTCCACAAAGAACTCCAGGATCTCCTCTTCGGATTTGCCCTCTTGCAATAACTCCCGGATGCGCGTTTTCATATTCACAGACAGGCCCGCGTCAGACTCTTTGACAGACAAAGCCTGACAAGTCGGGCAGCGCAACATGTGCGCAATCTCTCTCACCCGATTATCCAAATCATCGGCATTGGCGATTATCCCTACAATGCATATCCCGATCACGATTAGAAAAAATCCTTTGACATTCATGGTTGATATCCAATTTAACGCAGCCTATGAGATCGTTTAAAAAAAACTTCACACTACATATTTGCAAAAGCATTGGACATTTTGCAAACAGAATGTGAACTAATTTTTGAGCCGACGCTTTGCAGGTCTGCCTTCCATGTTACAATTGACTTGACAAAAATTGATCAATTTTTAACTTTGTTATGGCCCCCAGTACTTTTTCCGTTATTATACCATTTTTATCAATCAGAAAAGTCTCAGGAACTGCGGTCACACCATAATCCAATGATATTATCCCGGTTTTATTATCCGGGGCAAGTAGATAGGTTTTTCCGTAGCGGCGGATAAAAGCCAGCGACGCTTCACGGGTATCATTAATAGCGATCCCGATAAAGACAGCGCCTTTAACACTGTATTTCTGATAGGCCGTTTCAATGATATGAGCCTCTCTGCGACATGCGACGCACCAGGATGCCCAGAAATTCAGAATAATCGGCTGTCCCCTGAACTGCTGCAAAGAAATAGGCTGACCATCGAAGGTTGTTGTCTGAAAAGGTTTGGCTTTTTGACTGATCTGGGCAGACGGTATTTCACCCGGCCTGCTCGCGTAAAAGAGTCCATAGATTAAAATCAATACCAAGCCTGCTGTCACAAGTATACCCAGCAGGAAATAGGGTTTTCTTTTCATATTCTGCGACCGCTAATTACAATTTCATCCGTTTGGTTGGGAGCCATGTGCTCATTTTTGCCTCAACTGAACCGGCTTGTAGGACATACTATAAATAAATCCGATTAAAAAGAAAATCACACTGACCCAGATAAGGCTCACCAGTGGATTGATATAGACATTCAGAGTGGCAGTCCCGTCACTGTTTATTGAAGCCAGACTGATATAAAGATCTTCAACAAGGGCGTGATGAATAGCGACTTCCGTCATCGGCTGTTGCGATGTTGGATAGTATGACTTCACAGGTGTTAGTACACTTATGCTCTTCCCATCCTGCAGAACTTCCACAACAAGGCCTACATCACGTGAATTTCGGCCCTTAGTTTCTGTTGTCTCCTTAAATTTCATCACATAACGACCAAAGCTACTTTCCTCACCCGGTCCAAATGTAAAAGCCGTTTCCTGGTTAAAGAACGAACCGCAAATGCCTATCATCATAATCACAATGCCTAAATGTATTATCAATCCCCCTTTGCGGCGACCATCCTTTGTCAGTGATTTCAGTAAACGGGAGCCAATACTTTCTTTATCACTATCGGCTGACACATCACCGGTGCGACGAGACCGAATCAGTTCACGAACGACCAGATATCCAGCAAAAATGGATACACCACCTAGCAGTTCCATCTGCCAGGGAGGTGTGAACAGAAAAAAGATGATCGCCATTACAACAATACTCAGAAGAGAAGGTACCAGTACATTTTTTCTAAGTAGCGTCAGGCTGGTTTTTTTCCAACCGAGGACATGGGTGATACCCATTAGTAAAACCATCAGAACGGCAATGGGCGCCAGAATGGTGTTAAAAAAAGGTGCCTGAATTGATAATTTCTTATCTGCCAGACCTTCCGCCAATAGAGGAAAGACCGTTCCGTATAGAACGGTGAAGCACATGACCACAAAGATGATATTGTTCAGCAAAAACGAATTCTCTTTACAAAAGATCCCAGATGTCTGGCTTTTCGAAGCGAGCAGCGATTGTCGATAGAAGAGCAATCCCACAGAGCATACCAGAACCACCACGATAAATATCAAAAAAGCAGGTCCTATGTTTGACTTCGCAAATGAATGGACAGAATTCAGTATCCCTGACCGGGTAATAAACGTGCCCAGAATCGAAAGCGTGTACGTGGCAATGATCAGGACCATGTTCCAAATTTTCAGGCTGTTGCGCTTCTCTTGAACAATCACAGAATGCAGAAAAGCGGTGCCGGTCAACCAGGGCATCAACGATCCGTTCTCGACAGGGTCCCAGGCCCAGTATCCACCCCAACCCAATTCCACATAAGCCCATCCGCCTCCCAGAACGATACCTATGGTTAGAAAAAACCAGGCGAAAAGGGTCCAGCGGCGAGTCGAAACAATCCATTGATTATCCAGCTTGCCACGCATCAGAGATCCCATGGCAAAAGCAAAGGGAATGCTGAATGCGACGTACCCCAGATAAAGAGATGGTGGATGGAAAACCATACCCGGATTTTGCAGCAGAGGGTTCAACCCATTTCCTTCAGGTGGTACCGGAAATTCACTTGCCACTGGATTACTCCAGCCTATCAGAAGAAACAGTAGAAAAACTGAAATCAGATTTAATACGATTAAGGTGTGGGGCAATATCTCCTGGTTGGTTTTTCGATACCGAAAGGCAACGATGGCAATAAAAAATGCAAGCATCAGCTCCCAAAGCAAGAGGGAGCCCTCCATTCCCCCCCAGACCGCCGTTATTTTATAGAATAACGGCAGGTCTGTACTGGAATGCAGCGCCACAAATTGTATACTGAAATCATCATTGATAAAAGCAACTGTGAGTGAAAGATAGGCTGCAACCACCAACATCAGGATGACCATCGAACTATACTGCGCAGACAAAACCAGATTACGGTTATTGCGTCGAATGCCCGCGAATAGAGTAACAATCGCATATAAAGCAAGC
>PJEL010002471.1_pt1 | contig 16910 bp, 12 predicted proteins | sample 1853271 | NCBI WGS metagenome assembly PJEL01 (sample SAMN08108733, study PRJNA415343) | Invertebrate metagenome, whole genome shotgun sequencing project. | host: Globobulimina | place: Sweden: Gullmar Fjord | collected 2015-08
GTATCGATGTCGGTCGAGTTGATCGCGCCGATCGCGATGGACGAAGGCTTGCGCTTCGCCATTCGCGAAGGCGGACGCACCGTCGGTGCTGGCGTCGTCGCCGGTATTCAGAAGTAAGTTAAAGGCAGGTGTTGCGCGAGGTTCCCGGTAAGGGGGCTTCGTGCTTGCCGGCCCGGCGGACTGGCAGGCAGGTCCGTCAGGCATTTAGGAGTGTAGCTCAATTGGCAGAGCACCGGTCTCCAAAACCGGGGGTTGTGGGTTCGAGTCCCTCCACTCCTGCCAGCTCGGGCGGTACACGAGCCGGGTGGCATCGGGTTTCAGGCCGGGCCGCCGCGAGAAATTGAGCAGAATTCACGACCGCGCCACCGGCGCGGTTTGGGCGTAGTAGGAAGTAGTTCAAGCCGATGGCAATGATCAACCCGGGTCAGTTTATCCGCGAAGTGCGTCAAGAGGTCTCCAAGGTGACCTGGCCGACGCGCAAGGAGACCGTGGTCACCACAATTATGGTTTTCATTATGGTGTTCCTGACCGCGATCTTCTTCTTCCTGGTGGACCAGGTTCTATCTTACGGGGTGAAGCAGATTCTCGGGTTGGGAGGCTGACGTCATGGCGATGCAATGGTACGTGCTGCATGTCTATTCCGGCTTCGAGAAGAAGGTGGCTGAGGGCATTCTCGAGCAGGCCCAGCAAAAGGGCATGGAGGATCTCTTCGAGGAGGTCCTGGTGCCGACCGAAGAGGTAATCGAGCTGCGCCGCGGCCAGAAGGTCAATGCCGAGCGCAAGTTCTTCCCCGGTTATGTGCTGCTGCGCATGGATATGACCGACGAGAGCTGGCACCTGGTGAAGAACACGCCGAAGGTGACCGGTTTCCTGGGCAATCGTAAGCCGACCCCGATTTCCGCCAGGGAAGCCGAGCGCATCCTCAAGCAGGTGCAGGAAGGGGTCGAGCGGCCGAAGCCCTCGATCATCTTCGAGATCGGCGAGCAGGTCCGCGTGGCGGACGGCCCCTTTACTTCCTTCAACGGGATGGTCGAGGAAGTCGACGAGGAGCGCTCCCGCGTCAAGGTCGCGGTGTCGATCTTCGGTCGAGCGACGCCGGTCGAGCTGGAGTATTCGCAGGTCGAGAAGCTGTAACGCGTTATTTTTGTGTATCCGGGCAGGCTTGCCCGGAGCTGCGGGAGGCGTCCGCCACATCAGAAGTCCACTGGTGGGGCCGTACCGCAAAACCCTAAAGTTAGGAAAGGGATAGAAAGTGGCAAAGAAGATCGCAGGCTTTATCAAGCTTGAGATCCCAGCTGGTAAGGCGAATCCTTCGCCGCCGGTGGGACCCGCGCTTGGTGCTCGTGGCCTGAACATTATGGAATTCTGCAAGGCCTTCAATGCGGCGACGCAGAACTTAGAGCAGGGTGCGCCGACACCGGTGGTGATCACCGCTTACTCGGATCGCTCTTTTTCCTTTGAGACCAAGACCGCGCCGGCGAGCTATTTCCTGCGCAAGGCGGCCAAGGTTGCCAAGGGCTCCAAGGTGCCGAACCGCGACAAGGTCGGTAAGGTCAGCATGGCTCAGGTCCGCGAAATCGCCGAGGCGAAAATGCCGGATCTGAACGCCAACGATATCGACGCAGCCGCCAAGATCATCATGGGCTCGGCGCGCTCGATGGGCATTGAGGTTACGGAGTAGGGCCATGGGATCGCAAGGCAAGCGGCTGAAAGCCGCCTACGAGAAGATCGATCGCAAGACTGTCTATGACGTCGCCGAAGCGGTTAAGACGATCAAGCAGAGCGCGACTTCGAAGTTCGACGAGACCGTCGAGATCGCGATGAACCTGGGTGTCGATCCGCGTCACGCCGACCAGAACGTGCGTGGCGTGGTTGCGCTGCCGCACGGGACCGGCAAGTCGGTTCGCGTGGCGGTCTTCGCCAAGGGGCCGAAGGCCGAGGAAGCCGAGAAGGCCGGAGCTGATATTGTTGGCGCCGACGACCTGGCTGAGAAGATCCAGGCCGGCGAGATCGATTTCGACCGCTGCATCGCGACGCCGGACATGATGCCGGTTGTCGGGCGCCTCGGTAAGGTGCTGGGCCCGCGCGGCCTGATGCCGAACCCGAAGCTGGGTACCGTTACTGCTGACGTGGCCACGGCCATCGCAGCGGTGAAGGGCGGCCAGGTTGAGTTCCGTGTCGAGAAGGCGGGCATCGTTCACGCCGGCGTCGGCAAGGCGAGCTTCGGCGAAGACGCTTTGGTGGAGAACATCAAGGCTTTCGTCGGCGCCATTTCGCGCGCCAAGCCGAGCGGCGCGAAGGGCACATACATCAAGCGCATTTCCCTGTCCTCCACCATGGGGCCGGGGTTGAGCGTGGAACTGGGCAGCATCCAGAGCTAAGGCTCCGGAGCGCCAGATAGAGGATTTCCGGTCGGTTCCCTGCATTGGGATCAGGCCGGGGGTGGGACGGCGGTGCGAACCGTCGGCCCAACCTGTCCGAGACTGCAGGTATCGGATCCGGGTATTGCCTTCGGGCTTGTCCGGTCCGGTTTAAGCCGGTTGGGCCTGCATAGACGGGAGCAAAGGGTTTCAAGGTCCCACAAGTGTGGGGATCGTGAGGCTTGAACTTCCGGGACAGGCGAGCCGGACTACCGGATCGTTTGACGGTGGTCCTCGTTGAAACCGGACGGTTTGACCCAGGGCAAAGGTGCTCGGGGGCGGACCGGCCAACAAGAGCGGAAGTGACTCGTGGACCGATCTCAAAAAGAAGAGCTGGTCGCCAGTCTGCATCAAACGTTCTCAGAGACGAACCTTGTCATCGTCACCCAGCAATCGGGAATGACGGTGGCGGAGGCCTCGGCTCTGCGGCGCCAGATGTTGGACGCAGGTGCCAGCTACAAGGTGACGAAGAATCGGCTCACGCGTCTTGCCCTTGAGGGTACGAAGTTCGAGGCGCTGAAGGAGTTGTTCACCGGACCGACGGCTATTGCCGTTTCGGAGGATCCGGTGGCGGCTGCGAAGGTCTGTGTTGCGTTCGCTAAGGGGAACGAAAAACTGACCATCGTCGGCGGTGCAATGGGTGAGACTCAGCTTGATCCGACTGCGATCAAAGCGCTTGCCACCTTGCCGTCGCTCGACGAACTGCGCGGCAAGTTGATCGGTGTTCTGCAGGCCCCGGCCACCAAGGTGGCAGGTGTGGTGCAGGCTCCGGCAGCTCAGCTGGCCCGCGTATTCAGTGCCTACGGCTCTCAGGGAGAAGCCGCGTAAGCCTCGTCAAAGACGAGAGTTCAAGCCTAGGAGAAAGTTAGAATGGCTGATTTGGATAAGTTGGTTGAAGAGCTGTCTAAGCTCACAGTGATCGAGGCGGCTGAGCTCGCCACGAAGTTGGAAGATACCTGGGGCGTCTCCGCGGCGGCTCCGGTTGCCATGGCGGCTGCCGCGGCGCCGGCCGAAGCGGCCGCTGCCGAGCAGACCGAGTTCGATGTTGTCCTGGTTGCCGTCGGCGACAAGAAGATCAACGTCATCAAAGAGGTCCGTGCGATTACCGGACTGGGCCTCAAAGAGGCGAAGGATCTTGTCGAAGGCGCGCCCAAGCCCGTCAAAGAAGGCGTTGGCAAGGACGAAGCTGCAGAGCTTAAGAAGAAGCTCGAAGATGCTGGTGCAACGGCCGAGCTCAAGTAGTTTGGCCGACTGCAATTGCAGACTGATACCGGCCGGCGGGCCCCTTTCCGGGGGCTCGCCGTGCCGGCTATCTGCGTCTTCGCCGTTGGGCGCCGTCGCAGAGGCCCCGTAGAACGGGGCGGAGCCGCAAAGCGGCTTCGGAGTGAGATACGGCCTTGGGAATCGGGCCGCTGAAAAAAATGATTTCCGTCGTCGGACCAATGCTGGGGGTTCGGCGCCAAATACGAACGACGGCCGGTCCGGAAGGACCACTGGTTTCAGGCCGAATGTTCGACCCGGCGACGTGAACGAGGACACGACGAAACATGGCGAATTCCCTGACTGCTCGCAAGCGCAACCGCAAGAACTTCGGCAAGATCGCCGAAGTGGCCAAGATGCCCAATCTGATCGAGGTCCAGAAGACCTCTTACGACCAGTTTCTTCAGCTGGGCACGCCGGTCTCGGAGCGGAGCAACACGGGCCTGCAGGAGGTCTTTACCTCTGTCTTCCCGATCCGCGATTTCTCGGACCGGTCGGAACTGCAGTTCGTGCGCTACGAGTTGGAAGAGCCGAAGTACGACGTTGAAGAGTGCCAGCAGCGCGGCATGACCTTCGCCGCGCCGTTGAAGGTGACTCTGCGCCTGGTGGTCTGGGATGTCGACGAGGACACGGGCGCGCGCTCGATCCGCGATATCAAAGAGCAGGACGTCTACATGGGCGACATGCCGCTTATGACGCGTCACGGCACCTTCGTGATCAACGGCACCGAGCGCGTCATCGTCTCTCAGATGCACCGCAGCCCCGGCGTCTTCTTCGACCACGACCGCGGCAAGACCCATTCTTCGGGTAAGTACCTCTTTGCCGCGCGGGTGATTCCCTATCGCGGTTCCTGGCTCGACTTCGAGTTCGACGCCAAGGATCAGCTCTATGTGCGCATCGACCGTCGCCGCAAGTTGCCGGCGACGACCCTTCTGCTGGCCCTGGACTCCGACGCGACCGAGACGCTGCGCGCCGAGCGGGCCAAGGAAGGCAATGCCTTGGAGCCGCATGAGGCCCAGGGCATGTCGCCGGAAGACGTTCTCGACTTCTTCTACGAGCATGTCACTTACAAGCACTCCGGCAACGGCTGGCGCACTGCTTTCGATACCGATCGTATGCGCGGCGTGAAGCTGACGCAGGACCTGGTTGACGCCAAGAGCGGCAAGGCAGTGGCCGAGGTCGGACAGAAGATTACGCCGCGCCTGGCCAAGAAGCTGGTCGAAGGCGGCCTTAAGGATTACTTCGTCACCAACGAGCAGCTGGTCGGCAGCTACATCTCCACCGACTTCATCAATCCGGACACCGGTGAGGTGATCTGCGAGGCCGGTGACGAGCTGACCGAGGCACTGCTGGAGACCCTGGTCGAAGCCAAGACCAAGGAAATCTCAATTCTGGCCATCGACCACATCAACGTCGGCGCCTATATCCGCAACACCCTGGCGGTGGACAAGAATACCAGCCGTGAGGAAGCGCTGATCGACATCTATCGTGTCATGCGCCCGGGCGAGCCGCCGACGCTGGAAACCGCCGAGTCGATGTTCAACGGCTTGTTCTTCGATTCCGAACGCTATGACCTTTCGGCCGTCGGCCGGGTGAAGATGAACGCCCGCCTCGGCTTCGAGACCGACGATCAGGTGCGCACCCTGCGCAAGGAAGACATGTTGTCGATCCTGAAGATCCTGGTGGACCTGAAAGACGGCCGCGGCGAGATCGACGACATCGACCACCTCGGCAATCGCCGTGTGCGTTCGGTCGGCGAGCTGATGGAGAACCAGTATCGCCTGGGCCTCCTGCGCATGGAGCGCGCGATCAAGGAGCGGATGTCCTCGGTCGAGATCGATTCGGTGATGCCGCACGATCTGATCAACGCCAAGCCGGCTGCGGCTGCTGTGCGTGAGTTCTTCGGCTCTTCGCAGCTCTCTCAGTTCATGGATCAGACCAACCCGCTGTCGGAAATTACCCACAAGCGGCGCCTGTCGGCGCTTGGCCCGGGCGGTCTGACGCGTGAGCGGGCCGGCTTCGAGGTGCGCGACGTGCACCCGACCCACTACGGCCGCATCTGTCCGATTGAGACGCCTGAGGGACCGAACATCGGTCTCATCAACTCCCTGGCGACCTATGCCAGAGTGAACCAGTACGGCTTCATCGAAAGCCCCTATCGCAAGGTTGAGAAGGCCAAGGTGACGGACGAGGTGCACTATCTCTCCGCCATGGAAGAGGGGCGCTATACCATCGCCCAGGCCAACGCCGAGATCGACAAGAACGGCAAGCTGATCGAGGACCTGGTGTCCTGCCGACAGGGCGGCGACTACATCGTGGCCATGCCGGACCAGATCGATTTCATCGACGTTTCGCCCAAGCAGTTGGTTTCGGTCGCCGCGGCGCTGATCCCCTTCCTGGAGAACGATGACGCCAACCGCGCCTTGATGGGGTCCAACATGCAACGCCAGGCGGTTCCGCTGCTGCAGTCCGAGGCGCCCTTGGTCGGTACCGGCATGGAAGGCATCGTGGCACGCGATTCGGGCGTCGCCATCGGCGCGCGTCGCAGCGGTGTGATCGATCAGGTGGACGCCACCCGCATCGTGATCCGGGTGACCGAGGAAACCTCGCACGGTGAGCAGGCGGTCGACATCTACAACCTGCTGAAGTTCCAGCGCTCGAACCAGAACACCTGCATCAACCAGCGTCCGCTGGTGAAGGTGGGCGACGAAGTGGAAGCCGGCGACATCATCGCCGACGGCCCCTCGACCAACCTTGGCGAGCTGGCGCTGGGCCGCAACGTGCTGGTCGCCTTCATGCCTTGGCAGGGTTATAACTTCGAAGACTCGATCCTGATCTCCGAGCGCATCGTGCGCGATGACGTCTTCACCTCGATCCACATCGAGGAGTTCGAGGTCATGGCCCGCGATACCAAGCTGGGTCAGGAGGAAATCACCCGCGACATTCCCAACGTCGGTGAGGATGCGCTGCGCAACCTCGACGAGGCGGGCATGGTCTATGTCGGTGCCGAGGTCAACCCGAGCGACATTCTGGTCGGTAAGGTGACGCCGAAGGGCGAGTCGCCGATGACCCCGGAAGAAAAGCTGCTGCGGGCGATCTTCGGTGAAAAGGCTTCCGACGTTCGCGACACCTCGCTGCGCGTGCCGCCGGGCGTGACCGGCACCGTCGTCGACGTGCGGGTCTTCTCGCGCCGTGGCGTCGACAAGGACGAGCGCGCGCTGGCCATCGAGCGGGCGGAGATCGAGCGTCTGGCCAAGGATCGCGATGACGAGAGGATGATCCTGGAGCGCAGTTACTACGGTCGCCTCAAGGACCTGGTGATGAATCAGACCGCCGTTTCCGGCCCGAAGGGCCTCACGGCGGGCACCAAGATCACCGAGAAGGTGCTGAGCGATTTCACTCCGGGCCAATGGCGCCAGATCGCCATCAAGGCCGACAAGCGTCAGCTCGACCTCGAGGCCCTGAACAAGCAGTTCGAAGAGTCCATCGACGAGTTGAACAAGCGCTTCGAGAACAAGGTCGACAAGCTGCAGCGCGGCGACGAGTTGCTGCCCGGCGTCATGAAGATGGCCAAGGTTTTCGTCGCCGTGAAGCGCAAGCTCCAGCCGGGCGACAAGATGGCCGGCCGTCACGGCAACAAGGGCGTCATCTCCAAGATCATGCCGATCGAGGACATGCCCTACACCGAAGAGGGTGTGCCGGTCGACATCGTGCTCAATCCGCTGGGCGTTCCCAGCCGCATGAACGTCGGTCAGATTCTCGAGACCCATCTGGGCTGGGCCTGCAGTGGCCTGGGCACCCAGATCGGCGAGATGCTCGACGAAGTGCAACGTGGCGCCAAGATGGAGCCCCTGCGCAAGAAGTTGAAGCAGGTCTACGGCGACAAGACCTACAAGGAAGACTTCGCCGACCTCGACGATGGCTCCGTGATCGAGCTGAGTGAAAACCTGCGCCACGGCGTGCCGATCGCAACGCCGGTCTTCGACGGCGCGCGCGAGGAGGACATCTCCGAAATGCTGGACCAGGCCGGGCTCAACCGCTCGGGTCAGGTCACGCTGGTCGACGGCCGCACAGGTGAGACTTTCGAGCGTCAAGTTACGGTCGGCTACATCTATATGCTGAAGCTGCACCACTTGGTGGACGACAAGATCCATGCGCGTTCCATCGGCCCCTACAGCCTGGTCACCCAGCAGCCGCTGGGCGGTAAGGCGCAGTTCGGCGGCCAGCGCTTCGGCGAAATGGAAGTCTGGGCATTGGAGGCTTACGGCGCCGCCTACACCTTGCAGGAGATGCTGACGGTGAAGTCGGACGACGTGTCGGGCCGTACCAAGGTCTATGAAGCCATCGTCAAGGGCGACGATAATTTCGAGGCGGGAATTCCCGAGTCCTTCAACGTGCTCGTGAAGGAATTGCGGTCCCTCGGCCTCAATGTGGATTTGAAGCAGACTTCGTAGTCACGCGGTTACCGCAGCCTACGCCTTCTGCTCAACAAAGTTACCTAATCGGGAGAAACCGATGTCAGAGTTGATGAACATTTTCGGCCAGCCGACTGCTCCTCAGAGCTTCGATCAGATTCGTATCTCGATCGCCAGCCCCGAGCGCATCCGGTCCTGGTCATACGGCGAAATCAAGAAGCCGGAGACCATCAACTATCGTACCTTTAAGCCGGAACGCGACGGCCTGTTCTGCGCGCGTATCTTCGGCCCGATAAAGGACTACGAGTGCCTTTGCGGCAAGTACAAGCGCATGAAGTATCGCGGCATCATCTGCGAGAAGTGCGGCGTTGAAGTCACGCTTTCCAAGGTGCGCCGCGAGCGTATGGGCCACATCGAGCTGGCCAGCCCGGTTGCGCACATCTGGTTCCTGAAGTCGCTGCCGAGCCGCATCGGTCTGCTGGTCGACATGACGCTGAAGGATCTCGAGCGAGTGCTCTACTTCGAGTACTTCGTCGTGGTCGAGCCGGGCCTGACGCCGCTGAAGATGCATCAGCTGCTCAGCGAGGACGAGTTCCTCGCCGCTCAGGACGAGTACGGTGAGGACTCCTTCGAAGCGATGATCGGCGCCGAGGCAATGAAGAAGTTGCTGAGCTCCCTCGAGTTGGAGGAAGAGCGCGTCATTTGCCGTGAAGAGTTGCGCGAGACCGGCTCCGAGGCCAAGCGCAAGAAGCTGGTCAAGCGCCTCAAGCTGATCGAGGCCTTCCTCGAGTCCGGGGCACGTCCTGAGTGGATGATCCTCGACGTCGTGCCGGTGATCCCGCCCGAGCTGCGCCCGCTGGTGCCGCTGGACGGTGGCCGCTTTGCGACATCGGACCTGAATGATCTCTATCGCCGGGTCATCAACCGCAACAATCGCCTGAAGCGCCTGATCGAGCTGCGCGCGCCGGACATCATCGTGCGCAACGAAAAGCGCATGCTGCAGGAGGCCGTCGACGCACTGTTCGACAACGGCCGCCGCGGTCGCGTCATCACCGGCGCCAACAAGCGTCCGCTGAAGTCGCTCTCCGACATGCTGAAAGGCAAGCAGGGCCGCTTCCGCCAGAACCTGCTCGGCAAGCGCGTGGACTATTCCGGTCGCTCGGTCATCGTGGTCGGGCCGGAGTTGAAGCTGCACCAGTGCGGCCTGCCAAAGAAGATGGCCTTGGAGCTGTTCAAGCCCTTCATCTACTCCAAGCTCGAGCAATACAGCATGGCCTCCACCATCAAGGCGGCCAAGCGCATGGTCGAGAAGGAGCGCCCGGAAGTCTGGGATATCCTGGAAGAGGTGATCCGCGAGCATCCGGTTCTGCTGAACCGTGCCCCGACGCTGCACCGTCTCGGCATCCAGGCTTTCGAGCCGGTGCTGATCGAGGGTAAGGCGATCCAGCTGCATCCGCTGGTCTGCACGGCCTTCAACGCCGACTTCGACGGCGACCAGATGGCGGTTCACGTGCCGCTTTCGATGGAAGCCCAGCTCGAGGCCCGCGTGTTGATGATGTCGACCAACAACATCCTCTCACCGGCGAACGGCAAGCCGATCATCGTGCCGTCGCAGGACATCGTCCTCGGCATCTACTATCTGTCGATGGAAGCAGAAGGTGAGCCCGGCGAAGGCATGCTGTTCGGCGACATGGGCGAGATCGAGCACGCGCTGGCCAGCGGGGCTGTGAGCCTGCACGCCAAGGTAAAGTCGCGCTATCACACCGTGGACTCGGAAGGCAAGCCGGTCCGCCTGGTGGTTGATACCACGCCGGGCCGCATGCTGCTGTCCGAAGTGTTGCCGCGTCACCGCAACGTGCCTTTCAGCCTGCTCAACAAGGTGCTGACCAAGAAGGAAGTCACCGAGCTGATCGACATCGTCTACCGCCACTGCGGTCAGAAGGACACGGTCATCTTCTGCGATCGGATCATGTCGCTGGGCTTCGGCTACGCCTGTAAGGCCGGCATCTCCTTCGGCAAGGATGACCTGATGATCCCGGACGCCAAGGCAGGCTTGGTGGACGAGGCGCAGGCCAAGGTGAAGGAATTCGAGCAGCAGTACCTCGACGGCCTGATCACTCAGGGCGAGAAGTACAACAAGGTGGTCGATGTCTGGTCTCAGTGTACCGACCGGGTGGCCGACGAGATGATGAAGGTCATCTCCGGGTCCAGCGGCCGCGACGTGAACGCCGTCTATATGATGGCCGACTCCGGCGCCCGTGGTTCGGCGGCGCAGATCAAGCAGCTCGCCGGAATGCGCGGCCTCATGGCCAAGCCGTCTGGCGAGATCATCGAGACGCCGATCATCTCGAACTTCAAGGAAGGCCTCACCGTGTTGGAGTATTTCAACTCCACTCACGGCGCCCGAAAGGGTCTGGCCGACACCGCCCTGAAGACCGCGAACTCCGGTTACCTGACGCGACGCCTTGTCGACGTGGCCCAGGACGCGATCATCATCGAAGAGGACTGCGGCACCGAGAAGGGCCTGACGGTCAGTGCGGTGGTCGATGGCGGCGAAGTGATTTCCTCGCTTGGCGAGCGTATCCTCGGCCGTACGGCCCAGGAGGACATCGTCGATCCGCTGACCGGCGAAGTGATCCTGAAGCGCGGTTCGCTGTTCGCGGAAGAAATAATCGACCCAATCGAACGGGCCGGGATCGACACGATCCTCATCCGTTCGGCGCTGATGTGCGAGTCTGTGGGCGGCATGTGCGGCGCCTGTTACGGGCGTGATCTGGCGCGCGGCACCAAGGTCAACGTTGGTGAGGCGGTTGGCGTGATCGCGGCCCAGTCGATCGGCGAGCCGGGCACCCAGCTGACCATGCGCACCTTCCACATCGGCGGTGCTGCTCAGCGTGGCGCCGAGCAATCTTCCGTGGAAGCCAGCTTCGATGCCAAGATCAGGGTCGACAACCGCAACATCGTGATGAACTCCGACGGTGTGCCGGTGGTCATGGGCCGCAACCTGGAAATGGTCCTGCTCGACGAGAAGGACCGCGAGCGGGCGCGTTACCGTGTGCCGTACGGCGCGAAGCTGGTGGTGGACGAGGGTGCGGAGGTGAAGTTCGGCGACAAGCTGGCCGAATGGGACCCCTATACCATCCCCATCATTACCGAGCGGGAGGGCGTGGCCAACTACGTCGACCTGATCGAAGGCACTTCGATGCGCGAGCTGATGGACGAGACGACGGGTATTTCCAACCGAGTCGTCGTCGACTGGAAGCAGCAGCCCCGGGGCAATGATCTGAAGCCGCGGGTGACCCTGCGCGACGACAAGGGTGAGGTCGTTACCCTGGCCAATGGCATGGAGGCACGTTACTTCATGTCGGTCGACGCCATCCTGTCGGTCGAGAACGGTTCGACTGTGAGGGCCGGTGACGTGCTGGCCCGTATCCCGCGGGAATCGTCCAAGACGCGTGATATCACCGGTGGTCTGCCGCGGGTGGCCGAGCTCTTCGAGGCCCGCAAGCCGAAGGACTACGCGATCATCAGCGAGATCGAAGGCCGCATCGTCTTTGGCAAGGATTACAAGACCAAGCGCCGCATCGTGGTGGTGCCGGATGCCGAGGATCAGGAATCGCGCGAGTATCTGATCCCGAAGGGCAAGCACATCTCCGTCCAGGAGGGCGATTACGTCCAGATCGGCGATATGCTGCTTGACGGTAACCCGGTACCGCATGACATTCTCGAGGTCCTCGGCGTCGAGGCCCTGGCGAACTACCTGATCGACGAGATCCAGAGCGTCTACCGTCTGCAGGGCGTGAAGATCAACGACAAGCACATCGAGGTGATCGTTCGCCAGATGCTGCAGAAGATCGAGATCTCCGACGGCGGCGAGTCGACGCTTCTGATCGGCGAGCAGGTCGACCGCGACGAGTTCGACGAGGTCAACGACAAGGTGATTGCCGAGGGCGGCAAGCCGGCGGTGGGCAGCCCTGTGTTGCAGGGCATCACCAAGGCGAGCCTGCAGACCCGCTCCTTCATCTCGGCGGCCTCCTTCCAGGAGACCACCCGGGTGCTGACGGAAGCGGCGACGCACGGCAAGGAAGACCACCTGATCGGTCTCAAGGAGAACGTGATTGTGGGCCGCCTGATCCCGGCGGGTACCGGTTCGATCATGAACCGCCTGAAGCGAGTCGCGGCCGAGCGGGACCGCGACCTTCTGGACGCGCGCGAACAGGCGGCGCTCGCAAGTGCGGCCGAGTCGGAGTTGGCCGAGGAAGAAAGCTCCGTGGCCTGACCGCTACGGAGGTAAGTTTGTTACTGAAAAAGCCGCAACCGGGAAATAAACGTTCCGTCAGTCCCGGTTGCGGCGCATCCTTCGAGACTTCCAAGAAAGTAAGGTTTCCTGGGATTAACGTGCTTGACGGGCCATAGGCGCATCAATAGGATGCGCCAACCTTTCGAGGGGTTGGTGGTAGGCCCATTGCGGTCTAGACGCAGCCCCTGGCGATTACGGTACTGAAATTTAGCAAGCTGTTTTTGACGGCGTTTTTATAACCCGCAGGGCCGAGTCTCGGCCCCTGTGGCGTTTCGTCTCGAAAACCGGGCGCATAGGAAAAATAATGCCAACGATCAACCAGTTGATCCGTAAGCCGCGCAAACCTGAGGTTGTGCGCAACAAGGTGCCGGCTCTGGAAGCCTGCCCGCAGAAGCGTGGTGTTTGCACCCGCGTCTACACGACGACACCGAAGAAGCCGAACTCGGCCCTTCGAAAGGTCGCGCGCGTGCGCCTGACCAACGGCTTTGAAGTCACCAGCTATATTCCTGGCGAGGGGCATAACCTCCAGGAGCACTCGGTGGTCATGATCCGTGGCGGTCGTGTGAAGGATTTGCCTGGCGTTCGCTACCACATCATTCGTGGCACGCTTGATACCCAGGGTGTGAAGGACCGCCGTCAGCGTCGGTCTAAATACGGCGCGAAGCGACCGAAGTAAGCTAGGAGAGAAGAGGCATGTCTCGCCGTCATAGCGCCGAAAAACGGGAAATTCTACCCGATCCCAAGTTCGGCGACGTCGTTCTCAGTAAGTTCATGAACTGTCTTATGTACGACGGTAAGAAATCCGTCGCCGAAGGCATCGTCTATGGCGCGTTCGATCGCATTCAAGAGCGCGGCGCCGCGGACCCGGTTCGTACCTTTCATGAGGCGCTGGATAACGTGAAGCCGGAACTTGAAGTGCGCTCCCGACGTGTCGGCGGCGCGACCTATCAGGTTCCCGTTGAAGTACGTCAAGACCGTGGGCTGGCGCTTGCCATCCGCTGGTTGATCGGGGCATCGCGCTCCCGTTCCGAGTTGACAATGACCGAACGTCTGGCCGGGGAGCTGATGGACGCCTCGAATAATCGGGGTTCGGCGGTCAAGAAACGGGAAGATACCCACCGTATGGCGGAGGCCAACAAGGCCTTTTCGCACTACCGCTGGTAACCCACGAAGAGTAGACCGTCATGGCACGCACAACCCCACTCGACCGCTACCGCAACATCGGCATCATGGCCCACATCGATGCCGGCAAGACGACGACCACGGAGCGCGTCCTCTATTACACCGGTGTTTCTCACAAGATCGGTGAAGTCCACGAAGGCAACGCCACCATGGACTGGATGGAGCAGGAGCAGGAGCGGGGTATCACCATTACCTCGGCCGCGACGACCTGCTTCTGGAACGACCATCGGATCAACATCATCGATACTCCGGGCCACGTTGATTTCACCATTGAGGTGGAACGTTCGTTGCGCGTGCTCGACGGTGCCGTGGCGGTGTTCGATTCCGTGGCCGGTGTGGAGCCGCAGTCCGAGACCGTGTGGCGCCAGGCCGATAAGTACAAAGTTCCGCGGATCTGCTTCGTCAACAAGATGGACCGCACCGGCGCCGACTTTTACCGCTGCGTCGATATGATCATCGACCGCCTGGGTGCGCAGCCGATGGTGCTGCAGCTGCCGTTGGGCGCAGAGGCGGATTTTGCCGGCGTTATCGACCTCATCTCGATGAAGGCGATCGTATGGCGTGACGAGGCGCTGGGCGCCAAGTTCGAGTACGAGGACATTCCCGCCGATATGGCCGACAAGGCCGCCGAGTATCGCGAGAAGATGATTGAGCTGGCCGTCGAGCAGGACGACGCGGCGCTGGAAGCCTATCTGGAGGGCACCGAGCCCGACGAGGCGACCCTCAAGCGTTGCATCCGCAAGGGTACCTGCAGCCTGGAGTTCGTGCCGGTGCTGAACGGGACCGCTTTCAAGAATAAGGGTGTTCAGCCGCTGCTGGACGCGGTGGTCGACTTCCTGCCGTCGCCGGTTGAAGTGCCGGCCGTGACCGGTGTGAAGCCTGACTCCGATGAGGCCGATACCCGCAGGTCCGACGACAATGAGCCCGCTTCCGCTCTGGCGTTCAAGATCATGACTGACCCCTTCGTCGGCTCGCTGACCTTCGTGCGCGTATATTCGGGCGTGATCGAGACGGGAACTCAGATCATGAATTCAGTGAAGGGTCAGAAAGAGCGTGTTGGCCGCATGTTGCAGATGCACTCCAATCACCGGGAAGATGTCAAAGAGGCGCGTGCCGGTGACATTGTCGCCATTGCCGGTCTGAAGAGCACGACCACGGGCGAGACGCTCTGCGATCCGCAGCACCCGATTATCCTGGAGCGCATGGAGTTCCCGGATCCGGTTATCGAAGTCGCGGTCGAGCCGAAGACCAAGACCGACCAGGAGAAGATGGGCGTGGCGCTTAATCGCCTGGCACAGGAAGACCCTTCCTTCCGGGTGTCGAGCGACATCGAAAGCGGCCAGACTATCATCAAGGGCATGGGCGAGCTTCATCTCGACATCATCGTCGATCGCATGAGGCGCGAGTTCAAGGTCGAGGCGAACGTGGGCGCCCCGCAGGTCGCTTATCGCGAGACGATCACCCGCCGGGCCGAGATCGACTATACCCATAAGAAGCAGACCGGCGGTTCGGGCCAGTTCGCTCGCATCAAGTTGGTCTTCGAACCGTCCGAGCCCGGCGAAGGCTTCGTCTTTGATAACGCCATTACCGGCGGGTCGGTTCCCAGGGAGTTTATCCCGGGTGTCGAAAAGGGCCTCAAGTCCGCTCAGGAGACTGGCGTGATGGCCGGCTTCCCGATGATCGATTTCAAGGCGACGCTCATCGATGGCGCCAGCCATGACGTGGACTCCAGCGTGCTGGCTTTCGAAATTGCTTCGCGCGCCGCTTTCCGCGAGGGCATTCCAAAGGCGGGTCCGGTGCTGCTGGAGCCGATAATGAAGGTCGAAGTGGTGACCCCTGAAGAGTACATGGGCGACGTCATCGGCGACCTGAACAGCCGGCGCGGCAACGTGCAGGGCATGGACAGCCGCGGCAATGCCCAGGTGATCAACGCCATGGTGCCGCTGGCCAACATGTTCGGTTACGTGAACAACCTGCGCTCCATGAGCCAGGGGCGTGCCCAGTACACGATGTTTTTTGACCACTACGCGAAGGTGCCGCAGGCGGTTGCCGACGAAGTGGTGTCGAAGTTGGCCTAACGTCTTTCCCGTTTTAGGGAAGAGGCGAGCAGAACAAGTCGAGTGACGGAGAATTAGGACCGATGGCGAAGGCAAAATTTGAGCGGACGAAGCCGCATTGCAACGTAGGCACGATTGGCCACGTTGATCATGGTAAGACGACGCTGACGGCGGCGATTACCAAGGTTTTGGCGGAATCTGGGGGCGCTGAGTTTTCGGCGTACGACCAGATTGACAAGGCGCCTGAAGAAAAGGCGCGCGGGATCACGATTTCGACGGCGCACGTTGAGTACGAGACGGCGAACCGTCACTACGCGCACGTTGATTGCCCGGGCCATGCTGACTATGTGAAGAACATGATCACGGGCGCGGCGCAGATGGATGGCGCGATCCTGGTTGTTTCGGCGGCTGACGGCCCGATGCCGCAGACGCGCGAGCACATTCTTCTGGCGCGTCAGGTCGGCGTTCCGGCGCTTGTGGTCTATATGAACAAGGTTGACCAGGTCGACGACGAGGAGTTGTTGGAGCTGGTCGAGATGGAAGTGCGCGAGCTTCTGTCTTCGTATGACTTCCCGGGCGACGATATTCCGATCGTGAAGGGCTCTGCGCTTGCGGCGCTGGAAGGCAAGAACGACGAGATCGGCAAGAGCTCGATCCTGGCGCTGATGGAAGCTGTCGACACCTACATCCCGCAGCCGGATCGCCCGAAGGACAAGCCGTTCCTGATGCCGATCGAGGACGTTTTCTCGATTTCGGGCCGTGGCACGGTTGTGACGGGTCGTGTTGAGGCCGGTATCGTGAAGGTCGGCGACGAGATTGAGATCGTCGGCATCCGCGATACGCAGAAGACGACCTGCACGGGCGTCGAGATGTTCCGCAAGCTGCTGGACTCGGGCGAGGCGGGCGACAACATCGGCGCGCTGCTGCGTGGTGTCGGTCGTGAGGACGTTGAGCGCGGTCAGGTTCTGGCGAAGCCGGGATCGATCACGCCGCACACGAACTTCACGGCAGAGGCCTACATCCTGACGAAGGAAGAGGGTGGCCGTCATACGCCGTTCTTCACGAACTACCGTCCGCAGTTTTACTTCCGCACGACGGACGTGACGGGTGTTGTGACGCTGCCGGAAGGCACGGAGATGGTGATGCCGGGTGACAATGTATCGATGTCGGTCGAGTTGATCGCGCCGATCGCGATGGACGAAGGCTTGCGCTTCGCCATTCGCGAAGGCGGACGCACCGTCGGTGCTGGCGTCGTCGCCGGTATTCAGAAGTAAGT
>PJEL010002472.1_pt1 | contig 16896 bp, 10 predicted proteins | sample 1853271 | NCBI WGS metagenome assembly PJEL01 (sample SAMN08108733, study PRJNA415343) | Invertebrate metagenome, whole genome shotgun sequencing project. | host: Globobulimina | place: Sweden: Gullmar Fjord | collected 2015-08
GGCGGCTATTGAAGAGAAACCTGTTGAGCTGGACTCCAGATCATTTTAAATCTAGGAATAATTGATTATACTGTTCATAGATACAGTTGTAAGGTTGAGTTATTCCTAAATGTGTAGTGTGGGCGAAGAGAAAGTTAGAAAAATAATCCATGTTGATATGGATTGTTTTTAAACTCTGACGTGTTAGTTTGAAGAAAAATTTGTAAGTATTTTTATTGTTTACTACCTTTCACTTATAGGTGGCAACTTAATGGTAAAAATGTATGCAAAGAGTACGTGATAAAACTCATAACCAGCACTGGATTTATCTTGATGATAACGATGTGCCACTTCTGTTACCTTGCCTTTATAGTCGTTACACCACCTTGAATGGGCTTTCTGTTGTCCATGAGAAAGTAAAGAACGCTGAGACAGAACAATATGACTTCCAATTCAAGGAGGTTGAAATTGGTGAAGATGCTCAAAACGTCAGAGGTGAGAAATTGGGTGTTTTCCTTGAGTGGTTAGAAGATTATGCCAAAGAATCAGATCAGCCCCTACTTACACTCGATAACCATATTGCTCTTCCCGATGAATATATGAATACATTCATTAATGACCATCTAGTTCATAAGATGGAAGCTAGTGAAGTTGTCGTTAATCGAGCGGTAATGTCATTAGAGAGTTATTACAACTGGCTTTCTTACTTCTTTGATATGTCATATAAAAAAATCTTTATATATTCAGAAAATAGACAATTAGTTCGCTTAAATAGCAAATCAAAACTTATCATAAAATATCTCCTTCCAGCGACAAGGGAATTGCTTTACGCCAATACAAATACTCTTTTTGAGGAGATTGTTCTACGCAATGGTGGAGAGCTTGGTTGTCGGACCAAAGAGAACCAAGGGTTTTACTTGGAAGACTTTAAGTCTGATGGCTTTATTCAAAAAGGCTTATTGAACCTTTTTAAAGATATGATGGTTAATCCTGATAAAGAGGAATTTGAGTACCACCTAGCTTCTTTTCACGCAAAATATGGTTCAAAGAGAAAGTTTTATATTCAGCGTTCTCACCTTAGTTTAATGAAGCGTTATTACGACCAAGAGCGCCCTAAAACTGAGAGTAATCAGTTATTGGTCTCCAACTCTACTAATGACACTTTTGGTAAGCCCGTAGGTAAACAATACGGCACTCAGCTTTTTTCTAGGGTGTTAGAGAAAGTTCGCAAATTAATACAAGAGAATCCAGAAGCTTACTCAGGTTACCAAGAGTTGGATAAAGCGCTGAGTTACCACCACTTAAGACACTCTTTTGGCACTGATATTTTTTATGAAGGTTGCCAACAAGCAAAGAAATCATACGAATCGATTACCACGGAATCTGCAGTGTATATTGAAACCGCAAGACGCTTAGGACACAAAGTAGATAGCAAGTATTCAAACCAAACCACAAAAATGTATATTCATGCTTGTGGCCAGAGAGAGCAGTTACTAAGGGAGGTGGTTCTTGGATAATTTAGAGGAATTTTCAAGCGCTGAGATAGAAAGGGTGCTATCAAGTGAATTTAAGAAAAAGCAACCGATAGCATCACTAGAGTTGCCTTTCTCTGTTAAGTCTATTTCTATCCCTCAGAGTAGAAAAAGTGCTGCCTATATTCTATCCATGACTGACACCGAGGATTCCGATAAATCGATTATCTACAAGGCAATGATTGCGGCTTATAACTACGCCTTTTTTGATAAAAGTGCTGCGTTTTCTGCAACAGTATACTTTTCGAATGCAGCCAAACCATTCATTGAGTGGCTCAATGCCCACAAAATTGAAAATCGCTACGAAGCTATAAAACTTTACGAAACCGACCGTATGGATGAGTTAGAGAATCATGGTGGTTATAGCCCTTTAATTACTTTGAAGTGTGTATTGGGTTATGCCATTGAGTCTGAATCATTAAGAAAAGAGTTAAGTAGTGATGAGTATGCGTATCTTATTGAGCTTCGCAAAACAAAACACACCCCTAACCTGAATAAGTCTCAAAAATCTATAGCCAGTTATTTCGGTGCATTAGACTGGTTAAGAAGAGACGATATTGGTATTGGAAGTGAGCTTTATTCCGCTCTCGCTTCCCCAAAGTTGGCGGTGAATTCATTAAGCTTAACCGCAGCTACTGTTATTCTTGAATTGAAAACCTATAAAGATGAACTACAAGCGCTGATTAGGAGTATTAAACCGCAGTTAAGTCCCTGGTTAGTTATTGAGTCAAAGGATAGTAGATTTGAGAGGTGTAAAGCAGTAGGTAATATCATTTATTTGATGTTGTCTGCTTACCATAAACAAGATAATTCATCGAATACCCTTAAAGCAGCGCTAGAGGTTTTGATTCTTTCTAATTCAAGTAGTTTAGTTACCTACAATACTATTACTCCAGCATTAAAGAGCCAGAATGAGTGTGATAGCCTTTTTTTGAATAAAAGACGTGACAAAACGAAAGTTAATGTGGGTTTCACAGGTTTGCATTCTTCTGCAGTACTAGATGGCACTCTTTTCTCTATCGAGTGGATTAAGGGTGTGTTAAATGGCGATTCATCAAAAGCACTGACTAATGTAGAGGGGTTAATGTTTGCTTGGTTGATGGCCAGCTTAACGGTGCAACCAAATGACATACCTAAACTAAGGCACTCTGATTTTAGGTTGATGAAAGTTGGTGGAAGAGTCACTAATATTGAGTGCGAGTATTTTAAAGGTCGGGCTAAAGTGTTTCATACAACCCGTTCTTTATCCGCTCGAACACCAGAAGGTAAGGCGCTTTTAACACTACTTGAACAGCAGGATGAAGGCTTGCCTTTCTTTGCTAAACAATTATTGGTAATTAGTAACAACATCAACGCACTTTTAGGTGTTTTTGCTGCGATACTTCAAATAAGCGATTTGTCTGAAAAGCTTAAAGCTGCACACGAAAAACAGCAGCAACCCAATTTAATGCCTCAAGTAATTTGCGTACTGATTTCCCACGGTGTCCATCCTGACAATGTTATTGATAACACTAAAAAAATAACGGTAGAAGAGAGATGTAAATTAGTCGCTCAATCGCAATCACCTTGCCAGAGAGGTATTTTCGGTCTTCAAGTTATTAAAAATAGTGCAGTTCATGCATTTAGTGACTCATACACATTGAATTACTTGATTAATCGAAACTCTCATTCGAACCAAACTGAGAAAGTAAGCTACCTAACCGAAGCTAATGAAGAATGGATGAATAGCTCTGGTCGAATCACTCGTGAGGTGATGCTGGATTTGATTCATAATGTTTTTAATTTGAACTTTAAGGCTGAGAATGAAAAACAAGTCGCAGCATTTAATAGTGAGTTTATGGCGGTCACAGATTTGATTTCATACAAGCATGAGGAAATGAATGCAAGGCTTAGAGTCGTCACAGGGCAAGAAAAGGGGCGAGTTAATGAAGTGGGCGTGATGGCGTTGAGTGACCAAAAAGAAAATGAAGCGTTATCGCCGATCTATGTCTCAGATAGCCCTATTACTGTTTTAAAAATGTACAATTATCTCCATGAATTCAAAAAGAACTATAAGAAGCTCCTTTCTCATAATCCTGACCACTTATTTAAAACTGTGATACCGACTGTGGAATGGCTAGAAGACACCCTACCCAAGATGAGTAAAGCATCACAACGTAAAGGTAGGGAGCAGTTTGACTTAATGATAAAAAACGGCGTGGTAATGAGCGTCTTTCACTCGATGTAAGGGGGATTTATGGCACAAACAGTATTTAAAAATCCAGTTGATAGTTTTTGGTATGACCAGAATTTAAAGTTGACCGCTAACCCATTTTTCATGAGTGATAAAGGCGATGTATATTCTGATACTTGGTACTTTAAGATTAGACACAATGGCGCTATCACAACATTGGATTTTTCATTGTTTGATTTACCCGCTTTTAACCATGAATCCATAGCGACTTACTTAAAGGATGGGTGTGACCACCCTTTAAATGCGAAAAAATATGCAAAGTTAGTTTGTCTGAGTGTCATCAGTCCTAGGGACTCTCAAGCTGTTCTTCCCGTTTATCAAATGATGCTGCACCTTTTCGCCTTCCTTAAAGAGAATAGCGCAACAAGCCTTACTGTATCGTCATTGGAGCCTTTTTGGACATCAGTTATGGGAAGAGCGACCAACCAGTATGGATTTGTGAATCGTATATCAACGCCTTCTTATCGAGGATCAATTAGACCAGTTCAATTTCATAAAATAAGAAATAATCTTAAAGCATTGGGTGTTGTTGGTGTTATTGATTCCACTCCAACACAAAAAAAAATAGCAAAAAGCTTAGATAAAGTCTGTCAATCACAATACAGCACAACGCTCAATGAGTTTAAAAAAGGCGGTAGCTTTAACTTTCTTGGGCTTGAGTTGGGGCAGTATTACGTTGACCATCTTAATCAGGTTTATCAAAACGACTTTCTGTATGCCTCTGTATGTCGGTTGGTATTTGAGAGTATCGACACTAAATATGGGATGAAGAGTTTAGATGCCGGTTTATCTAATAGCCTCCGTGAAATCATACTTACTGCAATATTAAATGACAAAGAGTATAAGCCTACCACCCACAGAGGCGGAATTAATTTTAATGCTCTTGCAGTGGAAGTGAGAGATGCGCTTTTTGAGGAATACTTGAAGCGATTTGAGTTGGTAACGCCTTTAAAAGACCAATCCATTGAAGCGTTAGTTATTGAGTTAGGCTTATTCTCTCGAAGTGATTCAGTGGAATTAATTCGAATATTAATGCTGCAAAAATACTTAGGTTTAGAGGGGAATAAGAAATCACACCAGATATGGCAAGGCTATTTGCTTTCATTAGATAAAACCTTTTTAGAGGCAGAATCTTTAAGCCAATTATCCGTAGATGATGTGTACGAAAAAATGCAAATAATTGTCTCTAAGCAAAGATTGGGGAGGGAGCTGTTTCTTGCTGATATTGGCGCTTGGGCAAATAAACAATTTTTTCATTCAGAGTTAAAAACGTATCGAAGCTTTAAAGCAATTCTGAATATTCCACTTTATGCGATGACTAATCTTGTTGTGGCGTGGACAGGCTATCGACTATCTGAATTCGGTTTTCCATTGAATGCGATACACTCTGAACCGAATTTGGATATTCTCGACAATGCTCACGTTCCATTTCGCTTCAAGCTTAAATGGCTTGTCCCTAAAACGGGCGGTTCTACCAAAATTAATCGAGAAATCACCTCTCAGTGCTATCAAGTTGCCGCACAATTAAATGAGGTGTTCGGGCGTGAAGGTGATGAGCCGTGCCTATATTCTTGTGCAGAACAGGCTAAAAAGGAGAGCATTAATCAATCTGGAAAATACATTGATAATAGAGTTAGAGCGAATTGGGAAGGCTTTGTCAGAGCGTACCAGCCTTTTAATGATGTGGTTAAGCTCGATACCTTAAATAGCAAGCACACTGCTCAGTTGACGATTGATGAGCAAAAAGAATTAGAATTGCTGTCAGCCAAATACAGTATTGGCAGTGCTCGTTATAAGAACTTGCTTTCTTGTGCTCAAGAGGTGAAAAAAGATTGGGTGAGACTGTCCTGCACAAGTTTTAACTCCGCTAAAGCTCAAAAAGCGCTGAAAGCCTCTATTAAACTATTATCTAAAGGTGAGCCTCTTGAAAATACAAAGCATCAAGAAATTATCGAAACTTATCTTTCCGATGAAACTAAAGCGCTGCTAGTCAATGGCTCAGTGGATTTGAATGATAAGAAAACAACGATGGATATTAGCTCTGAGTTATTAAAAGGTGTGCGCTATCCTTCTCCCCACGCTTTTCGTCATATATGGGCTGAGTCAGTTCTCACACGCTATCAGGGTGATGTGGGTGCGGTTATACGCCACCAGTTTGCTCACCTAGATAATTCTTTCTTCATGGCGTACCTAAGGGATAAAGATGCTAGAGGGTTAATGCAATCAGCGAAGCAGCGTTACCTAAACTCATTGGTCGAATTGCTGATTATAGAGTCAGAACAAGTTGGTGAAAAATACGTAGGCGGTTTGGCACAGTTCGTGAAAAAAGCGACAACATTAACGCAAGTGAAAGATGATAATGGAATACTTGCTCTAAGAGAGGCGTTAAGTGGTCGTATCATTGATATTCAGGTGAATACTTTCGCTACTTGTATTCCTCGTGATGGAGCGGATTCTAGAGCAAAATGTTCGAAAATGGGGTTGTTAAACCCACAAGATGCCAAGCCTGATCTTTGTCTGAATTGTACCAATGTACTCATCACTGAGGGTAATATCAAAGGGATATGGCAAGTGATTCAACCAATGGTTAAAGAGTCGTTACAGGAGCACGCTTTTGGTTTCTTTTTAGAGGCACACCTACCAACACTCAAATCAAGCTGGAAGCGCATCAAAGAGCTTAGAAGTGAAAAGAACGTTGTAAGTGTCGACAAGATTCTAGCTGCAATTACTAAAGCAATTGATGCTATAGAAAGCAAGATTATGGAAGAGGAAAGGCTGTATGCCCAATGACTTTGATTTAGATGAGCTTATGTCGGATGAGTTTCTGGATTCGTTAGATGATACTTCAGACAAATCAGCCCAAAATGAACAACCATCATGGGTTGTTGACGACCCAGAGCATACTACTCATAAAGCTTACCATGCCATTCTTGATTTAAAAAAGGAAGCTGAAGAAGCGATTTCAAGCTTTGGTGAGGTAGTAACAAATAAGACTAAGAAGTTCTATCAAATTAAAAAGTCTAATGTAGCTAGAGTGGTTGGTCGGTCAGCACAGAGCATTTTCAATGCGTCCTCATTCAGTAGAGACATTGAAGGCTTCTTTGATGATGTTAATCAAGAGCTTTTAGAGATGCATGAAATTGAACAAAAGAAGCAATTAAAAAGAAAGAAAACGGGCATCAGAGTTAATAAAAAAGAAGTTATTGTTCAGAGTCATCAATCTTTAGAAAAAAAGCACAACGCACTTAAAGCTCGAAGCGTCAAAGAAACATTGGATTTAGCCGTTGCCAAGATGCCTTTGGATTTGAAAGCAAAAATGGGACTTATGTAAGTCGTCAAAAAAGCTATATTTTCGTTATAAACTGATGCATATATCTTGGGTTTAATCTTCATCTGGAATCAAATTATAGATTGAACATTTGAGAGCTTTAGATACCGTAAACACCTTCTCTAAAGTCACATTTTTTCACCACGTTCAAGAACACCAATATAATTCAAACTAAAGCCGCACTGTAGTATCCGCCTCATGAATCTGCGGGGCGACTTGTTAGTGTTTGAAGTTCCGAGGTAGGAGTGAGTCGATATCAGACTCTACTTTCGCCAGCTCTTTTATGCACTTGACCATGTATTCGTAGAGGATAAGACCATTGGCTTTTGCAGTCTCGATGATGCTGTAAAGCATGGCGCTCGCATCAGCACCGTTTGGTGTGTCTGAGAACAACCAATTTTTTCGGCCAATGACTAGCGGTTTAATTGCGCGTTCATCGCGATTATTATCGATAGATAAGTGACCATCATCTATATAATGTATGAGCTTTGGCCATTGTGCCCGAGCGTGTATTTTATCGCTTTACCTAGTGGACTAGAGCCTATCACTTTTTAGGTCGTCATCCATTCGTAAAGTTCACCCAGTATCGGCTTGGCATGCGCTTGACGCTCCGTGCCCTTTCGCTGGATCGTGTAGCTAATCCCCTTTCGGACAACTATTTTCAAATGACTCTTCAATAAGCCGCATTGTCACATCAAGAATCTTCTGCTTATCCGCTTCAGAGAGCTTATTTAGATTCACAGCTAACTCCGCAGAAATCTCATCTTCACAAAAAAAGTAACTCAAAGGCACACCAAGTTCATCTGCAATTGACTTTAACGTATTGATATCCGGCGTATGTTTTCCCTTTTCGTATTGATTCATTCGAGGGCTTGCTGAACTTGCATCCATACCTATGTTTTCTCCCAAGGCTTTTTGAGAGAGCTTTGCTTTTTTTCGAGCTTGTTTGAGTCGCTCTGGGATTGGGTTTTTAAATGACACTTAGATTTCATTTCTCTGAGCTCAAGTTGACTAAGATTTTCTTAGTTTTATGGATTTCTGTATACTAAGCAATCCTTAGTTTTTGGTTGGTGTAATTTTGGAAATGAAACGGGCTCGAAGAATTAGTGCGGTCATGCACAAGTTATTGATAGAAAATGGGTTAGATGGGTTCACCGTGCTAGAAGCGAGAGATTTATGGCTATCACTTGATAATGTGGACTCCAATTCTGCCGAAGCTCGTAAAAAGGTGTACCGAGCAATTTTTCACTTTGAAAAGAAAAGTTGGTTGCGAAGTGAGGGCTCAGGTCGGAGAAAGCATTACTTTCAAACGGAACAATTTAAAGATTTACATAACAATGTAACCACGAATAACCAAGCGGATATAAAGCCTAAAGTACCCATTCAAAACTATTCCATTTTGAGCAATGAACGTAATGAATATAAGGGTGAACTTGAGATCGTACTTGGGGAGATTGACGAGTATCAATCGATCGTATCTCGATTTCCTGAGCTAGAAAATAAACTAGCCCCTTTGCATCAAGAGGCTAAAGAGCGCGCCGCTTTATTGCTCGGTAAAGTGAATGTTTTAACAAGGGTTCTTAATACTCTCTATGAAGGAGATGAACCGTGTTAAGGGAATGGCAAGGTGAATGCTCTGACAGAGCGTTGAAAAAATATCAATCCAGCGGATCCCATTTCTTTTGCCAAGCTACACCAGGGGCTGGTAAGACAGTGCTTGCCGCTACTATTGCGTCAAGGCTGCTACAAAGTGACATGGTAGATCTTGTATTGTGCTTCTCGCCATCACTGACGGTTTCTGATGGTGTAAAAAGAACCTTTTCGTCGATACTTAATTGCACATTTAATGGTGGTATGGGAGCTATAGGGCAATCTTTAACATACCAATCTATCCAGTTCCTTACTGATGAGTTTTGGCAAACATTGCGTAATCACAGGGTCTTTGTTGTCTTTGATGAAATACACCATTGCTCTGGCTCTGAGGTTGAAAATGCGAACATTTGGGGGCATCAAGTTCTCACTAAAATTCAAGGGCTTGCTACTTTTACCCTCGCACTTTCAGGTACACCGTGGCGTTCAGACTCTTTACCCATTGTCATGGGTGAGTATAGCGACCCAGACGGACAGCTTCTTGTCGATTACCAATACACTCTTAAACAAGCTATAGCTGATGGTGTTTGTAGAAGGCCTAAAATCGTCTTGGTTGATAATGAACACTTATCTGTTAGTAGTAGCGAAAAAGTCGAATCCTTTTCATCAATATTAGAGATGCTTAAACAGACAAAAGCATCCTACCAGAGTGTTATTCACAACCAAGAGGCGATGGAATATCTACTCTGTTTAGGGTGTGAGCGGTTAGAAAAAGTACGTACCAGATCCCCCAATGCCGGTGGGCTGATTGTTGCAGCGTCGGTTCAACATGCGCAAACAATCAAAGAGATACTATCTCAAAAATTTGGGCAAACCGTTTCTATCGTCACTTATCGACATGAAGAACCGCTGGCAGAAATAGAGCGTTATCGACAAAGCGATGCACAATGGATTGTTAGTGTAGGTATGATCAGTGAGGGTACTGATATTCCTCGCCTTCAAGTATGTTGCCACATGAGTTCAGTCAAAACGGAATTGTATTTCAGGCAGGTGCTCGGAAGAATACTTCGTGTGAATAATACAATAAACCAACAAGCGTGGTTATTCACTTTTGCTGAACAAAGTCTGATTGAGTTTTCTGAAAGGATTGAACAAGATATTCCTGAGTCTCGTCTCTATGTAAGTATGGGGAAACCTATCGAAACAGAGTTCTCTGGTCGAGGAAATAGCTTAAGTGTCGCGCTTCCGCTTGAGTCCCAAAATAGTGGGAGAACAACAGTATCTTGGGAAAGCAGTACAGACAGTTCAAATAGTCTCTATGGAACACTAGGGACGTTTGATGAGCTTCGACTTGGGGCATTTAAGCAGAGAGTGATCTCGGCTTTCTCTTCCATGTAGTTGAAGAAACCATAGGCTACAATTTCACTAGAGGCACATTGGGGAGGCCGGAATGAATTACTTTGCAAAGGACCCCTTCTAGGTAATGCAAACCTGGAGGGTAAATGAAAAAGCTAAAACCGCAGTACCGGAACCGTATAAAATACCAGCGCCAATATCTTTGGGATCTTTATCCAAGCGTTCGCAGTGGAACTCATAAGCACTTTTCTACCAAGCAGGAAAAGAGCTATTATTTTCTTCACAAGGTTGAGTGTAGAGGTTACCCGATTAAACTGCGAGCCGCGCGAGGAAGAGCGTTAGCTAACCCATGGGACGACTACCCGTCGTATGTGTATGGCCTAGCAAAAAGTTGGAAGCATAACTCGAGGCGTCAAAAACAATACTACCGATAACCCATCAAAGCTCTCTATTCTGGAGAGCTTTTTTATACGAAATACTCTCTTCAATCGAAGGCTAATTATCAGCATCGCTATGGTGCTATTTTAATTGTAAATTATTGATTTTAAATGTTAATTGATTGATGTTTACGCTGGTTTTTATTAAGTAAACCACCCACATCGCAAGTTGCGATGCGCAGGTTGCGATTCGCTACCTGCGAAACGAAGTTATTTTTGCCCCATTCTAAGCTAGAACTGTTTTGTACCTCATTTCTATACGAGGTTATTTGACCTATTTTCCCTTATGCCACAAAGTGTCTATGAGTTTGGTGGGTGTTTAGTCGGTTCTTTACCAAGTTAATCAATACATCACATATCTAGGTTTGAAAAACAATGTTTGGATTAGTCAAAAAGTCCCTCTTGATGGATGCCCAAGCTAACGTTACTGAGCTTGAAAAACAGTTAAGTGAAGCGAAAGAAGAATTGTCGAGTATTCAAAAAGTTTTAGCCTCCCCTGAATATATGAAGGCTACAGATTTAATGAAGCTCGAAGAGGAGTTGCTCGTGCTTAGAGCTACTTGTCATGACGTTAGAGTCCAGTGCGAGAAAGATAGAGCGGCTGCCAGATCGCACCTTGCTGATATAGAAAAACAGTGTGCACTCGTATTACAAGAGAATGAAAATTCTATAGGACTAGAAAAGTCAGAATTAGCTGAAGAAATTGAGAATGCACATAGACAAAAAGACCTAATTCTGACTGAAGCGAAAGCTGAACGTGAAAAAGTTCTTAGTAATGCGGAGGCTGAAGCCGAAGCCATCGTCGATAAAGCAACGGCTCGTGCAGATAAAGCACTAGCGGATGTTGAGAAAAAAATTGAAACAGGAGAAACCCGCGAAAAGGTACTCTCTAGCAGTATTGAGAAGCTCCGAGAAGAGTTGCGTGACTTGGAGTTAACTAAAGAACATCAGGATCTTCTCTCTACAGTGACGCCATTTGAATACCTTCTTGATGGGCCTACTAGCGATGAAATTAAGGTATCTTTGCAACAAGTAAAAAATAAACAGAAGGAACTGATAAAACAGGGTAACGCATTTGATATTCTTCAAGATATTCTTTGGAATGACAATCTTGCTAAAGGAAAGGCAAGGCAAAAGAGACATGGTAAATTTCTGATAACTGCCTTTAATGCAGAAGTAGACAACATTATAGCTAATACTAATGCACGTAACTTCACCGCTAATGCAAAAAAAATAGACAAGTGGTTTCAAAAGGTCAATAAGAGTGGTGATGATAGCTACGTAGAGCTGAATAGAACTCTACTATTTTTGCGTCTGGAAGAGCAGCGCCATGTCTTTGAATATAAGTATAAAAAGGAGATGGAGCTAGAAGAACAACGATTCATGAAAGAGTCTCTGCGTGAAGAAGCCAAAGTTAAAAAAGAGATAGAAAGCTTTGTCACTGCTCGTGAAAAGGAGGAAAAAGCTTTTCAAAAAGATTTGAGTGATGCTCTAGCCAGAGTTCAAACAGCGAACCAAGAAGAAGTAGAAAAGCTCAACTCTCATATCGAAGAGCTGAAGCTTAAGTTGGAACGTGCGACTGCTGAGAAAGAGCGGGCGCTAAGTATGGCTCAGCTCACAAGGTCAGGATATGTTTATGTTATCTCAAATAAGGGATCGTTTGGTGAAAATGTGTACAAGATTGGAATGACACGACGTTTAGAGCCTATGGATCGTGTGAAGGAATTGGGAGATGCATCTGTTCCGTTCTTTTTTGATGTCCATGCTCTTATACCATCTGATGATGCCCCAGCCTTGGAAAACAAACTTCATTCTAAGTTTGCCTCTCGAAGAGTCAACAAAGTCAATCACCGAAGAGAGTTCTTTAACCTGACTTTTGAAGAAGTTGAAGAGGCTTTAAATGAGTTTGTTGAAGGTGACTTTAACTTGGTTCGGGATGTTGTTGCTGCGCAGTATGAAGAGTCCAAGTTTTTAAAGGAAAGTGGTTAATGGCTAGTATAATAAATGATTTAAAGCGCATTCAACGAGTATCCTCAGTTGTAACAAGAGCTACTGAGCGCTGCTTTCCTAGCGCAGAAGTATCGCGAGTAATGTGCGAATACAGTGATGGAGAGTTTTCCATTGACCTGTCAGCTACAGTTTTGGATTATCACGATATTGATGCGGATATTTGCTGTGTGAATGCTGAGAAATGTACATCAATGTTTATCGAGAGTATCTTAAACTCGGTAGATAGGATCATCAGAAGACTAGAGAAAGACGAAAAAGAGTTCCGAAGTGATTTAAAGGAGTATGGTGAGGCGTTCTCAGAAAGCCCAGCAGCGCATCTATCTTCTGCATTGATGTTCAAACAGATTGTAGCTGGAATTAAACCGTGAATAATCACTGGTAAGGTTTTACCTAAATTGTTTCTCGTGGAGTCGGGTAACACGAAGCTGCCCCTAAACGTGTTTAGAGCATAAGAAACTATCAATAGATTAATTTGTGTGTAAGCCTGTTGCACCAGTTTTTTTAGTCCCAGATACGACAAAGCCACAGGCAATGCCTATGGCTTTGTAAACAGCTACAGAATGTTTGTCATTCAAAACTAAGAGGGAACACATTCTGTGTGCAGCGTCGGGTGTTTTATCACCAAAGTATATGGAAGGGAAAGCACCTAGACTTATCATATGTCCTCGGTGGTCTGCTTTGCAATTAAGCCAAGTTCAATTCGATACAATTACTTCTGGCCAGACAGTAAATAGTACATCCAAGAAAAAGCAGGGATACCCGAGGCTCTCAACGTTAGTTTAAAGCTAAGAACTGTATGTGGCAAGCTTGCTTCTGCCCCATTGTCTGTTTCAACAATTAGATAGATGGTCAAATTCAACAACCTTTTACTTATGTTCTCTTACGCTTTTTCGAACACATCGTTTGGCCCAAAACGCTGACCATCGAGCGGTTGACCTGCCCCTCATAAGAGGCAGGCCACAGGTTCGAATCCTGTTGAGAGCGTCATATTAAAACGGCTAGAAAGCTAGTGGCTGATAGCCCTTTGTTGTTTCTGGATTTCGCTATCTAATCGACGTTAATCTTGTACGAACAATTATTTTCAACGTTCCTGCGATAAGTAGAACACCCCCAAAACTCACCATACTTACCACGCCTCAATTTCATCTCACTACCACAATTCGAACACATTGGGCGCTCATGTTCACAACTAGAGTTAATGCAAACTTGATAATCGCCTTTGGTTTCACGACTCATGGCACTCCCGCACTTATCACAAGGTGTTTCCTTGTGCTTACAGCGTGGGTAAAGTGTACAAGACATAAACTTGCCGTATTGACCAACTCGAGGTTTGAGAACGCCAACTTTACAAGAGTGACAAACCATTTTGTCGGCATTTAGTTGCGCTAAGGAAATATCAAACTCATTAGTCTCTACTGGATAGTTTCCTTTAATCAGCTCTGTAACAAAGTCGCTTGCATCGGTCATGTCCGCGATTAAGTATGCCCTGTGTTTCGCGCGGGTTAGCGCTACATAGAATAATCGGCGCTCTTCTGCGTGTTCAAATGTATCTCCTTGGGGCAATAACGCATTAATAAGCGTAGGGGTTTGTTTCTCGGACGGGAAACCATGTTTACCTGTTGTCAGCCCCATAACCACAACATAGTCTGCTTCTTTACCTTTAGATGCGTGGAACGACTGGTTCTCAATGTCTAACATGTGGTAACGCTGTCTCAGCCACTGTAGGTAATTAGCATCTGGCATTTGGTACCAAAACCTTGCCAGTAAATAGACTTTGTTCTTATGTGGCGAGTTGGACTCGTGTACATGATTTGCAATAGACGTAAACGCCTTATCCAATGCAGTTATCCCTTGCTCCTCGGCTCCCTGTCGAATGACGCTTACCGCTGGTTTGCTAACCTGAACTAAAGACTTAATCTCTTTTTTAAGCTGAACGGGGTTTTGAGTAACAAAACGCGTTGCCACATCTCCGATAGCGCTATTAAATCTGAAGGTCATATCAAGCGTCGTTTTAGACGCTGCACCGAAGTACTTTTCAAAGTCTGTCGTTAAGCGAACATCAGCGCCACTAAAGCGATAGATTGCCTGCCAGTCATCACCAACACAGAACAACGAAGAGTTTTCTTTATTATCTCGAAGCGCCTTTACAAGCCTTGCCCTAGGCTCTGAGATATCTTGGAACTCGTCAACGAGTATGTAACTCCAAGGCGACTCGAATTGACCTGTTTCGACATACGACAAGGCTTTTGAAATCATGTCGTTAAAATCAATCAAGTTCTCTTCTGAAAGGTAGTCTTGGTAGCGCTGGTACAATGGCATCAACAATTCCAAAGCTTTAGCGGTTTGCTTGGGGTCTAGAGAGTTTTTTATTATTTTTTGAATACCCATTTCATCAAGACAAGCAGCTTTATACAGATCAACTAACGAACCTAAAAGGCGCGCCAGTTCTGTGACTTGGCCTGTTTTCTCTAAACTTTCGAGCAACTCATTATCGGGTAGAGGATTTGTATTCACCTGGCGAGCAATTAGCTCACGCTCCAAAATTTCTAACATCGAGCGATTTCGGTGTTGATGGTAATACAGTTCAACATACCCTGTTCCATACTTGGTATGCGTTTCTCTCTTCCACTTGATGCCTTGTTGGTATCTCTCTTTATCGATATATGGTGGCGGGTTTCCGTTTTCATCGGTACCGTAATACTCAATATAAATATCATAATCTGGCAAATAGAAGTCGGGCTCGTACTGTCGGTATTGTTCCGTGGCGACATCGATTCGATACTTAGCTTCGTATTGATAGTTGATCCCTTTTCTATAAAGCCAGTTGGAAATCACCATTTCACCAAAGCTTTTAACCTTCTCACCTTTCAACGTGCGGATATCGTTATCATTGAGATACTTTAAGTGTTCGCCTTGGGTTTTGAACTCAAATGGATCTTTATCTACGAAATAATACGCACTGAAATAATCGAGTAACGCTTTCTTGTAGCCAACATTTTGCATCAGCGAGGCAATAGCCTCATTCATCCACTTCACTTTTGCGCGTACGTCACCTTCCAAGGGCGATAAGCTTGGTGCTTTGCCTTCAACTTGTGAAATTATTTTCACGCCTAGGCTATGAAAGGTACTCGCTTTTACATCTTCAAATCCTAGTTTTTCCTTGATGCGCTCATCCATCTCTTCTGCGGCTATTCGACCATACGCCAACATCAAAATGTCGTTTGGTCGTGCTTGCCCGCTTTTCACTAGATAGCCCGTTTTACCAACCATAACACTAGTTTTACCTGTACCTGCTCCAGCTAAAAGAAGGTTGTTGTCATTGTCGGTGATGCAAGCAACTCTTTGCTTGGCGGTAAGCGGGTTAGATTCCACGCTGTTAAAAAATGAATCAAAGGCGTTAAGCTCACGCTCCACATACTCACGTCTAATACGCTCAACATCAGCCGTTTTCCAATTAGCAATGCGACTTAACTGGGCTGCTGTATTTTTTGCGAAGTCGGATAGACCCGAAGCTTTGTTCCAACCTCTCCACCGCTTGTGTTCTGTTTTGGCAAAGATCTGTATGTTCTGTATGGATGAGTCGCGAAGAAATCTGGATTGGCATTGATTCTCCACCGAATCTAAGAATCCAACTAAATGCTGTGCATTCTGATTAGCCCAGTGAGGAAAGAAATTGTGTGGGTATTTAAAAGGGAGTAGGTAGCTTAACATAGAGAAGCTGTGTTGCTTACCGCCAACACTAAAGCTTAAGCAACCGCCAGCGATTGTAGTTTTCAAACTTGGGGCGTTATCCAAATCCTCCCATTTGAAGAAACTCACCTCTCCATCTGAATCAGCTCGTATACCTGCATCACTGATCTCAACGACAAGCTGATTCTTGAAAATTCGACCGAAAGAGTTTGTGGTAAGTGTCCACTGCGTCATTATACGCTACCGCCTAAAGTGTGATTGCCTCGTAAAGAGGCATTAGTCTAACTTATCGGCAGATTACTAGTACTTGAGTGTCATCAATTTTTACAGTTAATCGATTCAGAACTTAAAGGCAACAACATAGAACTGTAGTGGTTCATAAAAATTGGCTAATGAGATAGGGTTTGGCCATATTCTCATGCAAATGGGTTTGGTGTTGTTTCGATTGGTGTTGTTTCGATTCGTAACGCGAAATTGCCCCATTGTTGGCTAGACCTTTTACTCATTCACATCCTGTTCATGGGCGTTTGCCATACTCAATTTTATCCGAAATAATTGATTTTTAATTGGTCAACCATAAAATCCCTTAGTTATTAAAATTTGAAATACGACAATTTAGCGCCTAACAAGTACTATGTATCCGTACACAAAAAAGATTTAACTACAGGGAGAAGAAGAGTATGAGAGTTCGTATTTCTGGAAGTAGTTCTGATACCGCCGAGCTACTGATGGGGATCAAAG
>PJEL010002473.1_pt1 | contig 16890 bp, 13 predicted proteins | sample 1853271 | NCBI WGS metagenome assembly PJEL01 (sample SAMN08108733, study PRJNA415343) | Invertebrate metagenome, whole genome shotgun sequencing project. | host: Globobulimina | place: Sweden: Gullmar Fjord | collected 2015-08
CCAGCCGATTTGGGGCAATCAACGAGGATGGCTGGCCTCCTCAACAGAGAGGGGAAGTCTCCGTGACTACTAAGTTAGGGAGCGAAGTTGTCCGGAAAAGGCCGCAAATGCGGCGACTTTGTGATTTTTTGCCACGGCGGCTCAGCCGAAGTCGCGGGTATCGTCGATGACCTTGCCGTCGTTGGGCAGGCTGCCGGGATCGACCAGCTCCACCGCGCCTTTCAGTTTGCAGCAGGCCTGCAGGCTCTCGGCGACGGCCGCCGCCAGGCTCTCGCCGCCGCCGCTCACCTCGCAGTGCAGGGTCATGACGTCGCTGTCGCCGGACCGGGCCACCACCAGACGGACGCGGCCGATCTCGCCGTGGCGCTTCACCACCGCGGCCACCTGGTCGGGCTGGACAAACATGCCCTTTACCTTGGCGGCCTGATCGGCACGGCCCAGCCAGCCCTTGATGCGCGGCGCCGTCCGCCCGCAGGGGCTGGCCCCGGGCAGGATCGCCGAGAGGTCGCCGGTGGCAAAACGGATCAGCGGATAGTCGGGGTTCAGGGTGGTCACCACGACCTCGCCGACCTCGCCGTCGGGGACCGGATCACCGGTGCCGGGGCGCAGGATCTCGACGATGATCTCCTCGTCCAGGATCATGCCCTCGCGGGCCTCCGACTCATAAGCGATGAGACCCAGATCTGCCGTGGCGTAGCACTGCAGCACCGCCACGCCCCTGTCGGCATAGGCCTGGCGCATCGCCGGAAACAGCGCGCCGCCGGAAACCAGGGCCCGCGTGATGGAACTGCAGTCGGCGCCCGCTTCGTCGCCCTTGTCGAGCAGCACCTTCAGGAAATCCGGCGTGCCGCAGTAGCCCGACGGCCGGAAGTGGGCGATGGCCTGGACCTGCTGCTCGCTGTTGCCGACGCCGCCAGGGATGACGGCGCAGCCCAGGCCGCGCGCCGCCGCGTCCATCATCCAGCCCCCCGGCGTCAGGTGATAGGCAAAGCAGTTGTGCAGGACATCGCCGGGGCGAAAACCGGCGGCGAAGAGCGCCCGCTCGAGCCGCCAGAAGCCCTGGCGCGCGGCCTCGAACTCGTAGATCGGGCCGGGCGAGGCAAAGAGGTGCCCGGCCTGTCCCGCCGGCAGCGCGGCCAGGCCGCCGAAAGGCGGCGCGGCGGACTGGCGCGCGATGAGATCGGACTTGCGGGTCACCGGCAGGGCCGCCAGGGCGGCGCGGCTGGTCACCGCGGCCGGGTCGGCCTCGGCCAGGATCTCGCCGTAGCCCGCCGCCTTTTCCTTGGCGTGGGCGATCTGCGCCGGCAGGGCCGCCAGCAGCGCCGCTTCGCGGGCGTCTGCCGTACGGGTCTCCAAATCGTCGTAGTGTTCCATGGGCGCGCCCGTTTTCAAGACTCGGCCTAGAGCCAGCGCTTGCGGCGCTTGTAGTGCTTCGTGTCGCGGTAGGATTTGCGCCCGCTGGCGGAGAGGCCGAGGTAGAATTCCTTCACGTCCTCGTTCTCGCGCAGCTTGTCGGCATCGCCGTCCATCACGACACGGCCGCTTTCCAGGATATAGCCGTAGCGTGCGTAGCGCAGCGCGACGTTGGTGTTCTGCTCGGCCAGCAGGAAGGAGACGCCTTCGTCTTCGTTCAACCGCTTCACGGTCTCGAAGATGGTCTCGACCAGCTGCGGGGCCAGGCCCATGGAGGGCTCGTCCAGCAGGATCATCTTGGGGCGGCTCATCAGCGCCCGGCCGATGGCGCACATCTGCTGCTCGCCGCCGGAGGTGTAGCCGGCCATGCTGCCGCGGCGCTCCTTGAGGCGCGGGAAATAGCTGTAGACCAGTTCCAGGTCGGCCTGCACCGCGGCGCGCCCGTCGCGACGGGTGTAGGCGCCGGTCAGGAGGTTCTCTTCGATGGTCAGGTGCTCGAAGCAGTGGCGGCCCTCCATCACCTGCACCACACCGGTCTTGACCAGGTCGTTGGGGGTCAGCGCGTCGACGCGGGCGCCTTCGAATTCGATGGAGCCCTTGGTCACCTCGCCGCGCTCGGCGCGCAGCAGGTTGGAGATCGCTTTGAGGGTCGTCGTCTTGCCGGCGCCGTTGGCGCCCAGGATGGCCACGATGCCGCCGCGCGGCACCTCCAGCGACACGCCCTTCAAAACCAGGATGACGTGGTCGTAGATCACCTCGATGTTGTTCACCGAAAGGATCGCCTCGGCGGCGGTCCCCGGGGCGGGGCTGTCCAACTTGGCGGCTTCACTCATGACGTCGGTCCGGGACCTGCACTAGAAAGAAAAACGACAGTCAACATGAGACCAGGGGGTCGGGGGGCGGCCTGCCTCGGCCGCCCCGCTCCCCTTGTCCTCAAGCTCGCCAGGCTCAGTTGCAGCTTCTCGGCGTAAGGCCCTTCTCGGAAGCATACTGCGCGGCCGAGGCCTCATAGGCCGGCCGCAAGGCATCGCGGCGCGGCGCGATGAAGTCGGTGATCGCCGACCACTTGGAACCGTCCCACTGCTGCACCACGGCCGAGCCGCCACCTTCGTGATCGGCACAGGTGATCTTCACCGGGCTCAACAGACCGGTCATGCCGGCTTTGTCGATCACCGCCTGGGAGATATCCAGACGCTCCATGCCCCACTGAATCTGTTCGCCGGTCAGCGGCTTGGCGCCGTACTCCGCCTGGGCGATGCGGATCGCCTCGGTGTAGTAGAAGGCATTCACCAGGGCACGGTTGTAGAGCACGGTGCCGATGTTGGCCTTGTCGGCGACGCCCAGACCGTCGGCGTGCATCTTCTCGAGGTCCCGGAAAATCGGCGCTGAAGTGCCGACACCGGTGATGTTCAGCGACTTGTAGTTCTTGGCGGCGGCGCCGGCCGGCACCACGTCGGCCTCGGCCCCGGACCACCAGATGCCGACGAACTTCTCCATCGGGAAACCGACTGCGGCGGCTTCCTTGATGGCGGTGGAGTTCATCACGCCCCAGCCCCACATGAAGACCCAGTCGGGACGCAACTGACGGCCGATCTGCAACCAGGTCGCCTTCTGCTCCAGGCCCGGATGAGCGACCGGGAACTTGGAGAACGCGAAGCCCTCTTCCTCGGCCAGGCGCTCAAGCGTGGCAATCGGCTCCTTGCCGTAGGCGGAGTCATGATAGACCAGGGCGACCTTCTTGCCCTTCAGGCTGCCGCCGGATTCCTTGGCGGCGTACTGCACCATCACGTCGGCGCCGGCCCAATAGGTGATCGGCATGGTGAAGACGTAGGGGAAGACCCGGCCGTCAGAGGCGTCGGCCCGGCCATACCCCATCGACAGCACCGGAATCTTGTCGCTGGTGGCGCGTTCGATCAGCGCGTAGGTGATGCCCGTCGAATAGGGGTTCACGACGCTGGCGCCGGTCGCGCCGTTGGCCTTCAGGCGCTCGTAGCACTCGACACCACGGTCGTTGTTGTACTGGGTTTCGCATTCTTCCCAGGTGTACTTCACGCCGTTAATGCCGCCGTCGCGCGTGTTGATCAGCTGCATGAAATCGTTGAAGCCGTCGGCGATGGGAATGCCGTTCGGGGCATAGGGGCCGGTGCGATAGACCAGCAGCGGCACGGATTGTTCCCCCGCGGCCTGCACCTGCGGCACGGCAAAAGAGCCGGCCAAGACCGCCGCAGCGACCGCGGCGACGCCTAGTTTCTTGAACTTCATCCTACGTTCCTCCCTTTTTTTATCCGACCCGCCCCGCGGGCCTTGGTTATTTGTCTATCAGGCTAGCATCGGCCTCGACCGCTGACCAGCGGCCGGGCAAGCCGCCTCAATAGGGGAATGGCCAGAGCCGGAGCTTCTCCTTGCTGATCTGCCACAGCCGGGCGAGGCCGTGCGGCTCCACGATCAGGAAGAAAATGATCAACCCGCCGAAAATCATGAACTCCAGGTGCGATATCAATTCGACCGAAATATGCAGGCCGAGCGCCGCCGGCGCATTGCTGAGCAGGATCGGCAGCAGCACGATGAAGGCGGCGCCCAGGAAGGACCCGAGGATCGATCCGAGCCCGCCGATGATCACCATGAACAGCACCTGGAAGGAGCGGTCGATCTGGAACGCCAGCGCCTCCACCGAACCGGTGTAGACGAAGGCCCAGAGCGCCCCGGCGATGCCGATGTAGAAGGAGCTGACGGCAAAGGCCGAGAGCTTGGCCCAGAGCGGCCGGATGCCGATGATCTCCGCCGCGATGTCCATGTCGCGGATTGCCATCCAGGAACGGCCGACGCGGCTGCGCACCAGGTTCTTGGCGACCAGCGCAAGGATCGCCACAAAGACCAGCAGGAAGAGGTATTTGGTGATCGGCCCGGCTTCGCTGCCGGTCACGAAATAGCCGGGGATGATCGCGCGCGGCGGCGCCGAGATGACGCCCGAGGGGCTGTAGTTGGTCCACCAGTCGAACTTGTTGAACATCCAGACCAGGAAGAACTGCGCCGCCAGGGTGGCGACCGCCAGGTAGAAGCCCTTGATGCGCAGCGAGGGCAGGCCGAACAGCACCCCGACACCCGCCGTACCCAAACCTGCCAAGAGAAAGACGACGACGATGTGCAGTTCCGGAAAGGCCGTCGCCAGCTTGAAGGTGAAGAAGGCGCCGCAGGCCATGAAGCCGCCGGTGCCGAGCGACAGCTGGCCGCAGTAGCCGGTCAGGATGTTGAGGCCCAGGGCCGCCATGGCGAAGACCAGGAAGGGCACGAAGATGGTCTCGAGGAAGTAGTCGCTGGCCAGCGCCGGCACCGCCAGCACGGCGACGAGACCGAACAGCAACAGGGCGATCCGGTCCTGGCGGATCGGAAAGATCGACTGGTCGGCGGTATAGCTGGTTTTGAATTGTCCGGCTTCGCGATAAATCATGGTCCCGGCTCCGCCCTATATCCGCTCGATGATTTTTTCGCCGAACAGCCCCTGGGGCCGGAACAGCAGGAACGCTAGGGCCAGCATGTAGGCGAACCAGTCTTGGATCGCGCCGCCGACGAGGGGACCGAGAAATACCTCCGACACCTGCTCGCCGGCGCCGATGATCAGGCCGCCGACGATGGCGCCGGGGATCGAGGTGAAGCCGCCGAGGATCAGCACCGGCAGGGCCTTCAGCGCGATCAGCGCCAGGGAGAACTGCACCCCCGCCTTGGAGCCCCACATGATGCCGGCGACCAGGGCGACGATGCCGGCCACCGACCAGACGATGACCCAGATGGTTTTTAAGGGGATGCCCACGGAGAGCGCCGCCTGGTGGTCGTCGGCCACCGCGCGCAGGGCGCGCCCGACCCGGGTGTACTGGAAGAACACCGCCAGCACCGCGACCAGCGCAGCACCGACCAGGGCCGCCACCAGATCGAAGGAGTTCACCAGCAGGCCACCCTCGAAGACCCCCTCCAGAACGAACATCGGGTCCTTGGGGATGCCGATATCCAGCACCTTCACGTCGGAGCCCCAGAGCGTCTGGCCGAAGCCGTCGAGGAAATAGAAAATGCCGATGGTCGCCATGAAGAGGATGATGTGCGGCTGGTTGACCAGCGGACGTAGCACCACTTTTTCCACCACGACGGCGAGCACCACCATGACGGCGGCGGTGACCACGAAGGCCAGGGTCCAGTGCAGGCCCATCTCGATGAAGCCGACCATGGTCAGCGCGGCGAAGAGCACCATCGAGCCCTGGGCGAAGTTGAAGATGCCCGAGGCCTTGAAGATCAGCACGAAGCCGAGCGCCACCAGCGAGTACAAGACGCCCTGCAGCAGTCCGGCGAGCAGCACCTCGAGGAAATAGCCCCAGGCAAAGAACAGCGAAGAGTTGAGCTCGGCCAGACCCTGGAGGCCGAAGCCGAGGGCCGCGATCAGCAGCGGCACGGCGAGTACCCAGATCCCAAAACGTGTGGCGGTGGAGTTCATCGCTGCCGTTCCTTAATGACTGACGCCGAGATAGGCATCGATGACGTCCTGATTGGCGCGCACCACGTCCGGCGTGCCGTCGGCCAGCTTGCGGCCGTAGTCCAACACCACCACGCGGTCGGAGATGTCCATCACCACGCCCATGTCGTGTTCGATGAGCGCGATGGTGGTGCCGAACTCGTCGTTCACGTCGAGCACGAAGCGGCACATGTCCTCTTTCTCCTCGACGTTCATGCCGGCCATCGGCTCGTCGAGCAGCAGCAGGTCGGGTTCCATGGCCAGGGCGCGCGCCAACTCGACGCGCTTTTGCAGGCCGTAGGGCAGACGCCCGACCGGGGTCTTGCGGATCGCCTGGATCTCCAGGAAGTCGATGATCTTCTCCACCACCTCGCGGTGCGCGATCTCCTCGCGCTGGTTGGCGCCCCAGTAGAGGGCCTGCTGGAAGATGTTGCATTTCATCTTCAGGATCCGCCCGGTCATGATGTTGTCGAGGGTCGACATGCCCTTGAACAGCGCCACGTTCTGAAAGGTGCGCGCGATGCCCTGGCGCGCGGCCAGGTGCGGGCGCATGGCGCTGCGCTCGGCGCCGCGGAACATGATGCGGCCCTCCTGCGGGTGGTAGAAGCCGTTGATGACGTTCAGCATCGAGGTCTTGCCGGCGCCGTTGGGGCCGATAATCGCCAGGATCTCGTGCTCGCGAATTTCAAAGGAGATGTCGCTCAGCGCCTTCACCCCGCCGAACGACAAGGAGATGTTGTCGACCTTCAGCAGCGTATCGCCGATGTGCTTGTCGCCGTAACTCATGCGTCAGCTTGCCTTCTTCAAGGGCGCGGCGACCGGCGCGACGTCCACGTCGACGATCTCCAAGTCGGCCTTGATGTTGCCCTTGCGGCCGTCCTCGAAGGTGACCTCGGTTTCGATGTGCGCGGTCTTGGCGCCGGAATAGAGCGCCTCGATCAGCGACTGATAGCGGTCGGCGACGAAGCCGCGGCGCACCTTGCGGGTCCGCGTCAATTCACCGTCGTCGGCGTCCAGTTCCTTGTGCAGCACCAGGAAGCGGCGGATCTGGCAGGACGCAAGGTGCGCATCGGCGGCCAGATCGAGGTTCACCTTTTCGATGTGGCTCTTGATGATCTGAACGACCTGCGGATTGCCGGCCAGTTCCTGATAGCTGCCGTAAGGCACGTTGTTGCGTTCCGCCCAGCTGCCCACGGCCACCAGATCGATGTTGATGAAGGCGGCGCAGAATTCGCGCTCGTGACCGAAGGCCACAGCCTCCTTGATGTCCGGGAAGAACTTCAGCTTGTTCTCGACATACTTCGGCGCGAAGAGTCCGCCGTCGTTGAGGCGGCCGACGTCCTTGGCGCGGTCGATGATCTTCAGGTGGCCGTTGTCGGCGAAGAAGCCGGCGTCGCCGGTATGCACCCAGCCGTCCGCCGTCTTGGTTTCCGCCGTCGCCTCCGGGTTCTTGAAGTACTCGACGAAAACGCCGGGACCGCGGAACATCACCTCGCCGCTGTCGGCGATCATGATCTCCACGCCGATGGCCGGCTTGCCGACGGTGTCGGGCGCGATCTCGCCGTCCGGCTGGATGGTGATGAAGACGCTGGCCTCGGTGGAGCCGTAGAGCTGCTTCAGGTTGACGCCGAGCGAGCGGTAGAAATCGAAGATATCCGGGCCGATCGCCTCGCCCGCGGTATAGGCCAGGCGGACGCGGGTGAAACCCAGGGTGTTCTTCAAGGGGCCGTAGACGACGAGGTTACCGAGAGCGTAAAGCAAGCGGTCGCCGAAGCCGACGGGCTTGCCGTCGAGGATGCGGCTGCCGCTGCGCTTGGCCACGTCCATGAAGAAGCGGAACAGCTTGCCCTTCACCCAGCCGGCATCCTCCATGCGGATCATCACCGTGGTCAGGATGTTCTCGAAAATGCGCGGCGGCGCGAAGAAATAAGTCGGGCCCAGCTCGCGCAGGTCCTGCATGACCGTAGCGCTGGATTCCGGGCAGGCGACGCAGAAGCCCGCAACGTAGCTCTGGGCGTAGGAGAAGATGTGATCGCCGACCCAGGCCATGGGCAGATAGGCCATGGTCTCTTCGTTCGCGGTCAGCTTTTCCAGCGTCACGCCGTTGGCGGCGGTTTTGACGACGTTGTCGAAGCTGAGGATCACGCCTTTGGGCTTACCGGTGGTGCCGGAGGTATAGAGAATGATCGCCGTGTCCGATCCGTTGCTCTTGGCGATTTCCTCGCCATAGAAGTCCGGGTGGATCTTGTTGTAGTCGCGGCCCTCGGCCTGCAAGGCGTCGAAGTGGTGCAGGAAGGGCTGGGTGTAGTGGCGCAGGCCGCGCGCTTCGTCGAAGACGATCTGCTCCAGGATCGGGCAGCGCTCCATCACCTCCAGCAGCTTGTCGACCTGCTCCTGGTCCTCGACCACCGCAAAGCGTGCCTCGGCGTGCTCCAGGACGTAGGCCATCTCCTCGGCCACGGAATCCTGATAGAGCGGTACCGGGATGGCGCCGATCGCCTGGGCCGCGGTCATGGTCCAATAGAGGCGTGGGCGGTTGTCGCCGACGATGGCGACCTTGTCGCCGCGCTTGACCCCCAGCGAGAACAGCCCCGCAGCCAGGTCGCGCACTTCCTCGGCCACGTGCCCCCAGTTGTGGGTTTGCCAGATCCCGAATTCCTTTTCGCGGATCGCCGGCTTGCCGGGCCGCAGCGCGCGCTGGTGCTCAAGCAGCTTGGGAAAGGTGTCGACGCCTGCCGGCGCCAGTTCGCTCGCACTCATACCTCGGCGCTCCGTCCCTTGAACGGGCCGCCGTCGCTCTGCGCAGACTTCGACTCAACGCCCGCAAGGGCCGCTGAATTTGCGCACAGCTCCGATGGATCTGCCATCACGCAGCTGGGCCTCCCTCAGTGCTTCCCGTTTTTATTGTTCGTGCTTCAGCGGCATTCTGCCGCGCGGAAAGCGTTCGAAAAACTATCCGGTCTTTGACCGGAAAATCAATACTCTAGCGCGAAACACCCCTTCTCCCGCGGTGCACCCCCGCCAGGCGGTCCCAAATCCTAGGCCTGGCGCGCGCCGTTACAAATCACATGGTCGGGATCGAGAAGTCGGCACCCTCCTTCACACCCGAGGGCCAGCGCGATGTCACCGTCTTGGTCCGCGTGTAGAAGCGGAAGCCATCGGGACCATGCTGGTTGAGGTCGCCGAAGCCCGAGGCTTTCCAACCGCCGAAGGTGTAGTAGGCCAGCGGCACCGGGATCGGCACGTTGACGCCGACCATGCCCACATTGATGCGGTCGGCGAAGTCGCGCGCCGCATCGCCGTCGCGGGTGAAGATCGCCGTGCCGTTGCCGTAGGGGTTGGTCATCTGCAGGTCGACGGCCTCGTCGTAGTTCTTGGCGCGCACCACCGAGAGCACCGGGCCGAAGATCTCCTGCTTGTAGATGTCCATGTCGGTGGTCACCTTGTCGAAGAGGCAGCCGCCGACGAAATAGCCGTTCTCGTAGCCCTGCATGGAAAAGCCGCGGCCGTCGACGGCCAGTTCCGCCCCCTGCGCCACGCCGCTGTCCACCAGGCCCAGAACCCGGTCGCGTGCCGAGGCGGCCACCAGCGGGCCCATGTCGACGTCGTCGCCGGCCGTATAAGGGCCGATCTTCAGGCTTTCGACCCGTGGCACCAGGCGCTCCATCAGCTGGTCGGCGGTCTTTTCACCGACCGGCACGGCCACCGAGATTGCCATGCAGCGCTCGCCCGCGGCGCCGTAGCCGGCGCCCATCAGGGCGTCGACGGCCTGGTCCAGGTCCGCATCTGGCATGATGATCATGTGGTTCTTGGCGCCGCCGAAGCACTGCACCCGCTTGCCCGCGGCGCAGCCGCGCGCGTAGACGTACTCGGCAATCGGCGTCGAACCGACGAAGCCGACCGCCTGGACATCCGGGTGGTCGAGAATGGCGTCGACCGAAACCTTGTCACCGATGACAACGTTGAGGATGCCGGCCGGCAGACCGGCCTCGATCATCAGTTCGGCCAGCATCAGCGGCACCGAGGGATCGCGCTCGGAGGGCTTCAGGATGAAGGCGTTGCCCGCCGCGATGGCCGGGCAGAACTTCCACATCGGGATCATCGCCGGGAAATTGAACGGCGTGATGCCGGCGACCACGCCGAGCGGCTGGCGGATCGAGTAGATGTCGATCCCCGGGCCGGCATTGCCGGTGTATTCGCCCTTCAGAAGGTGCGGGGCGCCGAAACAGAACTCGGCCACTTCCAGGCCGCGGATGATATCGCCCTTGGCGTCGGGCAGGGTCTTGCCGTGCTCACGCGACAGCGCCTCGGCCAGCTTGTCCATGTCGCGGTTCAGCAGCTCGACGAACTTCATCATGACCCGCGCGCGGCGCTGCGGGTTCACCGCGCCCCAGGCCGGCTGGGCCGCCTTGGCGTTGGCGACGGCAGCGTCGAGCTCTTCGGCGCTGGCCAGCGGCGCTTTCTTTTCGACTTCGCCGGTCGCCGGATTGAAAACATCGGCGGTGCGGCCGCTCGTCCCTTTGACGTGCTGACCTCCGATGAAATGTGTGAGTTCCTGCACCTTCCGAGTCCTCCCAAGTCTTATGCGGCCAACAACCGCTTGTCCCATCAACCTTCAGGCTGATGTGGGTAGTACATTCTTGTTTGCGCCTAAACCGCCATTTTGTCATTTTCATTTTGCATTTCTGCAAAGACATGGCGAGCATGGCTGCAAGAACGCAAGCTTATCAGAGATCATGACCATGCGCTGGGATGATTTGAAGTTCTTTCTCGCCGTGGCGCGCACCGGACAGCTGACCATCGCGGCCAAGGGCCTGAAGGTCGACAACGCCACGGTGGCGCGGCGCATCCGCGCCCTGGAGACCGATCTCGACGCGCAGCTCTTCGACCGCAATCCCAAGGGCTACAGCCTGACCGAGGTCGGCCAGCGCCTGCTGCCCTCGGCCGAGGCCATGGAGACCACCACCCTGCAGGCCCAGTCCCAGGTGCAGGGCCGCGACGAGTCGCTGGAAGGGGTGGTGCGCGTCGGCGCCCCCGACGGCTTTGGCAGCTTCTTCCTGGCCCCGCGCATCCACAAGCTGGCGCGCCGTCATCCCAAGCTGGAACTGCAGCTGGTCGCCATGCCGCGGGTCTTCAGCCTGGCCAAGCGCGAGGCCGACCTGACCATCGCGGTGACGCGGCCGACCTCCGGGCGCCTGCTGGCCTCCAAGCTCACCGACTATCAACTGAGGCTCTACGCCGCGCCGGACTACCTGAAGGAAAAGCCGCCGATCCGCGACCTGGACGACCTGCAGGACCACGCCATGATCGGCTATATCCCGGACCTGATCTTCGACCCGAAGCTCGACTACATGCCGGTCTTCGGCCGCAAGATGGTGCCGCAGATTTCCAGCAGCAACCTGATCGCCCAGATGAACGCCACCCTGGCCGGCGCCGGCATCTGCATCCTGCCCGACTTCCTGGCCGGCCAGCAGAGCGGCCTGCAGCCGGTGCTGGCCAAGACCTTCTCGCTGACCCGCACCTTCTGGATCGTCAGCCACGAAAACACCGCCGCCCTGCGCCGCATTCGCGAAACCATCGACTTCATCAAGGAAGAGGTCCGCGACAATAAGGACATCTTCTGAGCGGATTTATGGACTCTATGACCCCCCCAAACTTCTCCCGCGAGAACTTCTTTCTCGATGTAGCCCTTGCCGGGGGCGACCTGCGCCTGGCGGCGCGGCGGATCAGCCACGCCAACGACGGCGACGGCCCGACACTGGTCTTCCTGCACGAGGCCCTGGGCTCGATCGGCCAGTGGAAGGGCTTTCCCGAGGACCTCTCGGCGGCCTGCGGCCGGCCGGCGCTGGTCTACGAACGCCAGGGGCACGGGCGCTCCTCGCCGCTGAGCCTGCCGCGGGCCAACGACTACCTGCGCCACGAGGCCGAGGTGGTCCTGCCCGCCGTGCTGGCGGCCGCCGGGATCGAGCGGCCGGTCGTCTTCGGCCACAGCGACGGGGCGACCATCGCCCTGCGCTATGCCGCCGCCTTCCCGCAGCGCACCGCCGCCTGCATCGCGCTGGCGCCCCACGTGATGATCGAGGAGGCGACCCTGGCCGGCATCCGCGCGGCGGACCGGGAACCGGGCGCCGGGGAGGTCCGCCACCGCCTCGCCCGCTACCACGGCGAGCGCACCGAGGACCTCTGGCGCGCCTGGGCCGAGACCTGGCTGCGGCCCGGCTTCGACGGCTGCGAGATGCGCGACCGCCTGCCCTTCATCGCCGCGCCGACCCTGGTCATCCAGGGCGCGGACGACGCCTATGGCTCGCTGGAACAGGTGACCCTCATCGCCGAGAAGGCCGCCGGACCGGTCGAAACGCTGCTGCTGCCCGGTTGCGGCCACGCCCCGCAGCTGGAAAAGCGCGAAGCGGTCATCGCGGCGGCGGCGGACTTCCTGCGCCGCCTCGCCTAAGCATCCGGCCCGGCAGCTTCGCCCGCGGCCGCCCGGGCCAGGCTTTCCTCAACCCCGGCCACCAGCTTGGGAAGGCCCATTTCCCGGTAGAGGTCCCGCGCGGCGACCCACTTGGCCCGTGCGTCGTCCAGCGCGCCCCTTGCCTCGGCAATGTCGCCAAGCCGCAGCAAGGCATCCGCAGACCCCTCCTTGTGGCCCAGCGACTCGTTGAGGCTCAGCGACTGTTCCAACAGGTCCACCGCCTGTTCCAGCGACCGGCGGATCAGGGCAAGGTCACCGAGATTGAAGAGCGAGGTCGCCTCGCCTTCCCGGTTGCCGTACTTCCGGTCGATCGCCAGTGCCTGCTCGAACATTTCCTGAGATTGCTCAAGGTCCCCGCGCTCTTTGTAGATCAGGCCGAGGTTGCTGAAGTCGTCGGCGGTCTCCGCCTCGTTGCCGAGTTCGCTGTCCAGGGCCAGGGACTGCCGGATGATCTCTTCCGCCCGGTCATAGTCGCCCTTGTCGTACAGCAAGGTGCCGAGATTGCCGAGATTGGCGGCCACCAGGGCAGCCTGCCCGGCCGCCCGGTTCAGCTCCAAAGACTGCAACTGCAGCTCGATCGCCCGTTCGGTGTCGCCCCGGGTCTGGGCAATGCGGCCGAGGTTGCCGAGCGCGACACCCCGCAGCATGTCGGCATCGTAGAGGGGAGCCTCGCTCTGCAGCAGCCGCTCGAAGGTGCGCTCCGCCTCGTCGAGCCGGCCGAGGCGCTTATAGACCTCCGCCAGGTTGTTCAGGCCGGCGGGATCCTGCGGGTCGAGTTCCACCGCCTCCTCATAAGCGGCCAGCGCCGCTTCGGTGTCGTGCAGGAAGGTCAGGGCGCCCAGATGGCGGGCCGCGGCGGCGGCCTCGCGCCGCGCCGCGCCGACAGCCTGCTTCTTGTCCGCCAGGATGTCGCGAAAGATCGCCTCGGCCGCCGCCGGCGCGTTGTCCTCCAGCCCGGCGAAGGCGGCGGCGACACGATCCGCCTCCTGCCCGGCCTCGGCACGGGTCCGCAGCGCCTCCACGGCCAGCAGCAGTCCGGCGCGCTCGCTTTCCAGTTCGTCGGCGCGCGCCTCGGCCTTTGCGGCACGCTCGCGCTCGGCCAGCAGGCGGTCGACCAGCTTTTCCGGATCGACGCCCTGAACGACCTGCAGGCTGCCGGAGACGGCGCCGGCCTGGACCACCTGGCCGCCGGCGACGTTCGAGACCTGTGATTGCGAAGGCGTCGATTTTTTCGCGTCCTTTCGCGCCCAGCCGAACAGGCGGCTGAACAGACCGAAAACCTTCTCCAGAACGGCGACCGCCAGGGCAAGTCCGCCGACCACCGCAGAGGTTGCCGCCGGATTTTCCGCCACCCAGTCCAAGATTTCCCGGAAGTCCATAACGGTCCCGCCCGTTGTCGCCACCCAAGGCGCTGGCAAGGCTCTATCCAGCCCGATCCAGTCTAGCCCAGCCTCGCGCCAAGGTCGAAGGCCGCCAGGCCGTTTTGGGCCGGGCAACCGAATTTTTGCCGCCTGGCCTTCAAGGTGCCGCGCTGGCTTGGCCTTTTGGCCCGAATTTCCCGGTTTTCGGGGGAAAATGGCATGGACAAGTCGGCGGCGAAGAGTATGTTACGGCCATATTTCAACATGTGAGCTCCCGCGAAACGGTCGCAACCGGTCTCGGGGGCACGTCAACGACCTGGCGCCACCGCTACAGCAAACCGTAGCGTCAGGCAGAAGGTTGTTAGACGCGGCCCAACGCAACCGAAGGAGAGATGCTCATGCCTTCCAAAGATACCCTGAAAACCCGTCGCGACCTGTCGGTCGGGGGCAAGTCCTACAGCTACTACAGCCTGGAGGCCGCCGCCGCCGAGATCGGCGATATTTCCCGCCTGCCCTATTCCATGAAGGTGCTGCTGGAAAACCTGCTGCGCTATGAAGACGGCAGCAGCGTCACCGTCGACGACATCCGCGCCATCGGCCAGTGGCTGAAGGACAAGCGCTCCGACCGCGAGATCGCCTACCGCCCGGCCCGCGTGCTGCTGCAGGACTTCACCGGCGTGCCCGCCGTGGTCGACCTGGCCGCCATGCGCGAGGCGCTGGCGAAGCTCGGCGGCGACCCCAAGAAGATCAACCCGCTGTCGCCGGTCGACTTGGTCATCGACCACTCGGTCACCGTCGACAACTACGGCACCGACGACGCCTTCAAGAAGAACGTCGACCTGGAGTTCGCGCGCAACGGCGAGCGTTATTCCTTCCTGCGCTGGGGCCAGTCGGCCTTCGACAACTTCCGCGTCGTGCCGCCGGGGACCGGCATCTGCCACCAGGTGAACCTGGAATACCTCTCGCAGGTGGTCTGGACCAAGGACGAGGACGGCAAGACCGTCGCCTATCCCGACACCGTGGTCGGCACCGACAGCCACACCACCATGGTCAACGGCCTCTCCGTGCTCGGTTGGGGCGTCGGCGGCATCGAGGCCGAGGCGGCCATGCTCGGCCAGCCGGTCTCCATGCTGATCCCCGAGGTCATCGGCTTCAAGCTGACCGGCGCCATGAAGGAAGGCATGACCGCCACCGACCTGGTGCTGACCGTGGTGCAGATGCTGCGCGCCAAGGGCGTGGTCGGCAAGTTCGTCGAGTTCTACGGCCCCGGCCTGGATCACCTGACCCTGGCCGACCAGGCGACCATCGGCAACATGGCGCCGGAATACGGCGCCACCTGCGGCATCTTCCCGATCGACGAGGAGACCATCCGCTACCTGACCTTCACCAGCCGCGACCCCGAGCGTGTCGCCCTGGTCGAAGCCTACGCCAAGGCGCAGGGCATGTGGCGCGACGCCAACACGCCCGACCCGGTGTTCACCGATACCCTGGAGCTGGATCTCGGTTCCGTGGAGCCGAGCCTGGCCGGCCCGAAGCGCCCGCAGGACCGCGTGGCGCTGTCGGGCATCCCGGCCTCGGCGGAGAAGGCACTGGCCGACATGGGCAGCGGCACTTCCCAGCCGCTCGAGGGCAGCGACGACACCCTGGACCCCGCCGACGTGGTCATCGCGGCCATCACTTCCTGCACCAACACCTCCAACCCCGCGGTGCTGATCGCCGCCGGCCTGCTGGCCAAGAAGGCGCACGAGAAAGGCCTGACCACCAAGCCCTGGGTGAAGACCTCGCTGGCGCCGGGCAGCCAGGTGGTGACCGACTATCTGGTGGCCGCCGGCCTGCAGGAACACCTCGACGCCCTGGGCTTCGAGCTGGTCGGCTACGGCTGCACCACCTGCATCGGCAACTCCGGCCCGCTGAACCCGCCGGTTCAAAAGGCCGTCGAGGATGGCAACCTCTCGGTTTCCTCGGTGATCTCCGGCAACCGTAACTTCGAGGGCCGCGTCCACCCGATGGTGAAGCTGAGCTACCTGGCCTCGCCGCCGCTGGTGGTCGCCTACGCCCTCGCCGGCTCGCTGAAGGTCGACATGCTGAAAGACCCGCTCGGCACCGACGCCGACGGCCAACCCGTCTTCCTGAAGGACATCTGGCCGAGCAACCGCGAGATCGAGGAAGTCATCGGCGCTTCGCTGACCCCGGCGATGTTCAAGGCGCGCTACGCCAACGTCTTCGAGGGCCCGGAGGAGTGGCGCTCGATCGACGCCGGCTCCGGCATGACCTACCTGTGGAGCGACGCCAGCACCTATGTGCAGTACCCGCCGTTCTTCGACGGCATGAAGGCCGAGCCCGAAGCGATCAGCGACGTGCAGGGCGCCCGGGTCCTGGCGATGCTGGGCGATTCGATCACCACCGACCACATTTCCCCGGCCGGTTCGATCAAGAAGGAGGGCCCGGCGGGCGACTACCTGCTGGAACACCAGGTGCGGCCCATCGAGTTCAACTCCTACGGCGCGCGGCGCGGCAACCACCAGGTCATGATGCGCGGCACCTTCGCCAACATCCGCATCAAGAACGAGGTCGCACCCGGCACCGAGGGCGGCTTCACCCGTCACCTGCCCGACGGCAAGGTGATGCCGATCTACGACGCCGCCATGCTCTACGCCGACGAGGGCGTGCCGCTGGTGATCATCGGCGGCAAGGAGTACGGCACCGGTTCGTCGCGCGACTGGGCGGCCAAGGGCACGCGCCTGCTGGGCGTCAAGGCGGTGATCGTCGAGAGCTTCGAGCGCATCCACCGCTCCAACCTGGTGGGCATGGGCGTGCTGCCGCTGCAGTTCAAGGACGGCGCCTCGCGCGCGAGCCTGAAGCTGACCGGCGAGGAAATCCTGGACGTCACCGGCGTGGCCGGCGGCATCACCCCGCGCATGGACGTGCAGGTGACCATCCACCGCCCGGACGGGTCGTCGGAACAGATCACCGCGCTCTGCCGCATCGATACCGCCGACGAGGTCGAGTACTACCGCAACGGCGGCATCCTGCACTACGTGCTGCGCAACCTGATGAAGGCGGCATAACGCAGTCCGTCGGCATCAGCCAAAACGAAGAAAGGCCCCTGCCGAACGGCAGGGGCCTTTTTTGTTTAAGTCGACTGC